>Ga0209604_1002541_pt1 | contig 13253 bp, 17 predicted proteins | sample AD_UKC097_MetaG_FD_184405 | JGI IMG/M metagenome (GOLD analysis project Ga0209604, IMG submission 184405) | Active sludge microbial communities of municipal wastewater-treating anaerobic digesters from USA - AD_UKC097_MetaG (SPAdes) (version 2) | ecosystem: Engineered > Bioreactor > Anaerobic >... | reverse complement strand
TGATATGGCCGAATACCATCCTCCCGGATTCCAGTTCCGGGGCGAAGTAGGTCTTCACGGTCTCCTCGGCATACGCCCCGACGGTTCGGCAGGAATAGCATTGCTGGGTCCGGTGGAAGTGGTAGACTTCCACTTTCTGTACAGCCCCGGGAGTTGTCGTTATCTGGCTTTCGTTTGTCGCGGCCGGAGCGGTGCATCCTGCTCCAAGGGCTGCCATCGTTACGAGCAGCATGAGCACTCCCAAGACCACAATTCTTCGCTTCACAATCTCATTCTTCATTTGTTCTTCCACCATTCCTGATGTTCTTGACAACTGCCTGGCAGAGGCACTCGATCTCATCGTATCGCGGCTCTTCCATCCCGCGCTTGGTGATCCCCTCTCTCGTAGCAATGAGATAGGAATCCGGGATCTTCCCCAGCAGGTCCATTCTTTTCTTTGCACACCCTTCATCACAGCCATCAACTGCGATGAGGCATTCGTTCCCGGTCAATTCATGCTCCAATGAACGCTTAAGGGCAGTAAGCTTGAGGTGACGGGCTACCAGGACCGGGTACCGGCAACGGAGAGAGTTCCCGGCCATGGTTGTAAGTTGCCCGGTGTGGGAGATCCCTGAGCAGGTCAGGAGGAGTACCGGCCGGTCCTCTTCATCCATACCAGTATCCTCCTGTCAGGAAGAGAGAGGCGGTCAATTTGTTCAGCCCTTCAGTTTCTGGTAAAGTGCCGGCAGACGTTTCCTGTATATTCCCCGTATGGCCGGTTCATCTTCTCCGAGCGGCCTGACCGGGATGAGGTCCATGACCTGCTCAGGGGTGAGGTGCGACCACATCATGGTCTGCACCGTTCCCTCCGCCATCTTCCGGACCGCATCGGCTGCCCGTTCGGGCGAGAGCCCGAACGACACGGCAATCTTCTCCAGTTCATAGAGCTGGAACCAGAGGTAGGTCGGCCCCATGGCGGAGATCACGGCATAAGCCTCCAGGTCCTGTTCGGGGGCCTCGAAATACCGGCCGAGCGATTCAAGCAGAGTCCTCACCAGCGCACGGTCCCCTATCGCGATGCCCTCCGAGAAGACCACGGGATTATAGCCACTCAGTACCATCGAGGGAGCATTCGGGATTATCCGCACGATCCGGGTGAACCCGCCAAGCATCCCGGAGATCTGGGCGATGGTCAGTTTTGGCATGAGCGAGATGACGATGGCGCCGGGCTTGAGTGCCGGAGCAATCGACCCGAGCACCTTCCCTGCATCAGGGGGATGGACCGCGATGATCACAAGATCCTGTCCTGCAGCAAGACTGTTGCCGTCCTGTACGACCCTCACACCGGGGAACTCCTTTGCGATCTGGTCAAGTGCCCCCTTGCTGGGATCGCTGACGATGATGTTCTCCGGGAGTATCCCAGCTTCTTTCCATCCGTGCAGGAGGATGCGGACCACCCGCCCTCCCCCAATACATCCGATTGATTCGTTCATACGCATCTCATTCGCATTTGGTATGCGGGCCGCAATCGCAGCCACAACTGCATGGGGTCTCCCACGATTCCACGACCCCAATGATCACCTGTTTCAACAGTTCGGGGGTAATTGCTTCGTACCTTATCCCTTCGTAATCGATCGCCCGGCACTCCGCTTCATCCTGCCCCGTGATGCAGGCACAGGAGCAGCAGGGGGTCTGCACAACCCGGGCATCCGAGAGATACTCCTCCAGGGGAGTGCCGTTGATGATGACCTGGTTCGAGTCTTCAATCCTGGCGTCAGGAAGAACCGTCTCCCGGAATCGTGCCGTAACATTCTTCTGTCTGAAATAGGGCTGGAGCTCTTCGAGAACATCCAGTATCGCCCCGCCGGTCAGGCTGCAGCGTTCGCAGGTGCCGGTGACGTTGTTTCCGATGTGTTTCCATTCGATGACAAGATCGCGTTTCATGTGAACCATCCTTGTGTTTTCAGGCAAATTTTTACTAGGAGGAGCATGGTCGGGACTTCGATGAGCACCCCGACCACGGTCGCAAGGGCTGCCCCCGATGCGATCCCGAAGAGGATCGTAGCCGTGGCGATAGCAACCTCGAAGTGGTTCGAGGCCCCGATCATAGCGGAAGGTGCGGCGTCCTCGTAGGTGAGATGAATTTTCTTTGCGAGGACGTATCCGATGGTGAAGATGAGCATCGTCTGGAGGAAGAGGGGGATTGCGATCCAGACGATTGTCAGTGGCTGGGATAGGATGACCTCCCCCTTGAAGGTGAAGAGGAGGACCAGCGTTGAAAGTAAAGCGATGATGGTGACCGGGGTGAGATAGTGGACGAACTTCCGGTTGAACCACTCCTCTCCCTTCGCCCGGATGATCAGTTTCCTCGAGATGTAGCCAGCCACGAGCGGAAGTGCGACATAGATGGCGATTGAGAGGGCGAGCGCCTGCCAGGGAACCGGGAGCTGGCCAACTCCTAAAAGAAATCCGCCGAGCGGCCCATAAAATAGGAGCATAGTGAGTGAGTTGATGGCCACCATTACCAGGGTATGACCATCATTCCCCTTTGCCAGGTACCCCCAGACCAGCACCATGGCTGTGCAGGGGGCGATACCCAGCAGGATGCACCCGGCAAGATAGCTCCGCCAGAGGGGAATTTCGAGCATCTTGATCCCATCTACCATAACGACAGTTCCATCCCCGTACGCTGCCCCGACAGGAAGATCCAGGCCAAACGGCATTTTCACGAGATCTACTGCTTCAGGTCCGATGAATCCGATGAACACATATCCCAGAAAGAAAAGGGCGATGATATACATCGTGAAGGGCTTGATTGCCCAGTTGACGAACAGGGTAAGCGCCACCGGTTTTACATTCTGCCCTGCCTTGAGGACTTCGGCAAAGTCGATCTTCACCATGATGGGGTACATCATGAAGAAGAGGGCGATGGCGATGGGGATGGAGATGACCGGGGCATCCCCCGAATAGATGGCAAGGGAATCGAGGTAGCGGGCAAGCTCCGGGGCATAGTTCCCGAGCAGGATGCCGATGCCGATGCAGAGGAGGACCCAGACCGTGAGGTACCGTTCGAACCAGCCGAGACCTTTTGGTTCCTTCGTGACGCAGGACTCAAGTGTCATAGATTCTTACAGGATTCGTTCAAGAATCTCGACTGAATCTCTTGTTAGTGCTGGGCAAAGCGTGGTAAAGAGATTCTCTTTTCGAGCCTGTTCATAGTCTTCAGGATTGCAAAGGGTATGCCCAAGTAATTCTGTGCAGTTAATCGAACCATGACGTGCCCTAAATTCAGCAATGAACTGCTGGACGAGAGTATAGGTCTTATCACGCGAGGGGTAGTCGGATGGATTCACACGCCCATATTTCAGCCCAATAACAAGAACTGCACCTGATACTGCTCCACAAATGTTGCCGGTCCTTCCGATACCAGCACCGAATCCACAGGAAAGTCGAAGTGCCAGTTCACGGTCGATCCCGAATTCCTCGGAATATATCGATAAAACGGACTGTGAACAGGAAAATCCACTTCTGAAGCATTCTTCGGCCTTATCTGCTTTCATCATGAGAAAACACAACCATTGTCACTTGAATCATCAATTCCGGGCTGTACTCTATTTCCTCAACAATTTCCCCTGCATCCGCATCCGGAGTCACGGTCAGATTCCGGATTATCGCATGAAATAGTTGCCTCATCCACACTTCTGCCTTTTCCCTCCCATACGGCGGAGACAACACGCTCAACTTCTTCTTCAGTGTAGTCCCTTTCATACACCTTGTCGATCCCAAGCGCAGTGATGACGATATACTGATCGATGGCGACCCCCTGGAGGTCGGCAATCTTCGCACCGCAGGTGGCCGGGCATCCGTCAATTATCACGATTTCATCGGCCTCGGCAATCCGCCGCTTCAGTCCAGGATCACCGGACCCCAACAGTGCGATGCAGGTGCTAACCCCGTACCCTTCATCGGTAAGCTGGAAGGCAGCTGCGTTGGAGATAAGCCCGACATTTGCCGTCCCTGCACAGGGAAAAATGATCCGTTTCTTCCCACCAGCGAGTGCTGAGGTGTCACCGCAGGCGCACTCAGGTTTCGATGCCACGGACTATCCCTTCAGGATTTCCTTGAGTTCTTTCACGTCCGCGACCCGGCCGGAGACTTTCATCTCCCCGTCGATCGCGAGGGCGGGGGTGAGCATCACGCCACGGTTGATGATTTCAGTGATGTCATCGACCTTTTTGATCTCTGCCGAAATCCCGAGTTCCCGGACGGCAACCTCAACGTTCTTCAACAACCGCTTGCATTTCATGCAGCCGGTCCCGAGCACTTCAATCTTCATAAGATTCATCCACCTCTGTAGTTCCGATATTCCTCTAGGAGCATTATCCGATATTTCTCTTCTGCAGATGGGGGGACATAATTGTATATCTTCACCCTCTTCAGGAGCTCCTCCCCAACTTCTTTCTTACCGGTGAGGTTCAATGCCTTCACTTCCGAGAGGATGGTGTCGAGCATGCTGATCCCGATCACGATGTCCCCGACATTGACCTGCCGGATCCTCCGCAGGGCTTCTGCCTCGCAGCACGGCTTCTCATCCACCAGTACCACATCCTGGTATTCCCAGATAGGGGAAGAAGTTGCCGAACACAAAACCGGCTAACGTGGAGAATCCCACTACCAGCAGGGCAAAGGCCAGCGTCTTTTTCCCTCCCATTATGCGGTACAGGACAAGGAGGCTCGGGAGGCTGACTGCTGGCCCTGAGAGAAGGAGCGACAGGGCAGGGCCGCCGGCCATGACCCCCGATGTATAGCCGAACGTCCCTCCGATGATGGGAACTTCAAGGAGAGTGGGCATGTAGAGCAGGGCACCCACTACCGATGCCAGGAGACAGGCACCGAGTGAGTTGTCACCGAAGAACGGCTTGAAGGTCTCAGGGGGAAGGAAGTAAGCGATAATCCCCACCACGAAGGTTCCGGCAATGAGGATCGGAAAGATCTTCTTCGTGAGATCCCAGATCTCGTAACCCCATTCGGTCACCTCGTCCCGCTCGAAGTAGTAGATGAGCAGGAAGGCGACGGCAAGCGTCAGGAAATATACGATGGAAAGGCGTATTGAGAAGGGAATAAGCGCCGAGGCTCCAATCACCAGGATGAGCACCAGGAACACAAAGAAGAGTGGCACGACCCACTTCGGCCTGGTTGACTCTTCACCGGTTGATACGAATCCCTTGCCGGCAGCGGTCACTTCCTTATCGTAGGATCTGAATATGGTAGCCATAAGAAGCCCGATGGCTATCGACATGGTGATGGCAAAGACTGCCCTTGCAAAGCCGATATCCCAGCCGAGCACACTCGCAGTGTAGATGATGGCGAGGATGTTGATGGCAGGTCCCGCGTAGAGGAAGGTGGTGGCAGGACCGATCCCGCTCCCTTTCTTCAAAATACCGGCAAACATAGGAAGAATGGTACAGGAGCAGACGGCAAGGACAACCCCTGAGATGGACGCGATCCCATATGATACGGATTTCTTTGCATCGGGGCTGAAGTATTTGAGAATTGCCTCTTTCTTTACAAAGATAGCAATGGCACCGGCGATAAAAAAGGCCGGGATGAGGCAGGTGACGACGTGGGCTGCCAGGTACTCGATGACTGCGTTCAGGCCGGAGAGCAGTGCCCCGGTTATCGGATCAGTCATGGGCGGTATTCACCTTCATTGGAATGCATAAACATGGCTCGTTGAAGATCCATTTCTCCCTCACTCGTACAATATTTCAAGTATAATTGAAATATAGTGAGACATAATACTTCTGATGAGAATACCCGAGAGAGCAATCGGACCTTAAGATTCCGAATGAATAGTTTATGAGATCAGAGTATTTTATAGTAATTTGAAATGTCCAGGCAGGTATCAGCCCGAAGAATGGCGCGAAAAGAGATCGAGTATCTCTCAATCCCGGAGGAGATCGCCGATTCGCTCTGTTCTTGCGGCGGCGTTGAGGGACTCATCGAACAACTCCCGCCCGATCCCGTCTTTGCACAGATGCAGGGGTGGTACCAGGCCTGTGCCGATCCAACCCGGTTGAAAATCCTCTCTCTCCTCATGATCCAGCCGCTCTGCGTCTGCGTGATCAAGGCAGTGGTCAAGATGGCCGACTCCAAGTTGTCTTATCACCTGAATATCCTGAAGAGGGCCGGGATGATTGAAGGAGATCAACAGGGGCAATGGATCATCTACCATATCACCGACCAGGCACGCGCGTTCCTCGAGCAGGAGAGGGACCGGTTCCAACGTCCGTAATCACGCCGAAGGGAATCCCCCTATCGGCCTTTTGTCAGACGGGCAATCTCCTCGGGAGGCAGCTCGGCATATCGTTGATCGGCCACCACCGATGCAACCAGGGTGGGGTCCACTTCGAGAAGCTTGACAATTCCCTCAGTGAATGTACGAAGTGAATGGTTATCCGGTTTGGCCCTCTGGTAGTACATCCAGAGTCCTTCCCTTCGGGCAGTCACCAGCCCTGCATTCCGCAGCACGGTGAGGTGGCGCGAGATCTTAGTTTGTGACAGCGCCAACGCGACCTGGATCTGGCAGACGCAGAGCTCCCCATCTCCAAGAAGGAGATAGATCCTGAGCCTTGTCTGGTCCGAGAGCGCCTTGAATATGGTGGCATAGGGGGAGAGGCCGGGAGATGGGCCACCGTGAGTTCCAGGGGTCATCCTATTCTCCATAGCCTTTCTTGGAAAGGGTGCTCCCGGTCGATACGCTAACAGCCTCCGACTTCACGAATACCGGCGTTGCTCCGGCTTTTTTCACCTCGGATTCGATCTCCTGCCGTGAGAGGATTGAGGGATTATAGATGAGTTTCATCTGATTCGTAATGGGATTCAAAGAAAAAAAGGTGATCCCTTCCTTTGCTTTCAGCCGCTTCTCGACAATCTGTCCTTCGCAGGCGCATCCCAGCCCCTCGATTTGGTAGGTGGCGGCCAGAAGTCCGGGATTTTTTGTGGCAGCTGCCGGTTCCCTGCTACAGCACCCGGTGCTCGCAGCCTCTTGGTCTGGGACCTCTTCCGTCTCACATGAGCAGCAATTGCCTGTTATCGAGGGTCTATCCTGACTATTCTCGCCGCAGCAGCAGGATGAGATGTTCCCTGATACAGGAATGATTGGCACGGTACAACCGCACCCTGAACTTGAAGCCTCGGGAACCGCAGAGGACGGAGCGACTGCTCCATCCGGTTCACCACAACAACCGGTAGCAACGGAATGATAACCTGACGGCCCCGCCGCAACCGGTTCCACTCCAGAGGAGCAGCAGCATCCAGCCGCTGGATTGGGTGCACCCGCCTCTCCTGGAGTGGTGATAACGGGGAGTGGCATACCTCGTCCTGGAGTCCCGCGCTCAGAGGAGCTGCGCCAGGTCAGGAGACGCAGGGCATTCAGGATCACGAAGACTGCACTCGCCTCGTTGAGGAGGAGACCCGTGACCAGCCCAAGATACCCGAGAAGGGCTGCGACGACCATGAACGCAACGTTGATCAGGGAGACTGCGATGTTCTGCCGGATTGTCGTGACCGTCCGGTGCGAAAGTTCCCGTATGAACGCGATCTTCCCGAGATCATCGGACATCAGCACGACATCCCCTGCCTCGATTGCGATATCCGTGCCGGCAGCACCCATGGCGATTCCAACATTGGCGACTGCCATGGCCGGGGCGTCGTTGATCCCGTCGCCGACCATCGCAACGGTCCCGTGTTCCTCCTCGAGCTGGCGGATCACATCGACCTTGTCTGTCGGGAGGAGTTGTGCCCTGTACTCATCGACTCCTACGCGATGGGCGATTGCCCGGGCACTCCGTTCGTTATCCCCGGTCAGCATCACGGTCCTGACACCTGCACGGGAGAGCCGCTGCACTGCATCGGCCGCACCCGGCCGCATCTCGTCGGCAATCGCGATCAGGCCGATCAGGTATCCATCCCGCCCAACCAGAACAACGGTTCTGCCTTCGTCCTCGAAGCGGGCGATGGTTTCGGCAGCCGTGCTGACGTCTATGCCCTGCTCAGACAGTCCCCGGGGACTGCCAACGAGGCAAGGTTGATTATCGACCCGTGCCGATACCCCGAGCCCGGCTGCCTCATGGAACTCTTCTATTGGGAGGTTGCAGAGGGTCCCGTGCTCCCGGGCTTTCCGGACAATCGCTGCAGCGAGCGGATGGCTGGACCTGGATTCGAGGCTGCCGGCCAGGTCCAGCACCTCGTCTGCCCGTGCACTGTTGAATGCAAGAATATCCGTTACCTCGGGGCGCCCGATGGTCAGGGTCCCGGTCTTATCGAAGGCAATGACCTTTACCTTGTCAATGACCTCCAGGTACGTCCCTCCTTTGAAGACCGTGCCATGCCTGGCTGCATTTGCCATCGCCCCTACGACAGCAACTGGTACCGAGAGGGCAAGGCCGCATGAGCAGGAGACAACGAAGACGACGAGCCCACGGTAGATGAACGGATACCACTCGGCCCCGAAGAAGAGAGGTGGTACGATGGCTACCAGTACGCCGAGGACGAACATTGCGGGGGTGTACCATTTCCCAAACGAGTCCGCGAACCGCTGGTAGGACGTCCGCTGTGCCTGTGCTTCCTCAACCGACAGGATGATCCGCGAGAGCATCGTCTCGGATGCGGGTTTTGTGACCCTGACCTCCAGCGACCCGTTCTGATTGATGGTCCCGGCAAATACCTCGTCGCCTGCCTGTCTCCTCACCGGGATTGGTTCCCCCGTGACCGCAGCCTGGTCGACGTACGAGATACCCGCTATCACAGTCCCGTCCACCGGAATTCGTTCACCCGGCCGGACCCTGACGACTTCACCGACACCGATCGAATCAACCGCACAGATTATTTCCCGGCCGTTCCGCCGGACCAGGGCCTCCTTTGGCACGAGTGCCATCAGGGAGCGAATGGCACCCCGGGCTTTATCGACGGCATAGGATTCGAGTACATCCCCAAGCGAGTAGACGAAGATCAGGACCGCCGCTTCTCCCCACAGGCCGAGCAGCATCGCACCCACAGAGCCTATCAACATCAGGAGGTGAATAGTCGGAGTCAGGTTGCGCAGCGCAATGAGGGCTTTCCGTGCAGGATAGAATACCCCGACCAGGACTGCAAGAAGATAGAGTCCATTGACGAGGGTCAGGGATGCCCCGAAATATCCGGCAATAAATGCAACGAGGGCGATAAGGCCGCATCCATAGAGCGCAAGCGGCTGCGGTTCCCGCCACCAGGTGCTCTTTCTCCCCTCGCTTCGGACGAGCGAGGCGGTCATTCCCGTTTCCGAGACTGTGCGGATGATCTCCTGAACGCTGACAGCTGCAGGATCATAGGTGATTCTCGCCTGCCCGGTGACAGGAGCTATCTCCTGGCCTTTGACTCCGGACAGGGAGTTCAGTTTCCTGGCGAGCAGATCAGCATAGCAGGTGCAGTCCATGCCGTGTATCTGAAGGGTGACCGTCTCGTCCGCTGACGATTGGTTCATGAGGTCTGCCATGTAGTATGATTGTATTCGAATATACGAATATATGATTTCGCATTTTACCTGGCATGTACGAAATTTAGTTTCCCGTATGCGCACAAATAATTCCAAACCATTATTTTAAAAAAATTTTAAATAATGTGGTACTCTATGCTGCAAAATACTTCCAGTGATACGATACGTCATTTCATTTCCACACTCATACGGCACCCGGCATTCCTTGGAGTAATCATCGGAATACTCGCCGCATTCACCCAAGCGCTCCTGATCAGTGCAGGGGGGCCCGAGGCGTATGGGGTCTGTATCGCTTGCCATGTGCGTGACCTCGTCAACGGGATGACTAACATCATCGCAGACACGAGTCTTGCCCTTGCCCCCATATCGAAGAATGCAATACTCCCGGTAATGGGTGTCGTTGGGATCATGGCAGGCGCCTTCATCTCGGCAAAAGTCCACAGGGAGCATAAGATCAAGGAGGCCGGCAATCGGGAATACCTCTTCTATTTTGTCGGGGGGCTCGCGGTACTCTTCCTTACCATGATCTTTGGTGGATGCCCGTACCGGGCAGCACTCAGAACGGGATACGGGGACCTCACAGCCCTGCTCTTCATCATCATGATGGCTCTTGGGGTTGTTGCAGGCACTCTTTATATGCTCCGAAAGGCTGAGAAGGAGGAGTCCTGATGGCCACCGGTATCCTTTCCAAAGAGGCAGCCATTTATGCGGTCCCTCTTGTCACGCTTCTCATCGGGCTCCTGGTGGGATATCTCGGGCAGCGCTCCGGGTTCTGCTCGATCGGGGCATTCCGTGACTATTTCCTCTTCAGGCACACGAGGCTCCTTTCCGGATATGTAGCGCTTATCGTAGCATCGTTTGCCGGATACCTTTTCTTCTGGTTCCTGACTCCCGAGGCAATGGAGCATTTCTTCTGGGCTCTTACGAGCAATCCCCTCACTCCGGTCCCTGGCGCTCCAGCAGGGCTTGTCCCGGCAGCGTACCTGATCTTTGCCGCGATCCCCGGGTTCCTGGTCGGGTTTATCTGCGTGCTGCTCGGGGGATGTCCCTTCCGCCAGGCCGTGATGGCATCGGAAGGGAGTTACCGGGGTGCATTCTTTGTCATCGGAATGTGCGTGGGATCCATCCTGTTCGGTGCATTCGTGTCTGGATGGATAGTAGTCCTGATGAGAGCACTCGGATTCGGGGCTTGAACCACCATGACCTTCTCCACCTTCCTGTTCTGTGACCCGATCTCCTCTGAGCGACTCCACTGGTTTGCAGAGACGCTGATGGCATTCCCTGCCGAGAATCCTCTCCCTGGGAACACTACTGTATTTCTCACCGGCGATGCCTTGTTCAGCATTGTGGATGCAAAGACGAGGGACACCTGGCGCACGCTCGCAGATCGCCCTGGAATGGAGATCGTTGCCGATGGGGACGAGCTCCAGCTCCACGGGCTTTTGGATCTTTTTGTGACTGATGGGTCTTGGGTTACGGTTTCGGGCAGTGAGAGACATGATCCGTTCTGGAATGCTCTCGTGTCAACCCTGGCAACCGGGTGGAACGGGACAAAGAGGGCAGCCTTTCTCCTGTGCGACGGTCCGTACATGAACAGAATAACGGTCTATATGACCAGGTTTCTCAGAAGTGTCCAGGCGGCAGGGCTTCACCCAGAGCTCTATTCCTATCTTGATGGCGTTCACACCCTGCACAACGGTCAGCGCCCCTCGGAGTTTGAGAACATCGGGAGATCGATCGCAGACATTTCAGCGTCCGCGGTCCAGGCTGGGAAAGACCCCTGGTTTGCTGCCTGTTCCCGGTGTGCGACAGCGAGGGGATACTACCAGATGAATCCAGGGACAGGATTCTGCGAGCCTGCTTCAGCCATCGACGAGATTGTCATTCGCCCCCTGAAAGAGATCCTCAGTCGGTTCTCAGGCCATCATCCAATTATCTCCCATGCCTGTGGCGGAATTGTGGCGGATAAAGGAGCTGGCATGACGATTCCCCGGCTCGTTGTCTTCATCACACATCCTCCGTATTGCCTGGAATGGACCTTCGGGGGATTGTCACTTGCCCTTGCCGCTGCAATGGATGGGATCCCTACCACGGTTATTTTCATCGAAGAGGGCGTGTATGCGCTCGTTGGGAACCACGTGGTCCCCCCAAAGGACAAGGTCTTCAATGTCCAGGAGATGATCGCCGTCACCACAGATATCAACGATCTTGAATACCTTGTCTATGATCCATCCCTTCGGAGCCGGGGAATTGAATGTTCCCCGGATTTTTCACCTATTGCAAGAATCCAGAACAAGGACCTTGCCAGATTACTCTGGAGCCCGGAACAGGAGAGGGCAGCAACGCGAATGATTTTTTTCTGACAGGGGATACACCTGCAATGACCGAACCAAGAGATTTCACCGAACTGACCTGCACGAACCTGATGATCAAGTTGAAGATCCTGTTGAACAAGCTTCCCCCTGGAGATGCTGTTTCCTTCTATGCAATCCGGGAGCAGGTCGATAACACCTGCGCTCCCTTCTCCGGGCAGGGGTACACCGTTTCCTGGGATCAGGAGGCAGATAATCGGTATCTTGTCAGGATAGGAAAATAATCTCTGCGATACCTTCTCATACCCTCCCTGTGAACGAGTGATAAGAGAATGTACCCGGTTCTCTGGACCAGTCCCGTCAGAATTATGAAGTGAGAGATAAGAATGGACCTTCAAAAAGTTGTCGAGTGCTCACCGGATACCCCTGTGAAGAAAGATCTCATCAAAATGAGCGGATCAAACATCGTCCTCGTCTGCCTTGAGACTGGCCAGGAGATCCCTCCGCATCCGGAACCATATGCCGTGGTATTTGTCGTTCTACAAGGGGAGGGGGTCATCACTGCCGGGAAGGTCAGGCATCGCGTGAAACCCCTGCACCTTGTATCTGTCGAGAAAGACCAGGACCGGGGGATCCGATGTAACCAGCGGATGGTACTCCTTGGCATCCGCGATGATGTCTGAGGGGATATCCGGATGCCTGACGCAATTGAAGTCACCGACCTGACCAAAATCTTTGGCACTACGGTGGCAGTCGATCATGTTTCGTTCTCGGTGAAGGAAGGAGAGATTTTCGGTTTTCTTGGCCCGAACGGTGCCGGAAAGACCACCACCACCCGGATGCTGACGGGGGTTATCCCCTCTGATTCCGGTTCTGCACTGATTCTCAGCCATGATATCCAGCGCGAACCGGTACTGGCAAAACAAGGATTCGGCGTGGTGCCCGAGACCTCGAATGCCTATACCGACCTCACTGCCTGGCAGAACCTGATGTTGATGGGAGAACTGTATGGGATTTCCCCAGTCCGTGCAACTGAACGCTCCTCCGATCTCCTTGGGACCCTCAACCTCCTTGAGCGGAAGGACCAGAAGGTCCAGGCCTATTCGAAGGGGATGAAGCAGCGGCTTATCCTGGCGATGGCCCTCCTCCACGAGCCCCGGCTCCTCTTCCTGGATGAGCCCACGAGCGGTCTCGATGTACAGAGTACCCAGATGATTCTCTCCCTGCTCCGGGACCTGAACCGGGCGGGGACGACCATCTTCCTGACCACCCACAACATGGAAGAGGCAAACCGGCTTTGCAATCGGGTCGGAATCATCAGGAATGGGAAGATAGTTGCCCTTGACGCCCCGGAAAAATTGAAGGCGGCGATTGACCGTCTCCACCGGATCGAGATGAGTTTCGACCGGGAGATCCCGGCAGATGCA
>Ga0209604_1002536_pt1 | contig 13267 bp, 8 predicted proteins | sample AD_UKC097_MetaG_FD_184405 | JGI IMG/M metagenome (GOLD analysis project Ga0209604, IMG submission 184405) | Active sludge microbial communities of municipal wastewater-treating anaerobic digesters from USA - AD_UKC097_MetaG (SPAdes) (version 2) | ecosystem: Engineered > Bioreactor > Anaerobic >... | reverse complement strand
CGCCCAGCGCCACGTGGGAGGGCACCTCGACCAGCGTGGGCATGAACATCTGGTCGCGAAAGTCCAGCGTGTCCGGTCGCGCGTCCAGGCGGCGCGAGGGCATCGCGCCGGTCGCCGGGCGGCGGCCGCGGGGCGTGCGGGTGGCTGCGAGGGCGTCTGGCCGCTCGGCCTGATCGGCCACCATCGCTTCGTGTCCGCGCGCCAGCCGCAGCGCCGCCGAGCCGGCGCGGGTGCGCGCGCGGCGCCGGGCCGCTGCGGCGGCCACCGGCAGCGTGGAGCCGCTGCTGCCGACCGGCTCGGGCAGACCGCCTTGCAGCACCTGCAGGGCCAGCGCGTGCAACCGCTGGCGGTCGGCCAGGCCGTTCAGCCCGCCGTTGATGCGCCGTGTGATGGTCTCGAAGTCGCCCGCGTCGGCCAGGGCATTGAGGCCGTTGCGGTCCCAGAACAGGGCGGCGATCTCGAAGCCGACCTCAGGGTCGGCGGCCTGCTCGGGCTGGCCCACCAGATCCAGCCCGAGCAGCTCGCCGTAGCGTGCGTAATTGGCGCGTCCGGTGATCTGGATCGGCCCGCGCCCCTTGAAGCGCCGGCCGTCGCCGCGCTGGGTGTTGCCGAGGCGGCGCGCCAGCTCGCCGGGCGGTTCGTAGCGCTTTTGCGCCGGGGTGGGGCCCCACAGCTCCTCCAGGAACTGCAACTCGCCCGATTCATGCCCCAACTGCGCCAGGAAGGCGGCGATCCGCTGCAGGTTGGCGTCGATCCGGTGCGCCTGCATGGCGCGGTTGAGCGGATCGAGGCATTGCGCCCGGCGGCGCGTGGATGCGTGGCGCATGATCTGCGCGAGCTGCAGGTCGGTCAGCATGGCGGTCTCCTCGGTGCGCGCCAGCCGGCCTTGGTGCCGGGATTGCGCCAACAAGCCCTCCAGCGCATCGTCCGGCCATGATAGAGCGCGCATGGCGGCGTGACCAGCGGCGCCGTGCGTCGTCTGCCGTCGGCGTCTGGGGCTGCGGCGCGTTCAAAGGCATGGGCCAGATCACGGCCCATTCCGTGGTGGTGCACCGACGCTGCTGCGACAGGGTAGGAGAAGGCAGGCCATGCCAGGTACCTGGCGGGCCACCCAGGCGGATCCGGGCAGGACAACGCCATGAGGAGGAACAGGCATCAGGCCCAGCGTCCGGACGGCATCGCGTCAGCGAAGGCGATCCACTTCGCATTCGATGCCGACGGATGCCCATCTTGGAAGACGGGCACTACCATCGACGATCTGTTCCTGGATCGATGGCCCATGCGATAGGCTCCAGAGGTATGTACAAGCACTGCTTTCGAATGGCCTGCTGTGCGGCGGCCCTGCTGACTGCAGGGTGCGCCTCGATGGCGCCACCGCATGAGCGACCCATCGTCGCCATGCCCCCCACCTTCGCGTCTGCAACGCCCGCTGATGTGGGCACGCAAACCGTCGCCGCCCTCGGCTGGCGCAGCTATTTCACCGATCCCGCGCTCACGCGACTGATCGAGATGGCCCTGGCCCATAACCCCGACCTGCGGACTGCCGTGCTGCGCGTGCAGGAAGCGCGGGCCACCTACGGCGTGCAGCGCAGCGCGCAGCTGCCGACGGTAGGTGTGGGCCTGGACGCGAGCCGCACGCGCACACCGGGCGACCTGAGCCCGAGTGGCAGTGCGGTGACGGCCAACCAGTTCCAGGCCAGCGTGGGCATCAGCAGTTGGGAGATCGATTTCTGGGGCCGCATCGCCAGCCTCAACGAGGCGGCGCTGCAGAGCTATCTGGCGACCGATGCGGCGCGCCGGGCGGCAAGCGTGTCGCTGATCGCCCAGGTGGCCGACGGCTGGCTGGGCTTGCGTGAAGCGCAGGAACGACTGCGCTTGGCACAGGCCAGCGCGGCCAACCAGCGCGAGTCGCTGCGCATCTTCACACGGCGCCTGGAGGTGGGGGCGGCTTCGTATCTGGAGTTGACCCAGGTGCAGACGCTGCTGGTTCAGGCCGAGTTGCTGGTGGCGCAAATGCAGCAGCAGCGCGACGCGCGGCGGCTGTCCCTGAACACGTTGCTGGGCGATCTGTCGGACGGCAGCACTGTGGCGACCGAAGCCAACACGCCGCTGGACGACACCATGATCGCACCTGTGGCGCCTGGTCTGCCATCGGACCTGCTGACCCGCCGGCCCGACGTGCTGGCCGCGGAGCATCGGTTGCAGGGCGCCAACGCCAACATCGGCGCGGCGCGTGCTGCGTTTTTTCCGCAGATCAGCCTGACGGCTTTCGGTGGAACGGCCAGCACCGAGCTGAAACGGCTTTTCCGGGGCGCCAACCGCGTCTGGGGCTTTTCTCCCAGCCTGTCCCTGCCCATCTTCGACGCCGGGCGCAAGCGCGCCAACCTGGCATTGGCCGAGGTGCGCAAGAACCTGGCCGTGGTGCAGTATGAGCAGACCGTGCAGAACGCCTTCCGCGAGGTTGCCGACGCCCTGTCGGCCCAGCATTGGGCCTTGCGCCAGGTGGAGGTGCACCAGCGTGCCCTGGCGATCGAACGCGAACGTGCCCGTCTGTCGCGATTGAGCTACGACCACGGCGCGTCCAGCTTTCTCGAGGTGCTCGACGCCGAGCGCAACCTGATCTCCGCCGAACAGCAACTGGTGCAGACGCGCCGTGCGTTGTTGTCCAGCCGTGTGGCGCTTTACGCCGCGCTGGGGGGCGGATCACACGACGTGGACGAGACGCCGCCCGGTCCGACGTCTGCCTCCCCCGCCAACTTCACCCGTCGCTGATCGCCATGATCTCCTCCATCAAGAACAAGTTGCTTGCCGTCCTCGCCATCGCTGCGCTCGCTGCGGGTGGATGGTATGCGTGGCAGGCATCCACCGCCAAGGTGGACAAGCCGTCCTTTGTCGCCGGCAACGGTCGCATCGAAGCCACCGAGGTGGACATCGCCACCAAGCTGGCGGGGCGCGTGAACGACATCCTCGTCACGGAAGGGGCTTTCGTGAAAGCCGGGCAGGTGCTGGCGACCATGCAGGTGCAGACCCTGGAGGCGCAGTTGCGCGAGGCGCAGGCACAGCGCGCACAGGCCGTGACCTCCGTGGCAGCAGCCGAGGCGCAACTGGCCATGCGGCACAGCGACAAAGCCGCGCTGGCCGCTCAGGTGCATCAGGCCGCGGCCGAACGCAATGCCGCGCAGCGCCGCTTGGCGCGCTCCGAAACCCTGGTGCGGGAGGGGGCCACCTCGGTCCAGGCGCTGGACGACGATCGCACCCGCATGGAGAGCGCCGTTGCCGCCGTTGCCGCCGCACAGGCGAAGGTGACTTCGGCCGACGCGTCCATAGGCGCCGCCAAAGCGCAGGTGGTGAGCGCGCAATCGCAGGTCAGGGCGCTGGACGCCACGCTGGAGCGCATACAGGCGGAGATCGCTGACAGTCAGCTCAAGGCACCGCGCGATGGCCGCGTCCAGTTCGTCGTGGCGCAGCCTGGCGAGGTGCTGGGTGCGGGCGGCCGGGTGATGAACATGCTCGATGTCTCCGACGTCTACATGACATTCTTCCTGCCCACCGAGGCGGCGGGCCGGGTCGCGCTTGGTGCGGATGTGCGCCTCGTGCTGGATGCCGCGCCGGACTTCGTGATCCCGGCCAAGGTTTCCTTCATCGCCAGTGCGGCGCAGTTCACGCCCAAGACGGTGGAGACGGCGAGCGAGCGCCAGAAGCTGATGTTCCGGGTGCGCGCCCGGATCGATCGGCAGTTGCTGCTCGAGCACCTCGAACACGTCAAGACCGGCTTGCCCGGCGAGGCCTGGGTTCGCCTCGATCCGGCGCAGGACTGGCCGACCCGGCTGGCGTTGAAGGCAAGACCATGACAGGGCTGGCCAACGCACCTGTGGTGCGCGTGGAAGCGTTGCGCCTGCGCCATGGCAAGGTGCAGGCGCTGGCGGGCGTGAGCCTGGAGTTGCCGGCCGGCCGCATGGTGGGGCTGATCGGCCCCGACGGCGTGGGCAAGTCCAGCCTGCTGTCGCTGCTGGCCGGCGCGCGCGCGGTGCAGGAAGGGCGCGTCGAGGTGCTGGGCGGCGACATGGCCAGCAAGCGCCACCGCGACATTGTCGGCCCGCGCATTGCCTACATGCCACAGGGGCTGGGCAAGAACCTCTACCCCACGCTGTCGGTGGAGGAAAACCTGCAATTCTTCGCGCGCCTGTTCGGCCATGACAGGGCCGAGCGCCGCCGGCGCATCGACGAGCTGACGCAAGCCACCGGCCTGCACCCCTTCCTCGATCGTCCGGCGGGCAAGCTGTCGGGCGGCATGAAGCAGAAGCTGGGGCTGTGCTGCGCGCTGATCCACGACCCGGATCTGCTGATCCTCGACGAGCCGACCACCGGTGTTGATCCGCTGGCGCGCGCGCAGTTCTGGGACCTGATCGCGAACATCCGCACCGGTCGCCCCGGCATGAGCGTGGTGGTCGCCACGGCCTACATGGACGAGGCCCAGGGCTTCGACTGGCTGGTGGCGATGGACGACGGCCGGGTGCTGGCCACCGGCACGCCGGCCGAGCTGCTCGAACGCACCGGCAGCGATGCGCTGGAGGCCGCCTTCATTGCGCTGCTGCCCGAAAGCAGGAAGCGCGGCCACGCGCCGGTGGTGATCCCGCCGCTGCAGGCCGATGCCGACGACATCGCGATCGAAGCCAAGGACCTCACCATGCGCTTCGGTGATTTCGTCGCGGTCGACCGCGTGAGCTTTCGCATCCGCCGCGGCGAGATCTTCGGCTTCCTCGGCTCCAACGGCTGCGGCAAGTCGACCACGATGAAGATGCTGACCGGCCTCCTGCCGGCCAGCGCGGGTCAGGCCTGGCTGTTCGGCCGCGAGGTCGATCCCAGGGACATCGCCACCCGCAACCGCGTCGGCTACATGTCGCAGGCGTTCTCGCTCTACAGCGAACTGACGGTGCGGCAGAACCTGGTGCTGCACGCGCGGCTCTTCCACGTCGCCGAGACCGACATCCCGGCGCGTGTGGCCGAGATGGTCGAACGCTTCGGTCTTGGGCCGGTGCTGGACGAGCTGCCCGAATCGCTGCCGCTGGGCATCCGCCAGCGGCTGTCGCTGGCGGTGGCGATGGTGCACAAGCCCGAGCTGCTGATCCTGGACGAACCGACCTCGGGCGTCGACCCGGTGGCGCGCGATGCCTTCTGGCGCTTGCTGGTCGAGCTGTCGCGGCGCGACCGGGTGACCATCTTCATCTCCACCCACTTCATGAACGAGGCCGAGCGTTGCGACCGCATGTCGATGATGCACGCGGGCAAGGTGCTCGACAGTGCCGCCCCGGCCAAGCTGGTGGAAAAGCGCGGCGCGGCGACCCTGGAGCAAGCCTTCATCGGCTACCTGGTGGAGGCCGGCGGCGCAACGCCGGCCAGCGCGGCCCCGATCGGCGCCGTGGCGGCTGCTGCGCCGTCGCGGGAGGCGGCAGCGCACGCGCGCAGACCCTTCAGCCTGCAGCGCCTGTACAGCTACCTGTGGCGTGAAGCGCTGGAGCTGCAGCGCGACCCGGTGCGCGCCACGCTGGCGCTGGCCGGCTCGATCATCCTGATGATCGTCATGGGGTTTGGTATTGGCAACGACGTTGCCGGCATCCGCTACGCTGTGCTCGATCGCGACCAGAGCGCGCTCAGCAACAGCTATCTGCTCGACATCGGTGGTTCGCGCTACTTTCAGGAGCAGCCGCCCATCGCCGACTACGACGAACTCGACCGGCGCATGCGCAACGGCGAACTCACGCTGGCGATCGAGATCCCACCCGGTTTCGGCCGTGACCTGCTGCGCGGGCGCCAGGTTGCCATCGGCGCCTGGTTCGACGGCGCGATGCCGCAACTGGCCGAGACCGTGCGTGGCTACATCCAGGGCATGCATCAGCACTGGCTGGCCGACCAGGCGCGTGGCATGCAGGGCGGCCACACGACGGGCCGCATCTCGGTCGAAAACCGCTTTCGCTACAACCCCGACGTCAAGAGCCTGCCGGCGATGGTGCCGGCGGTGATCCCGCTGCTGCTGATGATGCTGCCCGCCATGCTGACGGCGCTGGCGGTGGTGCGCGAGAAGGAGATGGGATCGATCATCAACCTGTACGTCACTCCGGTCACCCGCACCGAGTTCCTGCTCGGCAAGCAACTGCCCTACGTGGCTCTGGCCATGGTCAACTTTGCGTTGATGACTCTGCTGGCGGTGACCGTGTTCGAGGTACCGATCAAGGGCAGCGTGCTCGCGCTGGTGCTGGCCTCGGTGTTGTTCTGCCTGATTTCCACCGGCATGGGCCTGCTGGCCTCGGCGGTGACCAGGAGCCAGATCGCCGCGATGTTCTTCGCCATGGTCGGAACCCTGATTCCGACCACGCAATTTGGCGGCTTGATGGACCCGGTGTCCTCACTGGAGGGGGGTGCACGCGTCATCGGCGAGATCTACCCCGCCAGCCACATGTTCATCATCAGCCGCGGCGTGTTCAACAAGGCGCTTGGCTTTGGCGACCTGTCGGCCAACTTCTGGCCGCTGCTGCTGGCGGTGCCGGTGATCGTCGGCACCGCGATCGCGCTGCTCCGCAAGCAGGAGGTCTGAGCATGTGGCAGAGGCTGTCCAACATCTACCACCTGGGCGTCAAGGAACTGTGGAGCCTGTGGCGCGACCCGATCATGCTGGTGCTGACCGTGTTCTCCTTCACCTTCGCGGTGTATTCGGCGGCGTCCTCGATGCCCGAAACCCTGAACAACGCGCCGATCGCCATCGTCGACGAGGACCAGTCGCAGCTTTCGCAGCGCATCGTCAGCGCGTTCTACCCGCCGCAGTTCACGGCGCCGTTCCTGATCGACCAGTCGCGGGTCGACCCGGGCATGGACTCGGGCGTCTACACCTTCGCCCTGATCATTCCACCCAATTTCCAGCGTGACGTGCTGGCCGGGCGCGACGCGCAGGTCCAGCTCAACACCGACGCCACCCGCATGAGCCAGGCCTTCAACGGCAGTGGCTTCATCCAGCAGGTGGTGCTGGGCGAGGTGCAGGAGTTCGTGCAGCGCTACCGCGCCGGCGCCGAGCCGGCGGTGGGCCTGGAGTTGCGCGCACGCTTCAACCCGGCGCTGGAGAAGTCCTGGTTCGGCGGCCTGGCGCAGATCATCAACCAGATCACCATGCTGTCGATCGTCCTGGCCGGTGCGGCGCTGATTCGCGAGCGCGAGCACGGCACCGTCGAGCACCTGCTGGTGATGCCGGTGACGCCGGCCGAGATCATGCTCGCCAAGATCTGGTCCATGGGGCTGGTGGTGCTGCTGGCGTCGGCCGTGTCGCTCCACGTCGTGGTGCGCTGGGCGCTGGGCGTGCCGGTGGCCGGCTCGCTGCCGCTGTTCTTCTTCGGCGCCGCGCTGCTGTTGTTCGCCACCACGTCGATGGGCATCTTCATGGCCACGGTCGCGCGCAACATGCCGCAGTTCGGCATGCTGGTGATGTTGGTGCTGCTGCCGCTGCAGATGCTCTCGGGAGGTCAGTCGCCGCGCGAGAGCCAACCCGGCTGGCTGCAGGACCTGATGCTCGCTGCGCCGACCACCCAGTTCGTCAAGTTCGGCCAGGCGATCCTGTTTCGCGGCGCCGGCATCGAGGTGGTGTGGGTGCAGCTGCTGGCCATGGCACTGATTGGCGCGGCGCTGTTCGCCTTCTCGCTGGCGCGCTTTCGCAAGACCATCGGCCAGATGGCGTGATGGCCGCTGCCTGCAGGCCGACGACAAACGTCTTCCATGCCGGGCACCCCGTGGGTCTGACTGCGGCGGGTGGGTGCCCGCCCGAAGGAGCCACGCCGCATGGCGCGACGAGCACGCTGCGGGCGCCTGCCGTTTCTAGGCTCAGACCAGCAGCGCGTTGACCCGTCGCACGTAGCCGGCCGGGTCGTCGGGCAGGCCGCCTTCGGCCAGCAGCGCCTGGTCGAACAGGACCTGAGCCAGATCGTCGAAGCGCGCATGACCGTCGAGCTTCTTCACCAGCGCGTGCTCGGGGTTGATTTCGAGCACCGGGCGGGTGTCGGGCACCGGCTGGCCAGCCTGTTTGAGCACACGCGCCAGCTGCAGGCTGATGCCGCTGTCCTTGACCACCAGGCAGGCCGGCGAGTCGACCAGGCGGGTGGTGACGCGCACGTCTTCCACGCTGTCCTTGAGCACGTCCTTGAGCTTGTCCAGCAGCGGCCTGACGGCTTCGGCGGCGGCTTCGGCGGCCTGCTTTTCGGCTTCGTTCTGCAGCTCGCCCAGATCCACCGCACCCTTGGCCACCGACTGCAGCGGCGTGCCGTCGAATTCGCGCAGGTAGGACAGCGCCCACTCGTCCACGCGGTCGGTCATCAGCAGGACTTCGATGCCCTTCTTGCGGAAGATTTCGAGCTGCGGGCTGTGGCTGGCCGCCGCCAGGGTGTCGGCGGCGATGTAGTAGATGGCTTTCTGGCCGTCCTTCATGCGCGCCTTGTAGTCGGCCAGCGAGACGGCGGGCGTGTCGCTGGCGGTGGAGGCGTAGCGCAGCAGGCGGGCGATGCGCTCGCGGTTGGCGTGGTCTTCGCCCAGGCCTTCCTTGAGCACGGCGCCGAATTCGCGCCAGAAGGTGGCGTACCTGTCGCCGGCGGGCGGCGGGTTCTGCACGTCGGTGGCCGGCTCGCCACCGGCCGCTTCGGCGGGCGCTTCGGCGGGCGCTTCGGCGGGCGCCTTGGCCAGCTCTTCCAGCATGGTCAGCACGCGGCGCGTGTTGCCTTCGCGGATCGACCGCACGTCGCGGCTTTCCTGCAGCAGCTCGCGGCTGACGTTGAGCGGCAGGTCGGCCGAATCGACCACGCCCTTGACGAAGCGCAGGTAGCGCGGCAGCAGCTGCTCGGCGTCGTCCATGATGAACACGCGCCTGACGTACAGCTTGACGCCGGGCTTCTTGTCGCGGTCCCACAGGTCCATCGGCGCGTGGCTGGGCAGGTACAGCAGCTGGGTGTATTCGGTGCTGCCTTCGACGCGGTTGTGGCTCCAGGCCAGCGGCGGCTGCCAGTCGTGCGCGACCTGCTGGTAGAAGTCCCGGTATTGCTCGTCGGTCACGTCCTTCCTGGGGCGCGTCCAGAGGGCGGTGGCCTGGTTGACGGTTTCCCAGTCCCCGGTCTTGACCATCTGGCCGGGCTGGCCCTCTTCCTTGCCGTCTTCCCACTTCTCGCCTTCCATCTGGATCGGCAGGGCGATGTGGTCGGAGTACTTGCCGATCAGCTCCTTCAGGCGCCAGCCGTCGGCGAATTCCAGCGCGTCTTCGCGCAGGTGCAGGATCACGCGCGTGCCGCGCTCGGGCAGGGTGAGGCGCTCGACGCTGAAGTCGCCGCTGCCGCTGCTGACCCAGCGCACACCCTGTTCCGGCGGCAGGCCGGCGCGGCGCGTTTCGACCGTGATGCGGTCGGCGACGATGAAGCCCGAATAGAAGCCGACGCCGAACTGGCCGATCAGCTGCGCGTCCTGCTTCTGGTCGCCGGTCAGGCGGCTCATGAACTCGCGCGTGCCGCTCTTGGCGATGGTGCCCAGATGTTCGATGGTCTCCTGCTCGCTCATGCCGACGCCGGTGTCGCTGATGCTCAGCGTGCGGGCGTTCCTGTCGAACGCCACGCGCACGCGCAGCTCGGGTTGGTCGCCGTACAGGCTGCTGTCGGCCAGCGCCTCGAAGCGCAGCTTGTCGCAGGCGTCGGAGGCGTTGGAAATCAGCTCGCGCAGGAAGATTTCCTTGTTGGAGTACAGCGAATGGGTGACCAGGTGCAGCAGGTTGGCCACTTCGGCCTGGAAGGCATGGGTTTGGGTGCTCATGGTGCGGGATAGCCGTTCATGGGTGAAACAACGGGAGGTGCAGCGCGCTTCGTTCGCGTCGGTCAATGCGGCGCGCCGTGCCGCAACTGGGGTTGCGGGGCGGATTTTCAAGCCGATGGTGCGCCACGGGGGCAGAATCGCTATTGAAAAAGTAGCTGCTGGCGCTGGATTGAAGAGCGCCGAATGCGATTTTGTCTTCGGATCGGGCCGAGGTTCCGGTGCCGGCCACGCCGCCTTGCATCGCGTTCGCATCCAGGGCGCGCCGCGTGGCAGAGGCGAAGTCGGCGACGCCTCAGCGCTCGGCGGTGGCCGTGGCCGGGTCGCGCTCGCCCGGCGGCGTCAGCCAGCGCACCAGCTGGCGCGCCACCGCCGCGTCGCTGAGCAGGTCCAGGTGGCCGCGCTGGGCGACCACGTACTGGTCGGCGGGGGCAAAGGCCAGGCAGCGTGCGGGGTTGTCGTGCGCGCCCAGCGCGCTGCGCAGGGGCACCAGCCCGTCGCCGACCAGCCGCTCGGCCAGCGGGCTGCGCTGCGCCGCCAGCGTGGCGGCCACGGCGTGGCACGCCACCCCGTCGGGCAGCGGCACGGGGGTGCGGGTGTCGGGGCTGCGGGCCAAACGATCACGGCCCTGCCAGTCGGCGTCGAGCACATGGCCGTAGCGCAGGTCGCTGATGCCGGCGCTGCGCAGGTGCCCCAGGCGCGTGAAGGGACGGCTGTACGGGGTGCTGGCCAGCAGCAGGTCGACCCACGGGCCGGCGCGCGCCAGCGGTGCGCCGTGGTGCGGCGTGCCTAGAAAGATCAGGTGCCTGAGCTGCGCCGGCCAGCGTTGGCCGGTCTGCGTCGCGTGCCACACGGCGCTGCGCGCCACCAGCCCGCCCATGCTGTGCGCCAGGATGCCGAGTTCCTGCACCGGCACCGGCCAGCTGGCCAGCAGCGCCTCCAGATGCTGGGCCAGCGCGCGCCCGTTGACCGAGATGTGCAGCCCGGTATTGTAGCGCAGGTAGACGGGGGTGTAGCCCAGCGTTCGCGCCAGGTGTGCGCCATGGTCATGGCCCGAACGCAGCCATTGGCGGTCGTTCATGCACAGGCCATGGATCAGCAGCAGCACCCGGCCCGTGGCCGCGCCTTGCGCGTGCAACGCCGCCAGCTCGAGTGCGCGCCCGTGCTGGCGCAGGGCCATCGGCAAGGCCAGCGGGTTGTCGTCGGCCGCCAGGCGGTCGCCCAGCACGCCGTTCAGCGCCGCCAGCACGGCATCGCGCTCGGCCTCGGCCGACTCGTCGGGCGCGCCCTGCGCCCGCTCCAGCCAGGGTTCGAGCCGCCGCAGCGCGGCCTGCAGCGCGGCGTCCACCCCCAGCGTCACGCCCTGGATGCTGCGGTAGACCATGCCGGTGATGCCGCGCGTGCGGCCCGGTGCGGCCGCGCCGGGCAGGCCGAGTGTGCCCAGCACCGACCGGTGCACGCCTTCGACGATGCGCGTCACGCCCATCGTGGCCTGGGTTGCCAGGCGCGCCGCACCGCGCAGGTCGGCCGCGCGCCACCGCTTTCGCGCGGCCTGCTTTGGCCTGTCGGGTCCGGGCGGTGGGGTCGGGGTCATGGTGGCAAGGGCTGGCTGCGGTGGGGTCAGAAGCCCTCGTGCGCGCCCAGGTACCGCCACTGACCGACCGGCAGCTCGCCCAGGCGCACCTGGCCGATGCGTACGCGCTTGAGTCCGGTGACCTTCAGGCCGACCAGCTCGCACATGCGGCGGATCTGGCGCTTCTTGCCCTCGCGCAGCACGAAGCGCAGCTGCTCGGGGTTTTGCCAGTCGACCTGGGCGGGCTTGAGCGGCTGGCCGTCCAGGCTCAGGCCATGGCGCAGGCGCGCCAGCTGTGCGGCCGGAAAGGCGGCCTGCACGTTCTCGGTCTGCGCGCCGTAGCTGACGCGCACCAGGTATTCCTTGTCGATCGTCGAGTCTTCGCCGATCAACTGGCGCGCCACGCGGCCGTCCTGGGTCAGCACCAGCAGACCGACCGAGTCGATGTCCAGCCGCCCGGCGGGGGCCAGACCGCGCAGCTGGGCCGGCGCAAAGCGGGTGCGGCTGGCGTCGCCGCGCCAATGGCTGCGCGCGTGGATCAGGGTCACGGCGGGCTGGTGGCCGTCTTCGGCCTGGCCGCTGACGTAGCCGACCGGCTTGTGCAGCAGGATGGTCACGCGTTCGGCCTGGGCGGCGTCGGCGCGCCGGTCCACACGCACCTGGTCGGCCGTGGTCACCTTCAGGCCCATCACCGCCACCTGGCCGTTGACGCGCACCCAGCCGCGCTCGATCCAGTCGTCGGCTTCGCGGCGCGAACACAGCCCCAGATCGGCCAGGCGCTTGTTGAGGCGGATCGACGCCGGCGCCGCGCCGGCGGCGGCGGTGTCGGGGCGGGGCGCACGGCGAAAGCGGGCGGGGTCGGAGGTCATGGGCGGTGTTGAATACTACACAAATAATAGCTGCTGGCGCTTGTTGGTAAAGCGATAGAGGCCGATTTGATCAAAAATCCCTTGACCGCAGCGCGGCCAGATCGAGGATGCGCAGCCCGCCATATTCGATGCGCAGCAGCTGCTGGGCCGACAGCGATTGCAGCGCTTCGTTGACGCGCTGGCGCGACAGGCCCACCAGGTAGGCCAGCTCCTGCTGCGTGATGCGCAGCACTTCGCCCACGCCGGGAAACAGCACCGGATTGACCAGCGCCGCGATGCTGCGCGCCACGCGCTGCTCGGGTTTGGGCGTGCGGTCGGCTTCCAGTGTGCCGATGAAGTGTCCCAACCGCTCGTTGAGCTGATTCATGATGAAGCGATTGAAGCCGATCGAGTGGTCGAGCAGCCAGTGGAAGGTGTCGGCCGGCAGACCAGCCACCAGGCTGCGCCGCAGCGCACTGACGTTGTAGCGGTAGGGCTCGCGCTTGATCACCGTGCCTTCGCCGAACCAGCCGCCAGGCGCGAGGCCCGAGTAGGTGATGGTCTGTCCTTCGGCGGTTTCGGTGCTCATCTTCAGCAGCCCGTCGACGACGCCGAACCAGTAGGTCACCGGGCGGCCCCTGCGGCACACCAGCTCGCCCGGCTCGGCCAGCGAGATGCGCAGCTCGGGCGCGGCGCGGTCGAACTCCTCGGCCTTGAGGTGCGACAGCCAGGGCACACCCGCCAGCTCGGCCGCGTTCAGCGGGCGGCGGCGTTCATGCAGGGCGGACGGATGGGCCATGTGCGGGAAATCCCGGGTCGGATTTGCCCGCAATTGTCGTTCAAACGACAACCCAGCGTCAAAGTGGCGCCGTACCATGCGCGTCGATCGAACGCATGCGCCTGGGGCCACGCCAGGCGCTCGAATCACAGGAGACGCGCCCCATGGCGACCACCTTTCCCCGCCTGCTGCAGAAGCACGCCGCCGAGCGACCGGGCGATCCGGCGCTGCGCGAGAAGGAATACG
>Ga0209604_1002527_pt1 | contig 13311 bp, 9 predicted proteins | sample AD_UKC097_MetaG_FD_184405 | JGI IMG/M metagenome (GOLD analysis project Ga0209604, IMG submission 184405) | Active sludge microbial communities of municipal wastewater-treating anaerobic digesters from USA - AD_UKC097_MetaG (SPAdes) (version 2) | ecosystem: Engineered > Bioreactor > Anaerobic >... | reverse complement strand
GGAGGTGAAGGATGCTGCCTGGGCGCCTTCAGTAGATTGTAGCGGATTGGTAGAAGGTTTGGTGTACGATACTGTAACAACGTCACCATAATTAACCGGGCTGGAAAGTGTAAGCGATACTTTGTTGCCGGAGACAGCCACTGAGCTTACTGTTCTTGTTGTACCGTTCACTGTGACAGTAAATGCAGATGAGGCCGGTTTTATTGAGGCAAGGTTAATGCTGTAACTGATCACAACTACGGTGGGTGTGCTATCTTCCACAGCAGCGCCTGAGACGACAGGTGTTGGCGGTATATAGGGATTGGGATCAGGCATCAGGATAACAGAAGTATATGGCAGCAGGGTGACAGATCCGGTATATTTCTTTCCGGTCACATCAACCATCGGCTGGCTCAGTGTGACGACCTTATTAGAGGTTGACGGATTGTAATAGAAGTCTATCTTGGAGGTGTCGCTGACTGTAACAGCCGATTTCTTTGAGTTCCGGTCCTGGCTTGTGAATGATTGCCAGCTTGTCAGTGTTCTGTATTTACTTCCGGTTGAAGGTGAATATGTATGAAAAACATCATCATCATCAACCGGCCTTGCATAGTAGTTATAGTCTGCAGTGCCAAAAGAGGGTATATCATCTGCAACGCTGTAAAACTTCAGCGATAACTGCTTTGAAGATTTTGCCAGGAAGATATTATTCCTTAGAGTATTATTCCTGATACTGCTGCCAGAACTGTTCTGAAAAAACATTCCATATCCATTATTGAAAGCAGTATTGTTTTCAATTCTGTTGTCATGAGCCCGGTGAATCATGTAGCCAGCTTCATTACAATTTGCTACTGTGTTATATGTAACTAAAACATTAGTTGAATTCACATCAAGGTAGATTCCTCTTGCTATATGTCTTCCGGGGTATGGTGTTCCTTCAGAGTTTCCAATGACATTAGTAATAATATTTGCTTCTATTTTTCTTGAAACACCTTCTGCAGCAGTATAAATACCTCCGCCGTCATTCAGTGTCAGTAAAACATTATTTATATAATTATTCTGAATAGTAATAATATCAGCTGTAGAAGATAGTTTGATGCCGCAATATCCAATATTCTGTATGGTGTTGTACTTGACGAGGCAATCATCATTGGCAATAGCGATTCCATTTGTGAGATTGCCCCAGTATGCCTGGCCTACAATAAGTCCGACATTTTCAACAACATTTTGAGTTATATTATGTTCATCACCAAGTGCTTTAATTCCAGTCTGATTACATGATGAAATAGTATTATTGGAGATGTTACTATTCTTGCCCCATAAGTTAATTGCATCAAGGCCGGCAAATCGCAATACCGTATTCTGAATTGTCAGATAATTACACGAATTAATGATAAATTCTATCATATTGCCAATGGACCCTCTGAAACAGATATTATCAATGGTAATATAATCATACTCTTCATTATATACCAGGTTTCTTAATGTGGCAATCTCAACAATTTTAGATGTTGGATCAGTAGTTCCGAAGTATATGTATATCTTTTTGGCTTCAAAATCATGAAACCATTCACCGAAGGAAGTAAGAGTTCTTATATCATTCTGAATGAAATAGCCATGGTTTGGTTCCGCCACTTGAGCGGACCCAAGTGATGTATAAGTTAGAACACCGGCAGATTGAGCATTAATTTTGCATCTGTCGTATGACCAGTCATTTTTTCGTATGACAACCTCCGCTCCTCCCCAATTTATGTCAGATCCCAATTCATTATCGGTTATTGATTTATTTGATGAGGCTGATTCGAAGATATTGTATCCGTCATCAGGCCACCTTCCCATCGCATATTGTTTACCGCCAATAACTACCATATTAGTAAGTGCTTCTGAATTCAGCGCGGCGGAATAGATTCCACCTCCTTCATCTGTCCAGGAAGTAATTTCTGTAAATCCTGTGATTATTGGCTTATCACCGGTGCCGTATGCACCTATAGTTATTGGAGACCCTGATATTCCTGATTTTGATATTATTATTTTTCCATAGAACTTGTCCCCCTTCTTGAAAAGAATTCTGTCTCCCGGATTAAGAGTACTAAATTTGGAATTGACTTTCTCTATAGTTGCCCATGCAGTTGCATCTGAAGTGCCTTGAGCGAGATCATTGCCCCCGTTTTTGACATAATAATCAGTAGCTGCCAGATAACTGCTTAAGGCCAAAAAGAGAGTAATAAAAACAATCTTCATATGTATATGTAAGTGACGAATGCTTTAAAATATTTGACTAACGTACCTATTTCAACGACGAATGATGCTATTTGTTACATTAAGGGTCGTAAAAAGCCAGTGGCAATATATGAAGAAAAATCTTACGTGCATACAAGAAACTGAAGTTTCCAAAGTTTGATTAAGTATGTTTTCATATTAGCATGGATTTGTTCAACTCGCAACCGATACAATTAATCACAAAGTTCATTACTAAAGGTCATGAGCGAAGTGTCAAGGCTAAGAAGAATATTATAAGTTCACTTCTTATCAAAGGAGCGGGCATTGCAATAAGCTTCGTGACATTACCAATAACACTTAATTATGTTGACTCGGCAACATATGGGGTTTGGTTAACCATGAGTTCAATTGTGGGGTGGTTCGTGTTTTTTGATGTCGGGTTGACTCATGGTTTGAGGAACAGGTTTGCTGAAGCAAAGGCACGCGGGGATGATAATTTGGCACGCGCATATGTTAGTACAACATATTTTATTCTTGGGATTATCTTCTCAGGAGTGTGGCTAATCTTCTTAATAACCAATAATTTTCTTGATTGGTCCAAAATACTGAATGTTTCAGCAAACATGCGGTCGGATGTTACAACCCTGGCAATAATTGTATTCACTTACTTTTGTATATCGTTTGTTTTCAGAATCATAACAACAATATTATTAGCTGACCAATACCCTGCAAAATCTTCCTTAATTGATCTTATGGGACAGGCTTTAGCTTTGATAATCATTCTTGTCCTTGTAAGAACAACAGAAGGTTCGCTCATTAAACTTGGTCTGGCCTTATGTGTGTCACCACTAATAGTGATTATTGGCGCCAACTTTATCTTTTTCAACGGCCGGTACAAGAAATACAGGCCTTCTTTTGCCACAGTAAAGCTTTCACACACAAGGAATCTCTTCAGTCTCGGTGTGAAATTCTTCATAATTCAGCTGGCTGCCATCATTCAATATCAGACTGCCAATATAATCATAGCCAGAAGCTTTGGTACAGCCGACGTAACAGCTTATAACGTGGTATACAAGTATTTTGGAATACCATTTATGATTTTTAATATTTTCCTTGTTCCTTTCTGGTCTGCCACCACTGAAGCCTATCAACAAAATGATATTCAATGGATAAAGAACGGTATCAGGAGATATAATCAACTTAATGCGTTGGTGCTGATAGGGACAGTGATAATGTTGGTATTATCTAATCCATTTTACAAATTTTGGTTGGGAGAAGGCAAGGTTTCCATATCCTTCTCTCTTTCACTTTGGGGCTTTGTTTATTTTAATGTAATGATGTTTGGAGGGAAATATGTCCAGCTCCTGAATGGAATCAGTGCATTAAGAGTTCAATTTATTGCCAGTATAATCAGTCCAATTCTGTATCTTGGCATTGCTATGTTGTTAATTAAGCAGCTACATGTTGGGGTTCATTCATTATTTATCGCCTCTGCGATAGCTAATTTTAATGGTTTAATCTTAGCTCCTTTGCAGTATCATATGGTCATTAATAAAAAAAGAAAGGGGATCTGGATCAAATAATTGCATTCTCCGGAATCTAATCAAGAACTTTATGTTCAGTAAGAAACAGATATTAATTACAAGCCTGCTCTTTGCTCTTCTTTTTCATTTCGTTTTTTATTTCAATGCATATGGGCCAGGTATAGGTTTTTTACATAATAAATTCCAGTATGTATTCGCATTAGCTTCATTAATTCTGATATTGTTTATTTATTTTGGGACATATTGGAGACTGGATTTCATAGATAAGGTCTCATTGAGGCTGTACGACTTATTTATCGTATGGATGTTCATCTGCTTCACACGTAGTCTTCTTGAATTTAGGTCTTTTAGCGAATTTCTGGATTTTATTGCTAACAATTACATGGGGATATCACTTTTTCCTGTATTTTTCTTAATCGCAGGAATTAGTCCAAAATATTTTCATATTACAAACAAACTTCTATTCATTTACCTTGTGTCGGTGACATTGGTTTCCATTTTCTTCCTTGATTATTTTGAACTTCAAATTTTTCTGTTATATCCAATATTTTATGTAATCGTAACTATACCATTAAGATCAGGATGGCAGAAGCTGGTTATTCTTTTAATCGCAGTTTTAATAGTAGTTGTTTCAGTGACAAATAGATCAGGCATACTAAGAATATTTATTGGATTTTCTGTAGTCATTGCATATTACGTAATTAAATATGTAAAGGTGAATAAGATATTACTTAATGTAATTGTTTTTTGTGTCCTGTTAATTCCATTTGGGTCATTATATCTTGGAATAAAAGGTCAGAGTGTCTTTCAAATGATGTCAGGGGATGATGATAGGCAGTATAGTCAGCTTGATCCATACGCAGATACAAGGACCTTTTTATATTATGAAGTTTTTCAGGACTTGAAGCACAATGATGCATTTCTTCTCGGTAAAGGATTGAATGCCGGGTATATGTCAGAAGCCTTTGAAACCTATAATAGACCGGTCGTTGAGGTTGCTTTTCTTCAGATACTACTTAAAACGGGAATTGTCGGTTTCCTTTTATATATATCTATAATAATATCAGCAATATTTAAAGCATTAAGTTCTTCAAAAAATGTGTTTTTAAAATCTCTGGGGTTACTTTTGGCAAGTTATCTGATTATGATTTTTATTGAAAACCAGATTGCATATAATTTACTTAATGTAATTACTTGGATTGTGGTAGGCATGTGCCACTCCAAGGCATTAAGAGAACTAAATGACAAGGAAATTTATGACCTATTTCGTAAACCATATATTGTAGAATCTAAGCGATCGGCGAATCAAAGACTATGAGTAAAATCTTGCTGCTCTTAAATAGAGAGATTTTGGACTAATTTATTGAAGCCTATTATGAAGCTGGAAGGCGTTACTTTTAAGTCTGGTAAATGACCTTAGGTGCTAGATCAGTGACGACTAAAAGAGACCTTTAAAGAAAAATTATTATGAATATATTATGGATCACAAATATTCAGTTTCCTGCTGTTCGGGAAAAGCTTGGCCTGCCTGCTGAGGTAGTCGGCGGATGGATGTTCTCACTAGCAGGTGAGCTTTCCACTAACACGCAAGTTACCTTAGCGGTAAGCACCACTTATGCTGCGAACAAATTAAAAAGGTATGAGGAGGCCGATGTCATCTATTACCTTCTTCCTGCCAGGAAAACGAAGAAATATTATGATAAATCATTGGAGAAATATTGGGTAGAAGTAATTAATGAGTTTAAACCTGATATAATCCATATTCATGGTACAGAGTATGCTCATGGTATGGCATGCATCACTGCATGTCCAAAACAAACCTATGTTATTTCAATTCAGGGCTTGCTGAGCGTCTATAGAAAGTATTTTTTTGCTGGAGTAAAGCCACTTGATTTATTAAAGCATACTACGTTAAGTGATTTAAAGAACAGAGAGACCATTCCGCACAATTTAAATGAATTAAAACAACGTGCTGAAATTGAGCTAAGATATCTTAAACTGTGCACAAATATCATTGGAAGGACTGATTGGGATTATTCTCATGTGAAGGCAATAAATCCGAAATGTAATTACTATTTCTGCAATGAGGTTTTACGTTCCAGTTTTTATGATTCGGACAAATGGTCTATTGAAGCCAAAAAAGATTACTCAGTATTCTTAAGCCAGGCAAATTCTCCAAGAAAGGGTTTGCATCAAGTCCTCAAAGCACTTTCAATAGTCAAAGAATATTATCCTGGAATTCAATTAAGAATAGCCGGGATTGACGTGACCGGTGGACACAAATGGATTCAGAGAACAATCACATATGGGGCCTATATGAGGGCATTACTTAAAAAGTCTGGCTTAGAAGAGAATGTGGTTTTTCTGGGGAAGCTTAATGAAACAGAAATGGCCGAAGAGCTCAGGATTGCTCATGTTTATGTTTGTCCTTCGGCGATTGAGAACAGCCCCAATTCTCTGGGAGAAGCTCAATTGTTAGGCACACCTTGTATTTCTTCATTTGTTGGTGGTGTGCCGGATATGGTAGATGATGGAGAAACAGGACTATTATATCGATTTGATGATCATGTAATGCTGGCCTTTAAAATTATGAAGATCTTTGAGAATTATGAACTTGCCAAGCATATCTCTAAAAATGGAATAAAAGCTGCCTCAGAAAGGCATCACAAAATAACTATTACTTCAAGGATGTTAGAGATTTATCAAACGATAAAGAAAAAATGATAATTCATTGTGACAAATTGCCACTATCTTTATAACAAATCGAGAGGAATTCACTTATAATTCGCGCCTATAATAGGCTTTAAAATAAGTTTGTCACAATCAGCAGTCATAGAGGTCCTGGCTTCAAAGAAAAATTCGAAAAAAGAGATGACTCAAAATTAATTCAAAGTGTTTTCCGTTGATAACTAGAATTCAATTCTGAATTCTGAGTATGAAAAATGACTATTTATGCAACTGCCACGAGTTCTGATTTTTGGCCAGCCTTTCAATAGGAGGTATGGAGGAGGGATTACTTTGTCAAATCTTTTCAGTGGCTGGGAGAAAGATAAGATTGCTGTTGTCGCAGGCGGTCATACAATGTATAGCGTCACGACAGATATCTGTAATAATTATTATCAATTAGGAAAGAATGAGGTAAGATGGATTTTCCCTTTTAACCTTATTCAACGGCAGTTCAGGTCAGGACGATTGACTTTCAATTCAAGTACGGACTCAATAAAGGATGCAAAAAAGAAGAACAGAATAAGATCTTTTACAGTCAATCAACTATTTTATCCTATGCTTGAATGGCTGGGCCTTTTTCATTGTCTCTTTAAAACAAGGCTTTCGCCTGAGTTAAAGATATGGCTTTCTGAGTTTAAACCAGAAGTTTTATACTTACAAGTATCTACACGGGATACAGTTGTTTACGCAACAAAACTGGTTGATTATTTGGGAATTCCTGCTGTTATCCATAATATGGATGATTGGCCTTCTACTGTAAGTACTAGAGGCATATTTAAAAAGTACTGGTCGAGAAGGATTGACAAAGAATTTGGATTCCTACTGAAGAAAGTCAGCTTAGCTCTAAGTATTAGTGATGCTATGTCAGAAGCTTATTTAAAAAGATATAACATATCTTTCATTCCTTTTCATAATCCAATAGAAACTTACAAATACAACTATAATAAGACTATCAGTAACAATACCCGTGACATGTTTAGAATTCTCTATATGGGTCGAATCGGCCTGGCAAACAAAGAGACTATCAAACATTTCGCAGAGGTTATTTCTAGATTAGACATTGAAGGTATAACTATTGAGTTTGAAATTTATACTTCTGATTATAATAAACCTTTTTCAGCTAGATTAAGTAAGTTTAAATCCGTTAAAATCAATCCTCCAATAGAACACGAGGCTGTACCAGCACTGCTGAATGATTTTGACTTATTATTACTACCACTTGATTTTACCCGCGATGGTGAGAAGTATGCACAGTATTCAATCCCAACTAAGGCTTCAGAATATATGGCATCAGGCACCCCTATTTTGGTTTATGCTCCACAACAAACAGCAATAGTAAAGTTTTGCACTCAAAATAATTGTGGTCACTGTGTTACTGATATTGATCCTGAAAAAATTAAAGAGGCGATTAAAACACTTATTAATAATGAAGATTATAGGCAGATGCTTAGTACAAATGCAATCAAAATTGCTTTTTCTCGTTTTGATGCCACTAAAGTAAGAAATGAATTCAGAGAATTGCTTTTGTGGCTATCAACCACTGCAGTTGAATAATAGTAATAGTTGTTAAGAATATTTTAAAACTATATGATCTTCAAATAGTAGGGGATTCTTTTGTCAGATGATTTTTCCCTAGTTTGCTTTCAAGAATGAAAGAGACATCCAGAGCATAGATCAAGGCAGCCAGGCCAATTAAAAACTCCTTATATTCAGTAATTACAAAAATATTGCGTATAAAATTCTGACCATTCAGCAAGAATGAGAGTTGTGATACTAACAGAATAACAGCAGATACCAAGGCTAACAGTTTGTCTCCTCTCTTTTGCGAGAACAGGAAGATGACTAACAAAATGATTAATGCTCCCCAAAAGGCAATCTGAATAAAGATTATGTCCCACATATCAAAATTATAAGCACAGGCAAAAGCTCCAATGATTATCATGAATGGCCTTGGAATAAACAGATGCCAGGAGTAATTCTGATATTGATTACAGAATAAGATGCAAAGAAATGGCAGGACAACCATAAGTAAAAATGAACCAAAATAGAAGATTACTTCGCTTACATTGGTAGCAAAATTGTGAATATTTATTTCACCCTGCTGGTTCCATCTGAATATGAAAAAATAGCGCTTTATGCCCAAAACGCGCTGAAACCATGACACCTCTTCCATTGCCAGGATAAAAAAAACCAGAATGAGACCCACAAGAAAAAAGCTGGTTATTTTTTTTACATTATAGGATTTCTGGAGTTTTACAAAAGTTATAAGCAAAATAATACAACCTAAGAACCATACTAAAAAGGAGCCCCATTCCAGAATAGAGTCTTCTACGGAGATTGCATTGAAAATAGATGGGCTATAGAAGAAGAGCCATAGAATAAAAATTGAAAGGAGTTGAATTCCAATTATTGAAAACACCTGGAGCTGCTTACCGTTGGCTTTGGTAAGCATTAGTGAGGGCCTGGTTTTTAGACATCCCACCACGATCATAAGAACAGATAATCCGATGATTATACTTCTGAGCAAATAACCGGGAGTAAGATCAGGCAATCCTTCCTGGATTAACCCCCTCCTCCACAAGAAAATGTCCAGTATTAATATGGCTAATAAACCTCCGGTACCAATCAGTAGCTTTGAGATCGAAACATTCTTTATTAAATAGTCCTTGAAATAACTTTTATCAAATTTTAAAGTCATGAGAGGCAACAGTTAGTTATATTAGATTAAGAACAGTTATTTGCATAATATATTATTGTTATCAAATAATTGTACTTTTTATGAGAAAGTCTTCTCTACTCATGGCTGAGTAAAGCAAAAAGCAAATATACTTTGTTTTTGTGAAACAGGAATGCATCAAAAATGGACATAAGTATGCATGGTTATGGAGATTAGCAAATGCCTGGTACCAATGCAATCAATATTGCCTTTTCTCGTTGTGATGATAGTAAAGTAAGAGATGAATTCAGAGAATTGTTTTCACGGCGATCAACTTCTAATACTTGAAGGTTTCATACGTTCTTCCTATAAGAAGTATCGCTTAAAATGTAGAGAATATTGCGAATTATAACTGAGAGAATGAAATGAAAACAACTCCCAAATTAAGTAGAGGAAGACTCTTGTTGGAAATCATAAAGGATCCGGAACGAAAGCGAATGCTTAGGATTCTTAAGGAGCTGATAGTACTTACATTTATTCATAAAGAGTTTCCAGGTCATTATTTTACCAATTATCTGTTTAAGGATGGGGCTACCTGTGTTGAGGATTATCTGCCAATAAAATTTGCTGCCAGAATTGTACCCCGATTAAACGACCAAAGACTGAAAGAGGTTCTGGATAACAAGTTATACTTTGATCTGTTCTACAGACAATTCAATATTGAAATACCGCTTGTAGTAATGTATAATCATGGGAAAAACTTCTGTCGCGGTAGCGAAGTGTTTCAGATTAATTCGGCAGAAGAGTTTAACCAGAGGTTAAAAGAGTTATTCGAGCTATACTCTTCTTTGACTTCAATTATTGTGAAGAAGATATACGCAAGTTCAAAAGGAGCTGATATTTATAAGATTAGAAAAGAGGATGTATTGAGTAATAATCATAGTATCAGGGATATTTACCTTAGTATTATTCAGTCAGAGTTCATCTTCCAGGAAACGATAATCCAGCATCCAAAATTGAATGCCCTTAATCCCTCTTCAGTAAATACGATCAGAATAGATACTCTCTTTGATGATGAGGGTAAAGTGAATGTCTTATCGGCATATATCCGAATGAGCCTTCACAATCATTTTGTAGATAATATTGGTAGTGGTGGGTGCATGGTCGGGTTAGATTTGGAAACAGGTGTACTACAAAAATATGGTTACTCAGATTTGAATTATGATGGGACTAAACGTTTTACCCGCCATCCGATGACAGAAACTGTATTTGAAGGATTTAAGCTACCTTATATAAATGAAACAATAGACCTGGTTACTAGAGCTGCTTTATTGATGCCTGGCTTAAGAATAATTGGATGGGACGTAGCAATATCAGAAGAGGGTCCCGTAATTATTGAAGGTAATTCTGATTATGGCATTAGAGGCAATGATCTGGCATATGGAGGGTATCTGGCTCACCCTGTGTTGAAAAAAGTCCTGGAAGAAATCCATAAATAACAACCATAATTCTGCTATGACATCCGTTAGAATCAACTTGTTTGTTCTTATTAGAGATTATCCTGTTGGATTGGCAGTCACAAAGAAGATACATAATTTGATACATTACCTGCATCAGCATAATGTTGAAATAAATGTTTTGTCATATAGGAGCAAATTCAAACAGCCTGACTGGAAGATTGATAAAAATGATATTCCCTATGTCAGTATTGGAAATGATCTGAAGCTATTGCATCTGCATAAAACAATATCTTATTTTATCAAGGGGCTGAAGAATATTAGTGCCGGAAGAGAAAAAGGATTCAAAAATGTCTTCTTTTGCATAGGACCACTGAATGTAGAAAACATTCTTTTTGTCTTATGGGCGAAACTATTGCATTACAAGATATTATTCGATATTAATGAAGACTATTCTCTTTTCGAAGACGATGTCAAACTAATATCCAGGTTAAAGATTAAAACAACAAATAAACTTGATATCCTGACTCACAAATGGGCAGATGCTTTTACCGTTGTCTCCAGTCATCTTAGAAATAAGTATCAGAAACTTACAAATAAGCCAGTAGTATTGATTCCTGTAACCGCAGCACAGAACTTCAACTCTGAGAAAGTGTCGAATGGAAAGGGATTAAAAGTAGTATATGCAGGCACATTCGATCTCAAAGATGGAGTAAAGATGATAATTGAAGGCTTCCTGATGTTCAACAGGGATTATAGGGAAGCTGAGTTGATTCTGGCAGGGAAGAGCGATCAACAAAGAAAGTATCAAAATGAATATGAGGAATGTAGGGATGTTGTGTTTACGGGATACATTCCTGATGAGCAGTTTTATGAATTATTAAGAGATGCAGATGTGCTTTGTATGTGCAGAACCAATTCGGGTTTTTCAAATGCCGGATTCCCATTCAAATTAGGAGAATACCTGGCAACCGGAAATCCGGTCATCTCAACCAAAGCCAGTGATGTCTGTGACTATCTTTCTTCGGATGATGTTTATTATGTAGATTTTGAAAGCCCTGAAGGAATTGCAGATGCCTTAAAAAGCATTGCAGAAGATACTGTGAAGGCAAGAAGAATTGGATTAAATGGATTCAGTAAATATCAAATGTATTTCTCTCCTGAGTCCAACGGTAAAATATTAATTGATCTACTGAAAAACCTATAGTTAATCCTGCTATGTAAATTTGCATTTTTAATTGGATTTAACACAATGTGAAATTATCACTATCAAAGACAACTAATGAATCAAATAAGTATTCTAATCGGTGGAGACCTGGGACCAACAAAGTCAAACTATTCTCATTTTTCGTCAGGGACAATCGAAGAAATAATCGATCAGAACCTTCTTGATATTCTGATGTCTGCTGACATCCGGATATTTAATCTTGAAGTCCCTTTGATTCAAAAGAATAATCCAATAAAAAAGGATGGACCGGTTCTAAGCGCTCCTGTATCTACTATTCAGGGCATTAAAAAGCTTGATCCTACACTCTTTACCCTGGCAAATAACCACATTATGGATCATGGTAAAGAGGGGTTGCTTAGTACCATTGAACAGCTTTTGCAACAAAGAATAGAATATGTGGGCGCAGGAGAAAACCTTAGTGTTGCATCCCGTCCGTTAATACTGGATAAACAGGGTCATAGAATTGGGCTGTATGCCTGCGCTGAGCATGAATTCTCGATAGCTGGTGAGAACCATTCAGGAGCAAATCCTATTGACCTGCTTGAAAGTTTCAGCCATATTTCCAATCTGAAGTCTGGTTGTGACCTGGTTATCGTATTGTTTCATGGCGGAAAGGAATACTACAGATATCCCACACCCGAACTACAGAAGACATGCAGAAAGATGGCAAGCAGTGGTGCTGATCTTGTAATATGTCAGCATAGCCATTGCATAGGCGCCTACGAAAAGTATGGTAATGGTATTATCGTGTATGGACAGGGTAACTTTCTCTTCGACAGACATAATGATGAGTTCTACCAGACAGGCCTGCTCGTTAATGTGAAGCTGGGTAGTGAAATGGAAATTGATTTCATTCCGATACAGAAAGATGGCAATGGCGTTAAGATCCCTGAGCCTGATTTTAATGCCAGAATCCTGGCTGACTTTTATAAACGATCAGAAGAAATCAAAAATCCAGAATTTGTTGAACGCCAATTCGATGAGTATTGCCTTGTAAATGGCCAATACTACCTGGCCACACTCGCCGGTTTGGGAAAAACAATCAGAAGGATCGACAAAGTACTCAACCGTCCTTTAACCAGACTTATTTACTCAAAACGAAAGCTGAACACGATACAAAACCATTTCGAATGTGAGACACACAGGGAAATAATGTTAAGATACATTAAGATCCTTAAGGACAGGAAAGCCTGATGGGTGGAGTTATGGTTATGTATGTTTAATTGTCATCGTTACCTATGAGAAAACTTATTATTCTAACAGATGAGTCCTCTGCCTTCCTGGTCTCCAAAGCAGATTTCAGGAATTTTACCTCAATGGATGTTCTGAAAATCAGCAAATGGTTCAGGGAGAGGGACTACAATGTAAGAGTATGCAAATTCAGTGAGCTGGATCTGTCCGTTAACTATCAGGACTTCTATTTCTTATATCAGACATCTGAAGCACCTGGTGCCTTTTACAAGAGGTACGTTGAAGACCTTGTCTATTTTCTGGAGAAAC
>Ga0209604_1002520_pt1 | contig 13332 bp, 9 predicted proteins | sample AD_UKC097_MetaG_FD_184405 | JGI IMG/M metagenome (GOLD analysis project Ga0209604, IMG submission 184405) | Active sludge microbial communities of municipal wastewater-treating anaerobic digesters from USA - AD_UKC097_MetaG (SPAdes) (version 2) | ecosystem: Engineered > Bioreactor > Anaerobic >... | reverse complement strand
ACGTTCACGACCTTGATGAAATCTTCCAGCGGCGCGGCGTTGCCGTCCTTGCCCACCACGCGCTTGGCCGAGCCGATGCCGGCGATCTGCATCAGTATGCGCGCCGGGCCGTGCGCGGCGGCGGCCTGCTCGATCGCCGACTGCATGCTGTCGCCATTGCTCACGTCGCATTGGATGGCCAAGCCGTTGATATCGGCGGCGACCTTTTTGGCGTTGTCCAGGTTCAGGTCGAGCACCGCCACCTTGGCGCCCAGGCGCGCCAGTTCACGCGCCGTGGCTTCGCCCAGGCCCGAGCCACCGCCGGTGACGAGGGCTGCTTGTCCGTTGATTTGCATCTTGATGACTCCTGTTTTAATAGCTGCTCGCGCTTATCCATCAAGCGCTGGAGGCCTTTTTGATATTGAAACGGTCAGGCCGCCGGGTTCTCCAGCAGCAGCGCAATGCCCTGGCCGCCGCCCACGCAGGCCGAGCTGATGCCGTACTTCAAGCCGTCGCGCTGCATGGCACGCGCCACCGTGATCGTCAGGCGCACGCCCGTGGCCGCCAGCGGGTGGCCCAGCGCGATGGCGCCGCCGTTGACGTTGAGCTTGTCCAGGTCCAGGCCCAGTTCGCGGCCCACGGCCAGCGTCTGCGCGCCTTGCGCTTCGTTGATCTCGAAACGGCCAATGTCGTCCAGCTTCAGGCCGGTGCGCTCCAGCAACAGGCGGATGGCGGGTGCGGGGCCGATGCCCATGATTTCGGGCGGCACGCCGACGGCCGCCGCGCCGACGATGCGTGCCAGCGGTTTCTTTCCGTTGGTCTTCGCATACGCGCCCGAGGCGACGACGGCTGCCGCTGCCGCATCCACCAGCGCCGATGAGTTGCCGCCGGTCTGCACGCCGCCCTCGAACACCGGGCGCAGCTTGGCCAGCACTTCCAGCGGCGAAGGGCGCGGGTGTGTGTCTTGCGCCACTTCCGTCACCTTGCCCTGCAGCTTGATGCCGCGCGGCTTGTAGCCGTCCAGCTCGAACTTCTCGGTGATGACGGGCACGATCTCGCTAGCCAGAAAGCCGCTTTGCTGCGCCGCCACGGCCTTGGCGAACGAGGCGGCGGCAAACTCATCGACCTGCTCGCGCGTTATGCCGTACTTCTTGGCCAGGTTCTCGGCCGTCTGGATCATGTTGATGCCGGCGGCCGGGTCCTTCAGCGCCTCCCACATATAGTCCTTGAAGCCGACCGGCGCGCCCAGCTTGAAGCCGGTGCGGTGGTCAAAGGCTGCAATCGGGTTGCGCGTCATGCTTTCGGTGCCCACCACCAGCGCGGCCTCGCAGGCGCCACCCTGGATGTGCTCGCCCGCCTGGCGGAACAGCTCAAAACCCGTGCCGCAGATGCGCTGCGCCATGATGGCCGGCACCTCGACCGGCACGCCGGCGTACAGGCCGATGTGGCGCGGCAGAAAGAACTGGTCGAAGTCGCCCGGCGCCATGTTGCCGGTGACGACCGAGCCGATGTCGCTGCCCGGCACGCCGGCGCGTTTCAGTGCCTCACGCGCGGCCTTGATGCCAAGGTCGGTCGGGCTGATGTGGCCCAACGCGCCGCAGTAATCGACCATGGGTGTGCGCACGCCGTCGAGCATCCAGACGTCGTTGAAGGCGGTGAAGAATCCTTTGGTGGCCATGTCGAATATTCCGTTTCTAAGAGCCCGCGCGCAGCGGGGCGATGTTCGCGGCTTGCGCAGCCGGGGTTCCCCCGGCTGCTGCAAGCGTCCCCTTGAGGGGATGGCGGCCGCAGGCCGACTCAGGGGTGGTCATAAATTCATTCCGGGCTTGATGACGATGTGCCCCGGCGTTTCGTCATACAGCGCCTGCACCAGCGCATCGCGCTCCTTCAGCACGGCGCGCTGGTTGATGCTGCCCTTGTCGGTGATCTCGCCCTTGTCGATGGAGGGCGGATCGGCCAGCAGCATCAGGCGCGCGACGCGGTTGGCGCTGCCGGTGGCGGTGAGTGACAGGTCGGTCACCAGGCTCTGAAATTTCTGCAGCACGGCGCGCTGCTTCAGCACTTCGCTCATCGGCGCATCCGCCGGCAGATCGACCAGCGAGCGCACCGCAGCGGTCGGAAAGATCAGCGCGCCGACTTCCTTGCGGTTCAGCCCGGTGACGACCACGTCCTGCACGTAGGGCGCGCCGCCTGCGATGACGCGGCCGCGCAGCGGGCCGACGCTGACGAAGGTGCCGGTGGCCAGCTTGAAATCTTCCGCAATGCGGCCGTCGAAGCGCAGGCCCTGGTGCTTGTCCTGCGGGTCGATCCATGTCACCGCGTCACCGGTGCAGAAGAATCCTTCGTCGTCAAACGCCTCGGCCGTGGCGTCAGGCCCGCGCCAGTAGCCCGGCGTGATGTTGGGGCCGCGGTAACGGATCTCCAGCTTGCCGTCGATGGGCACCAGCTTCAGCTCCAGCCCGGGCGTGGGCAGTCCCAGGTCGCCCGCCTTCACGTTGGGGCTGGTGACGAACAGGCCGTAGGGGCTGGACTCGGTCATGCCTAAGCCGCTGGTCATGACGATGCGCTCGCCGATCTCGGCTTCTTCGCTCTCAAAAAGAGAGTCCCACACCGGCTGCGCCAGCGCGGCGCCGGCGTAGAAGAACATCTTCACGCGCGAGAGGAAGTTGCGGCGCAGCTCGGCGTCCTGCTTCATGGCGTTGGCGATCGCTTCGAAGCCGGTGGGCACGTTGAAGTACAGCGTGGGTGCGATGTCGCGCAGGTTGCGCAGCGTCTCGTGCATCAGCGCGGGCGTGGGCTTGCCTTCGTCGATGTAGAGCGTGCCGCCGTTGTTCAACACCAGGCCCACGTTGTGGTTGCCGCCGAAGGTGTGGTTCCACGGCAGCCAGTCGATCAGCACCGGCGGCTCCTCGGCCAGCACCGGCATCGACTGGCGCATCTGCTGCTGGTTGGCGCACCACATGCGGTTGGTGTTGATGACGGCTTTGGGCAGCTTGGTGGAGCCGCTGGTGAAGAGGAACTTGACGATGGTGTCGGGGCCGGTCGCGGCGTGCGCGGCATCGACGGCGGGTGTCGGTTCGGTCGCCAGCAGGTCGGCAAAGGCGGTGGTGGCGCGGCCCTTCAGGTGCGCGTGGTCGGCGTGGCGCGAGACGGCCACTTCGCAGCCGCCGGGCGCTACGGCGGCTATGGCAGCGCCGTAGCGGTCGCCGTCCTCTGCCCAGATCAGGCCGGGCGTCAGCGTGTCGACGACGTGGCGCAGCTTGCCGTAGTCCTTGCTGATGGTCGAATACGCGGGCGACGCAGGCGAGTAGGGCACGCCCACGTACAGGCAGCCCAGCGCCAGCAGCGCGTGGTCGATGCCGTTGTCGCTGAGGATGACGACCGGCCGGTCCTGCGACAGCCCGCGGTCCAGCAGCGCCTGGCCGATGCGGCGCGCGGCGTCGAGCGCCTGCGCGTAGGTGACGTGGCGCCAGTCGCCCGTCTTGCCGTCGGCGGTGCGCTCGCGCTGGGCAATGAAGGTGCGGTCAGGCGCCTCGCGCGCCCAGTGGATCAGCCGGTCGGACATGCGCTGCGCATGCGCGTCCAGCGCCTGTTCGGCACGCACGTACTGCGCGCCGTCCGGCTGCTCGCACACCTCGGCGCGCGTCACGCCAAAGGTCAGCGGCCGGTACTTCGGTGGGGCCGCCGGCGCGGCCTGTGGGTTGCTCATCTTGTCTCGCTCCACTCTTATATTGATAGCTGCTTGCGCTGATGCATCAAGCGCTGGAATCAAAAATTGTCCAGAGCCGCGGAGCAGTCCACCTTGGAACGCCGCGCTCGGGGTCCCTCCGAGCGCCAGCGTTGTCCCCCTTCCAGGGGGAAGGCGCCGCAGGCGACTCAGGGGGTGTTTTACTTCAGGGGGTCTTCTTCACCTTCGTTCCGGCCTTGCCTTCCAGAAAGTCGCGCACGCGCTGCTTGGCTTCGGGCGCGGCCTGGGCAATAGCGCTGATCAGCGCTTCGGTCATGAAGCCGTGGTCGGCCGGCTGTTCGGCGATGCGGGGCAGGGCGTGCATCAGCGCGTAGTTGGTCAGTGGCGCGTTGCCGGCAATGCGCTCGGCCAGGTCCAGCGCCTTGTCGAAGGCCTGGCCTTCGGGCGCCAGGTACTGCGCAAAGCCCAGGCGCTCGCCGTCCTCGGCGTTGTAGACGCGGCCGGTGAGCATCATGTCCATCATGCGGGCCACGCCGATCAGCTTGGGGATGCGCACCGAACCGCCGCCGCCGACGAAGATGCCGCGCGTGCCTTCGGGCAGGGCGTAGAAGGTGGTGGCGTCTGCGACGCGGATGTGCGCCGCGCTGGCCAGTTCGAGCCCGCCGCCCACCACGGCGCCGTGCAGCGAGGCCACCACGGGCACTGGGCCGTACTGCAGCGCGTCGAGCGCGGCGTGCCACATGCGCGAGTGGTGCACGCCTTCGCCGGCGTCACGCTCCTTCAGTTCGCTCAGGTCCAGCCCGGCGCAGAAGTGCTCGCCTTCGCCGTCCAGCACGGCCGCACGCACGCTGGCGGGCAGGTTCTGGAAGGCGTCGCGGATGGCCAGGATGAGGCCGTCGGACAGTGCGTTGCGCTTCTTGCCGCGCGTGAGTCGAACGACGGCAATGTTCTTCTTCTTGCCGATGATCTCGACCGAAAGGTCCTGGCTGGCTCGGGTCATGGGTGGGTCTCCTGTGGACGCATTATGGTTATATTAGATAATCAAATGCAAGGCCGCGACCGCGCTTGCAGTTAGGTGTTTACCCTGATCGGGCGTGGCGGACGGCGGCGCCGCACAATGCAGAAAACTCACGAGGATGTTCCCATGACCCGCAGACATTTCCTGCTGGCCGGCGCCGGGTTGGCGCTGGGCCGCGCGGCCGTTGCCCAAGGCGCTTTTCCCCAGAAGCCGCTGCGCATCGTGGTGCCCAACGCACCGGGCGGCGCGGCCGACATCACCGCCCGCGCGGTGGGCGAGCACATGGCCCGCACGCTGGGCCAGCCCGTCATCATCGACAACAAGCCCGGCGCAGGCGGCGTGGTCGCAGCGCAGAACGTGATCGCCGCGCCGCGCGACGGGCATGCGCTGCTGCTGATTTCCAGCGGCACGGCGGTGAGCCAGGCGCTGTTCAAGGCCTTGCCGTACGACACGCTGAAGGCCTTCGCGCCGGTGGCGCCGCTGGCCACGTTCGACCTGGTCATCGTGGCGGCGGAGGGCGGCGAATTCAGGACGCTGGGCGATCTGCTGGCCTTTGCGCGCGCACAGCCGGGCAAGCTGAACATCGGCACGCCCAACATCGGCACCACGCAGCACCTGGCGGCCGAGCTGTTCAAGACCACGGCGGGCCTGCAGGCGCAGGTGGTGCCGTTCAAGGGCACGCCGGACGTCGTCACGGCCCTTCGCGGTGGCCAGATCCACGCTGGGCTGGACATTTTGAGCCCGCTGCTGCCGCAGATCCAGAGCAAGGCCCTGCGCGCGTTGGCCGTCACCGGCGCCCGGCGATCCCGCGTGCTGCCCGAGGTGCCGACGGCGAACGAAGCCGGCGTCAAAGGCCTCGACGCCGCGTCGTGGAACGGCCTGGCCGTGGCGGCCGGCACGCCCGCCGGCGCCATCGAGCGGCTGAACCAGGCGGTCAACGCCGCGCTGCAGGACGCGGGGGTGCGGCAGAAGCTGGAGGCGCTCAACCTCGACCCGCGGCCCGGCACCGCGGGCGATGCGGCGGCCATGCTGGCAGGCGATATCCGGCGCTGGAGCGACGTGATCACCAAGGCGAAGATCGAGCGCCAATGACCGCGCGCGATCAGGCAGTGCGCAGCGCGGAAGGCGCCATCGGCGCGGGCTGCCGGTTGTGCGGGCGCCGCTTTCGATGCCGCGCGGGCAGGTGGCCATGATCGACATCCTGTCCATCACCGGCCCCATCTACATCGCCATCGCGCTGGGCTGGCTGACGACGCGGGCGGGGCTGTTCGAGCGCAGCGACATGCGCGTGCTGGGCCGCTTCGTGCTGTACGTGGCGCTGCCGGCGCTGCTGTTTGATGCGGTGGCACGCCGGCCGTTGGGCGACATCCTGGAATGGCGCTACATGGCGGTGTTCGCGCTGGGCGGCCTGGCGACGATGGCGCTGGGCCTGTTCTGGATGCGCCGCGTGGCGGGCCAGGCGCCGGTGGCGTCGGTGGTGCAGGCCATGGGCATGTGCTGCCCCAATTCGGGCTTTGTGGGCTACCCGGTCAACCTGCTGGTGCTGGGGCCGGTGGCGGGTGTCATCCTGGGCATGAACATGCTGGTCGAAAACCTGCTGCTCATTCCCTTGCTGCTGGCGCTGATGGACGCTGCCGCGGGTGGCGGGCACTGGCGGGCGGTGGTGCGCGGCGCGGCAGCCGGGCTGCTGCGCAACCCGATGGTGCTGGCGCTGGTGGCCGGCCTGGGCGCGGCGGCGCTGGGGCTGAAGCTGCCGGCGCCGGTGGAAAAGTCGGTCGGCCTGTTCGCGCAGGCCAGCGCGGCGCTGTCGCTGTTCGTGATCGGCGGGTCGCTGGCGGGTTTGGGGCTGGCGGGCATGCGCCGGCAAGTGGCGGCCATCGCCGTCGGCAAGCTGGTGCTGCACCCGCTGCTGACATTTGCCGCCCTGTGGGGCCTGGAAGCGCTGGGCATGCCGCCGCTGGACGCCAAGCTGCGCGTCGGCGTCGTGCTGGCCGCCGCGTGCCCGATGTTCGGCATCTACCCCATCCTGGCGCAGAAGCACGGCCACGAAGGCCTGGCCGCGGCGGCGCTTCTGGGCACTACGGTGGCGTCGTTCTTCACCATCAGCGCGGCGCTGTGGGTGCTGCGCTGAACGCGCGCCGCGTCAGAACCGGATGCCGGCCGGGTTGGTCGGCGTGCGCGGCGGCGCGATGCTGGGCGCCTCTGGCGTCGGCGCGGGGCGGTAAGCAGGCGGCGCGTCCGGGGCCTGCGCCGCAGCCGTGGCGCGCGGCGGCGTCAGCGGTGTGGCGGCCGGTCGGCGGTAGCTGGCGGGCAACTGCGACGACTTCGGGTAGCCTGCAGCGTCCAGGTAAGCCGACCATTCCGCGTCCGAATAGCCTTGGATGCGCTGGGCGCCAATGGTCAGCACCGGCAGGTCCTGCGTGCCGGCCAGGCGGCGCAGCGCGGCAATGTCGTCGTTCGATTCCACGGTCTTTTCGCTGAACGGCACCCCGCGGTTGACCAGCAGGTTGCGCCCGCTCTGGCAGGGCGCGCAGTCCTGGCTGGTGTAGATCACCACCGGATAGCGCTGGGCCACCTGGGCCAGTTGATACGGCAGGTTGGCCACGCCTGCGCCAGGGGCCGCGGCCGGGGCCGATTCCGGCGCTGCCGTCACCCGGTCGGAATAGGTGACGCGGCCACCTGCGCCCACGCTGCGCTGCACCTGCGCCTGCGCGCTCACGGCCATGCCCGCGGCCAGCAGCGCCAGGAAGGCGATGATCGAAGGATGACGGACAGGCATGGCTGGGGCGCTCAGGTGCGGTGGATGGGCGCGGCGCTTACGCCATGCCCTGGTGGCGCAGCAGCGCCTCCAGGCTGGGCTCGCGGCCGCGAAAGGCCTTGAACGATTCCATGGCCGGGCGGCTGCCGCCGGCTTCCAGAATCTCGCGGCGGTATTTTCGTCCGGTTTCGACGCTGGGCAAGCCTTCGGGCGTGACGCTTTCCTCGAACGCCGCATACGCATCCGCGCTCAGCACCTCGGCCCACTTGTAGCTGTAATAGCCCGCCGCGTAGCCGCCGGCAAAGATGTGGCTGAAGGTCTGCGCGGTGCGCGAGAACGGCGGCGGCTGGATCACGGCGACCTCTTGCCGCACGGCGTCGAGCAGCGGCTGGAAGTCCTTCGCCGGGTCGTGCTCGGTGTGCAGCAGCATGTCGAACAGCGCGAACTCGATCTGGCGCACGGTCTGCATGCCGGCCTGGAAGTTCTTGGCCGCCGTCATCTTGTCGAACAGCGCGCGCGGCAGCGGCTCGCCGGTATCGACGTGCGCCGTCATGTGCTTGAGCACATCCCATTCCCAGCAGAAGTTTTCCATGAACTGGCTGGGCAGCTCGACCGCGTCCCACTCGACGCCGCTGATGCCGGACACGTCGTGCTCGTTGACCTGCGTCAGCATGTGGTGCAGGCCGTGGCCGAATTCGTGGAACAGGGTGATGACGTCGTCGTGCGTCAGCAGCGGCGGCTTGCCGTCGACGCCTTCGGCGAAGTTGCAGACCAGATGTGCGACCGGTGTCTGAAGCTGGCCGTTGTCGGGCCGCAGCCAGCGGGCGCGCACGTCGTCCATCCACGCGCCGCCGCGTTTGCCGTTGCGCGCGCCGGGGTCGAGGTAAAACTGGCCGAGCAGCTTGCCGTCGCGTTCGATGCGGTAGAACTCGACCGTGGGGTGCCACACGGGCGCCGAGTCCTTGCGGATGGCGACCTCGAACAACGTCTCGACGATCTTGAACAGCCCCTGCAACACCTTGGGCGCCTGGAAGTACTGCTTGACCTCTTGCTCGCTGAAGGCGTAGCGCGCTTCCTTCAGTTTTTCGCTGACGTATGGCCAGTCCCAGGGCTGCGGGTCGGCCAGTTTCAGGTCGGATTGGGCAAAGGCGCGCAGGTCGGCGATGTCGCGCTCGGCGTAGGGCTTGGCCTTGCCGGCCAGCTGGCGCAGAAAGTCGACCACTTGCTTGGGCGAATCGGCCATCTTGGGCACGACCGAGACTTCGCCGAAGTTGGCGTAGCCGAGCAGGTGTGCTTCTTCCTTGCGCAGCGCCAGGATGTCCTTGATGAGCGGCGCATTGTCGTATTTCACGGCATCGCCCTCGGCCTGGTCGGACGCGCGCGTGACGTAGGCGCGGTACAGGAGCTGGCGCAGCGCGCGGTCGTGCGCGAACTGCATCACGGGCAGGTAGCTGGGCAGCTTGAGCGTGAGCTTGTAGCCTGGTTTGCCATCGGCTTCAGCCGCAGCCCGCGCTGCGGCCTTCACATCGGGTGGCACGCCGTCGAGTTCGGCTTCGCTCGCGTAATAGGCGTAGCCATCGGTGGCGTCGAGTGCGTTTTCGCTGAACTTCTGGCTGAGGGCGGCTTGCTCCTCCTGGATCGCGGCATAGCGTTCCTTGGCCGCGCCCTGCAACTCGGCGCCGCCCAGCACGAAGCCGCGCAGCGCGTTCTTGTGCGCCTGGCGCTGCTCGGCATTCAGCGTGGCGGGGGCGATGGCCTTGTACTTGGCGTACAGGCGCTCGTCGCTGCCCAGACGCGTCCAGAACTCGGTCACCTTGGGCAGCGCGGCGTTGTAGGCGGCGCGCAGCTCGGGCGTGTCCATGACGGCGTTCAGGTGGCCCACCACGCCCCAGGCGCGGCCCAGCTTTTCGGTCGCCACGTCGAGCGTGCGCGACAGCGTCAGCCAGTCGGCGGGCAGGTCGGGCGCGACAGTGGCTTCAAGCGCGGCTTCGGACTCGGTCAGCAACTGGTCGATGGCGGGGCCCACGTGTTCAGGGCGAACCTGGTCGAAAAGGGGGAGGTCGGTGAAGTCGAGGAGGGGATTGGGCATGGCGCGTCAGTTGGGGGCAGGGCGTGCAATGTCAAGCACGACGGTATGAAAACGATAGCTGCTTGCGCTTGCAGGGCCTTCGCTGGTGCCTGAATCTTTCTGGAATTCTTCGAGCCGTTGAACAACCGGACGCAGAGGACGCAAAGGATTCGCAGAGGACGCAGAAGTAAAACCAAAGTATTTTTGAATTTCTTTTGCGTCCTCTGCGAAATCTCTGCGTCCTCTGCGTCCGGCTGTTGGTACTTGTCTCAGCAACTCACCCGCTCTGCTGCCTCTATCGTGTTGACCAGCAGCATGGCGCGGGTCATGGGGCCGACGCCGCCAGGCACGGGGGTGATCCAGCCGGCGCCTTCGCGCACGCCCGCGAAATCCACGTCGCCGCACAGCTTGCCGGCATCGTCTCGGTTCATGCCGACGTCGATGACCACCGCGCCGGGCTTGACCATGTCGGCCGTCAGCACATTGCGCTTGCCCACGGCGGCGACCACGATGTCGCCTTGCAGCGTTTGCGCCTTCAGATCGGGCGTGCCGCTGTGGCAGATGGTGACGGTGGCGTTGGCGGCCAGCAGCATCAGCGCCATCGGCTTGCCGACGATGTTGCTGCGGCCAATGACCACGGCGTGCTTGCCTTTCAGGTCCTTCATGCCAATGGATTCGAGCATCTTCATGCAGCCATACGGCGTGCAAGGCCGAAAGCCCGGTTGGCCGACCATCAGCGCGCCGGCCGAGGCGACGTGAAAGCCGTCCACGTCTTTTTGCGGCGCAATGGCTTCGATGACGGCATGGCTGTCCATGTGCTTGGGCAGTGGCAACTGCACCAGGATGCCGTGCACCGCCGGGTCGGCATTGAGCGCGGCAATGCGCGCCAGCAGATCGGCCTGCGCCATGTCGGCGGGGTAGCGCTCCAGCGTGGCCGACAGGCCTGTTTTCTCGCTGTCGGCGACCTTGCTGCGCGTGTAGACCTGACTCGCCGGGTCGTCGCCGACCAGGATGACGGTCAGGTGCGGCTGCACGCCCCGGCTTTTGAGTGCGCTGACACGGCTGGCCACTTCGCTGCGCACCTGCTGGGCCAGCGCGTTGCCGTCAATCAATTGAGCTGTCATGATGATTTATCAACAAAAAAAGCCGCTGGCGCTTGTCAATAAAGCGCGAGCAGCTATCAAAAAAAGAGTGTGAGGATGGCGGCTCGCGGCTCAGGTCTTGCCCGAGTTCTGGCCCAGCGCAATTTTCAACAGGTCAGCCACGGTATTGGCGCCCAGCTTTTCCATGATGTTGGCGCGGTGCGCCTCCACTGTCTTGATGCTGATGCCCAGGTCGTCGGCGATCTGCTTGTTCAGGCGGCCGGCGACGATCCGTTCCAGCACCTGCGCCTCGCGGCCCGTCAGCTTGGCCAGCAGCGCGTCGCGCGTGGCGGCCTGTTGATGTTCGGCGAAGGTGGTGCGGGCGTGCTCCAGCATGCGCTCGACCAGCGGCACCAAGTGGTCTTCCTTGAAGGGCTTCTGGATGAAGTCCATCGCGCCTTTCTTCATGGCGTCGACGGCCAGCGGCACGTCGCCGTGGCCGGTGATGAAGGCGAGGGGCAGCGGCGAATTGCGCTCGATCAGGCGGTCCTGCAACTCCAGCCCGCTCATGCCGTCCATGCGGATGTCGACGATCAGGCAGGCGACTTCGCGGGGGTCGTAGCGGGCCAACAGCACTTCGGCCGATTCGAAGCAGCGCACGCGGAAGTCCTGGCCTTCGAGCAGCCATTGCACCGAATCGCGCACGGCCTCGTCGTCGTCCACCACATAAACCGTGCCTCGCTTCGGGATCAAACTCATGCAACTGTCCTGGCGTTCGGGGTGGATGCCAGCGCATCCGGAACGGGGCCCACCGGGATCCAGAAACTGAAGCGGCAGCCCACGACTTGGCCGGCATTGTAGAGGTTCTCCGCGCTGATCCGGCCCTGGTGCGACTCGATGATCGAGCGGCACAGATTGAGCCCGATGCCCAGGCCTTCGGCCTTGGTGGAGAAGAAGGCTTCGTACAGCCGCGCCAGCGCTTCGGCGACAGGCCACGGCCCGAATCGGTCACGCTGAAGTGCATGGTGGGCAGGTCTTCGACGTCGCGCTGCATCACGCGCAGGTCGACCACGCGGTTGCCGGTGACGCGCTGCGCGGCGTCGATGGATTCGGCGCCGTTCTTGATCAGGTTGATGACGACCTGCTCGATCAGGATCGGGTCGACATACATCGCCGGCAGGCCCGGGGCGATCTGGTGCGTCAGGCGGATCTGGCGCCGGCGCAGCTCGATGTCGGCCAGCTCCAGCACCTGTTCCATCATGGTGGCCACCTCGGCCCATTCGCGGCGCGGCTCGCTGCGCTTGACGAAGCTGCGGATGTGCTGCACCACCTGGCCGGCGCGCTGCGCCTGGCGCGCGGTCTTGTCCAGCGCGCCCAGCAGGTCGTCCTGGCTGATGCTGCCGCCCTTGATGCGCGAGATCATGCCGGTGCAGTAGTTGCTGATGGCCGTCAGCGGCTGGTTCAGCTCGTGCGCCACGCTGGACGCCATTTCGCCCATGGTGATCAGCCGGCTGGCCGTCTGCGCGCGTTCGGCCTGCGCGGCGGCCTGCTCCTCGGCATGGCGGCGCGCGGTGATGTCGGTGGCGATCACCATCTGAGCCAGCCGCCCGTCCACCCAGTTGAGGTAGCGCGAACGCACTTCCAGCCACTTGCCCAGGCGCTCGATGTAGACCTCGGCGTGCTCGGCCACCGGCGTGGTGAGGCTGTCCATCGGCAGGCCGGCAAACGAATCCACCGTGTCCAGGCTTTCGTCGGACAGCTGCGTCTCGGGCGTGCCGGCGCGCGCCACCAGCTTCAGGTGGCCGCTGGTGGTGCCGTCGAACCACTGGCGGTACAGCTTGTTGGCAAACAGCAGTTCCTCGCTGCCCAGCGGCGCTACGGAAACCGAAGCATCCAGCGCTTCCAGCACGGTCGTGAAACGCTCATACGACGCCGAAAGCTGGCGACGCACGCGGTTGGGCTCGGTGATGTCGGTCATCGATGCCATCCAGCCGGTCTGCTTGCCGGTGGCGTCGATCAGCGGCGACACGTACAGCCGGGCGTCAAACACCGTGCCGTCCTTGCGCTGCACCCGCATCTGAAAGCCCGACGATTCGGCGCCGCCGTCCAGTTCGTCGCTCAGCCGTGCCGACAGCGCGTCGTGGTCCTCGGGCGGCCAGTAGCTGAAGGGCTCGGTCTGGCCGATCAGTTCGTCCTCGCTCCACCCTGTCATCTGGCAGAAGGCGGGGTTGACGTAGGTGATGCGGCCTTGCAGATCGAGCGCACGCATGCCGGTGAGCATGGAGTTCTCCATCGCGCGGCGGAAGCTGGTTTCGGCTTGCAGCGCCTGCTGCGCCTGCTGCCGGCGCTGCGACTGGCGCCAGTTGGCGATGAGCATCCACGCCGTCATCGTCGCCAGCACGGCGACCAGCCAGAACAGCGTGCCGCCCACCACGCCCTGCGACGTGCGCCACGCCTGGGCGCGCAGCACCAGGCCGTTGCCGACGGGCGAGACGGGGATTTCAAACTCGTTCACCTTGCCCGCCCACGGCAGTTGCTCGGCCAGGCCCTGGCGGTCCGGAATGGTCTGCCCAGCCAGCAGCTGGCCCTTGGCGTCGAGCAGCGCCACCGCATACTTGGCCAGCACTTCGGCCGGTACGCTGTAGCGCAGCAGGCCGTCGACCGAGTATTCGGCCAGCAGCGTGCCGGCGAATTCGCCGCGCGGGGTGATGGGTACGTGCAGGTACAGCTCGGGCTCGC
>Ga0209604_1002519_pt1 | contig 13335 bp, 9 predicted proteins | sample AD_UKC097_MetaG_FD_184405 | JGI IMG/M metagenome (GOLD analysis project Ga0209604, IMG submission 184405) | Active sludge microbial communities of municipal wastewater-treating anaerobic digesters from USA - AD_UKC097_MetaG (SPAdes) (version 2) | ecosystem: Engineered > Bioreactor > Anaerobic >... | reverse complement strand
TTTGATGATTTTCCCCGGAGTAAACCCCATGGCGATCAAATCGTTTCCGGTTAATAAACGAGGAGGATGCAAATCGTCAAGCGCTAAAATCTTCATCTGTTCGAGGCAGAACTCATAATTGTCCAGCATTCCGTGACTGGCCAGACAATCGAGACGATGCAGTTCCAGATGAAGATCGAAATCGGGCATGCGCAGAAATCTTTTCAGACGTCCGGGCCGCATCTTCCGGACATTCATAAATACCATATGCTGGCGAATCAGATTGACGACGGTTTCTCTCTGCATGCGGGAAAATTTTAATCGTTGCATGATGGTGTCGGCAATAATTTCTCCCTGCTGCACATGGCCGTAGAAGTGCACGCCCTTTTCGTCTTCGCTGCGGGTGAGCGCTTTACCGACATCGTGTAAGAGCGTTCCCCACGCCAGGCAGATATTTTTTTCCCGCTCTCCGTCTGCGGGCAGCAACTCAAGCATTTTTAACGTGTGCTGCCAGACATCGCCCTCGGGATGAAACCGCGGCGGTTGTTCCACGCCTTTGAGACGGCAGATCTCCGGTAAAATGTTTTGCAGGATATCCGTTTGCATCATCAGTTCAAATCCCCGGCGGGCGCCGCCGCGGGTCAGAATCTTGTTGAGCTCTTCCCGGATGCGTTCAACACTGATGTGTCGGATATTCGAAGCTTCGCGTTTGACGGCATCCTGTGTCGCCGGTTCCAGGTCGAAATGAAGGTTGGCTGCAAACCGCACCGCCCGGAGCAACCTCAGATAATCCTCACGGAACCGTTTTCCCGGATTGCCGATAGTTCTGACAATTTTATTGTCGATATCAAAACGGCCGTTGACATAATCAATAATATCTCCGGTATCCGGATCCATTAAAAGGCCGTTGATCGTAAAATCGCGCCGGAAAACATCTTCCCGGGCAGTGGAATAGTGAATCCGGGAAGGGTGCCGGCCGTCTTCGTAAACATCATCGCTGCGAAACGTGGCAACCTCAAAAGGATGATTGTCGATAATGACGGCAACAACGCCGAACTTGGCGCCGATGGCTACGGTGCGGGGAAAGAGTTTCATGACCTCCTCCGGCCGCGCCGACGTTACAATATCGTAATCGCTGGAAGTCTGGTTGAGAATAAAATCGCGAACACACCCGCCGACAAAATATGCCTCGTGACCGGATTCTCTCAGCCGGTGAATAATTTCCCTGGCATGAAGGCGATGGGCATGATCAGGCAATAATTTATCCTCTGGTGATTATCTCTTACCTAATTTTATCGCACAGAATTCGCCGCACATCGTGCAGCCTTCATTTTTGGCGCTTTTGCTTTTTTCCAGAAGCGAAACGGTTTTTTCAGGATCGATGGACAAATCCACCTGTCCCTGCCAGTCGAAATTTTTCCGGCACGAAGACATCTTCCGGTCTTTTTCACGCGCCTGCTTCACGCCCTTGGCAATATCGGCAATGTGTGCGGCGATACGCGCGGCAATAACGCCGTCGCGAACATCGTTCAAAGTCGGCAGCCGCAGATGCTCCGCAGGCGTCACGTAGCACAGAAAATCGGCGCCGGCGGCGCCGGCAATCGCTCCGCCGATGGCTGACGTAATGTGATCGTAGCCGGGTGCGATATCCGTGGGCAGAGGGCCCAGCACGTAAAAAGGAGCGTTCTGACAAATATCTTTTTGCAGTCTGATGTTGGTGACGATGTCCGTCAGGGGAACATGGCCGGGTCCTTCAATCATCACCTGCACGCCAGCGGCGCGCGCGCGTGCGGCAAGCGCCCCGAGGATGATTAACTCCTGAAGTTGTGCCTGATCGGTGGCGTCGTCAATAGCTCCGGGCCTCAGACCGTCGCCGAGGCTCAACACCATATCGTAACGATGAGCAATTTCCAGAAGCCGGTCGTATTCCTCATAAAGCGGGTTTTCTTTTTTATTGCAGTCCATCCAGTTGGCCGTCATCGAACCGCCGCGGCTGACGATGCCCAGGATTCTTTTTTGTGATTTCAGCGCCGAGACGCTCAACCGGGTGACGCCGCAGTGGACCGTAATAAAATCCACGCCGTCTCTGCCGTTTTCTTCAATGACGTCAAAAATATTATCCGCTGTCATTTCCGATATGGCTTTCCTGTCCTGCAGCATTTTGACTGCCGCCTGATAAATCGGGACGGTCCCGATTGCCACCGTTGATTTTTTCATGACTTTTTTTCTGATGGCGGCCAGATTGCCGCCGGTGGATAAATCCATAACCGCATCGGCGCCCGCATCAACGGCAATCTTCAGCTTTTTCAATTCCAGATTTAAATCGGTATGGTCTTTGGAGGTGCCGATATTGGCGTTGACTTTCGTCCGCAGACCCCGGCCGATGGCCAGCGGTTTAATGGACGGATGTTTTACATTGCGGCAAAGGACAATGGTGCCTTCGGCAATTCCTTTGCGGATATATTCGGGAGCAACTTTTTCTTCTTTTGCCGCTGCCTTCATTGCTTCAGTAATGATGCCTTTACGGGCTTTTTCTAATTGTGTCATCGTATCCTCCGAAATGTGAAAGCGATTTTATATCGCCAAATATTAACTAAATTTTTCAAAAACATTGACCGATCCGTAACCGTGTCCCAAAACAACCGCCTTCCGGATAGCGTCGGCTACCGTGATTTTAGCCTGCAACACAGCGTCTGCAAGACTTTTCCTGCGGGCGAGACCGGACGCCAGCCCCGAAGCGAAGGTGCAGCCGGTGCCGTGCGTATGACAGGAACGGATTCTGGCAGAGGAAAATTCGCAGTAGCCGGATCCGCTGTACAGAATGTCGGTCACATCGGCATGTTTGCGGTCGGGCAGATGTCCGCCTTTTATGACGACATTTGCCGCGCCGGATTCGTAAATGACCGCGGCAGCGTCCTTCATGTCGGCCATGGTTTTAATTTTATTTTTCGAGAGCGTTTCCGCTTCCGGGATGTTCGGCGTAATGACCAGCGCCAGCGGGAGAAGCGTCTGCACCAGCATCTGTCGGGCTTTGCCGGTCATCAGAGTTCTGCCGCCTTTGGCAATCATCACGGGATCCACCACAACGTTTTTCAGTTTATATTTTTTAATTTTTTTAACGACCACCTGAATAATCTCTTCGGTCGGAAGCATGCCGGTCTTGATCGCGTCGACTCCGATATCGCTCAGCACGACATCCATCTGCTTTGCGACAAATGCCGGATCAACCGGATAAATTCCCGACACCCCTTTTGTGTTTTGTGCCGTAACGGCCGTGACTACAGTCAATCCCCAGCAGCCGCAGGCGCTGACAGCTTTGAGATCCGCCTGAATTCCGGCGCCGCCGCTGGAGTCGGAACCGCCGATGCATAAGACTTTGCGCAATTTCATGATTAAACCGCCTCCGGGAAACGATCCTTGTTTTGGTACTTAATAACAAGAAGCTTGCCGTTTGCAAACCGGATACACGCATCATTGTCCCTGATCCGGTTGCTGATACCGCGGGATTCCCCCATTTTCAAATTTTCATTTTCCAGAGGATACAGAAATCCGGAAAGGGTGATTCCGGTAACCTCCGGACTCAGCGATAGCAGGGATACGGTTTTCCCTGTGTCGCCGGTAAAATGCGTTTCGTTATCCGCCAGAAATATTTCGCAGAACGGGTCGATCAGCACCGTTTGAATTCCTCTTTCCCGCCCTTTTAAAAGAAGGAAAATATTGGACAGCGTATGATCCATCCTGCCTCCCAGAGCGCACCAGATATATATTTTTTCCGGTTTTACCTCCAACGCGTAATCCAGGGCCAGTTCCGTATCGGTAAAGTCTTTGTTTGCCGGATATTTTATGATTTTAATGTTTTCCGAATCATAATAAGCCAGAAGAGCGGCGTCGATCGAATCCATGTCCCCGATGATGACGTCCGGTTTGATGCCCCAGCTTTTGAGATGACGGGATCCGCCGTCGCAGCCGATGATCAGACAATCATCCCGCTTGCCGGCCTGGCTGTTAAAAAATGCGGCATCGGTCGATTCGCCGCCGCTGACTATGATTACTTTTCCGCGCATGTGATTTACCTGAATGGCGACACCCGTTTAAGGATATCCGGCTTTATAAATTAAGTCATTCGTATACTTGTAGAAAATTTATTATATTCAACTTTAAAAAGCAAATTGTTTGATCCTCTGATGTAAAATCGTTTTTGGATACCGCTTTTCAGGACCATCATGAAAAACGTCACAAATTAAGTCTTGACAAAAGCACCGTTGTTTGTTTTTTAACACCCTGTAAATATTATAGTTTAAAAAAATAAAAAATAAAATCACTTCTAAAAACAACAGGGATTATCCGATAAAGGAGCTGACATTCTATGCGAAGGGTTTCATTATTGTTACTGATTCTTACCGTGGCGTTGCTTTTTAGCGCCTGCGGTAAAGATGAACCGGAACTGTCCTGCATCTATCCGGGCCTTTACGAAATCAATCATGATATTAAATATTCAGGCCAGCTGGTGATCCTGAAACAGCGTGTTCGCTATCATGCCGACGGCACGTTTGAAGCCACGAATTTTCAGAACAACGCTGCTCTGGAGGAGATGAAGGGCAAATATAAAGTAGAAAACAAGCAGCTGATTTCTTACGATACACAACGCCGCCTGATCACTCAGGAAGGGACGTGGACACCGCCGAAAAAGGAACCCTCGGCCGTGGAACTTCGCAAGATCAAAAAGGGAAGCTACCAGTATTATTTCAAATATCCTGATGAGCAAATGCGTGAAAAATACAAGGGACTCGGCCTGGCAGAAGGCTGGAAGACGTACAAGCGCATCAGCGATTAGTTGCCGGACAACCGGACAGCCATCCGGCTGAGGACAATGAAAAAACCGTCAAACAATATTTCGGCGAATTGCGGTGCCGGCGAAAACCTCTGAGTTTAGTCTGTTTCCTTATTGATTAGATATTTGGCAATAACCGCATTCGTTGAATAATCCTGTTTTTTGCCTTTTGCAATCTGCCGCAAGACTTTCATGTCGGATTTCCAGACCAAATCGCCGGGTCCGATGAAACAGTAGCTTCCCGGGGTGTATTCGGAACTGATCGCGCCGTTTTTGTAATAATAGTATTCTTTGCTTGTCTCTGCAGGATAACTGCGTACCGTGGGCGGAATATCCGTGGGAAGAAACCAGAGTTTAATTTCACGTTCAGCATCCTGAATATTTGCGGATGCATGAATCAGATTGTCCGATCGATCTCCGATAAATTTTCCCTTTGCGTCATACAGCGGAATGATCGTTCCCAGTGAGCGGATGCAGCCGGGTCTTTGCGCTCTGGCTTCATGCGGATTGGTGTTACCGCAAATCTCCCTGATGTTTTTGATGGCGTTCGGTCCCCGGTAGATAATCGCGATGACTCTGCGCTTCGAGGGTTCATCCGGATAATGCAGGTACCCGCGAATGTATTCAAGCAAAGACGGATAGAAAAATTTTCCCTTGTGTTCGGCGTAATGTTCTTCTGCCAGCGCCAGATTGACGGCGACAACCTTCAGCGCCGCGAAACGCAGTCCGGTGTGGAACTCTGAAAATCGTGAAAGGATATACCCGGTTAGGGAATTCTTTATTGCATCCGGTTTTATCAGAACCAATGAATTTTCTCGATTTTGTTCAGGCATTTGAAACTCTCCTTATGGTTAAAGATGTTAACAATCTTCTTTGTGAGAAGACATGCTTAAAAAGCGGGCGAAGTATAAGAGAAGTCCTGCTTTGTGTCAACAGAATATATCGGGCCGAAGTTCATTGAGCTTTTGGCTGGAAATCCACGCATTCAGGGACTGTAGAGCCTGATGGACGATGAGGGCGTTTCTCTCTTTTTTCCGTAGTTTTTTTTCCACGGGTGCGTTGAACAGTCCGAAATTAATGTTCATCGGTTGAAACTGAACTGCATGTTCGGGAGATGTGATATATTGAATGAGAGCGCCCAGCGCTGTGTTGACGGGAGGCGGTTCGGCTTTTTTCCCTTCGATGATAAACGCCGCGTTCAGACCGGCCAGAAGCCCCATGGCTGCCGACTCCATATAGCCTTCCACGCCCGTGATCTGTCCGGCAAAGAAAATATTTTCATGGTTTTTGAGCTGCAGGGTAGGGCTCAGCAGGGCGGGGGAGTTGATATAGGTGTTGCGGTGAATGCTGCCGTAGCGGGCAAATTCAACCTTCTCCAGTCCGGGAATCAGGCGAAAAATCCGCCGCTGTTCCGGCCAGGTCAATTTGGTCTGGAAACCGACCAGATTAAAAAGAGTGCCGGCGGCGTTCTCTCTGCGCAATTGCACAACGGCGTAGGGTTTGTTGCCGGTATGAGGATCAATCAGGCCCACCGGTTTCATCGGACCGAATGCCAGGCTCTTTTCGCCGCGCTGAGCCAGGATTTCTATCGGAAGGCAGCTCTCGAAATGGCGGGTTTCCTCAAAATCTCTGGCGGCCACCTTTTCTCCCGCTAGCAACGCCTTGTGAAATGATTCGTATTCTTCGCGGGTCAGAGGGCAATTCAGGTAGTCGGGCGTTCCCTTGTCATAGCGCGACGCCCAGAACACCTTGTTCATATCAATGGAATCCGCTTCGACAATGGGCGCAATGGCATCGTAAAAATAGAGCGACGCACCGCCGAGCCTCCGGGAAATATCATGCGCCATTGCGTCGGAGGTCAGCGGGCCTGTGGCAATGATCGTTACAGTATCGTTCGGGATGGCGGTTACTTCATGCCGGTAAAGGGTGAAGGCCGCTTGTTCAGAAAGCCGGGCTTCCACCTCGCGGGCGAACAGAAGGCGGTCAACCGCCAGAGCGGATCCGGCGGGCACGGCGGTTTTATCCGCCGCTTTCATAATGACCGAGTCCAGCAGGCGCATTTCTTCCTTGAGCAAACCGGGCGCATTATCGAGAGAGTTGGACTTGAGGGAATTGCTGCAAACCAGTTCGGCGAGATTCTCCATTTTGTGGGCTTCGGAAAATTTCTGCGGTTTCATTTCATACATCTCAACCGCATGGCCGCGCCGCAGCAGCTGCCAGGCCGCCTCGCAGCCGGCCAGTCCGCCGCCGATAATTGTCACACGATGATCCATCAGGATTCTGTTTTTGTTTTAGGGATTTTTTTGATGTTCTTGCATTCGGGATAACCGGTGCAGCCGAGGAACTGGCCGTAGCGGCCGCGCTTGACGGCCATGGGTTTGCCGCACAGCTCGCAGACTTCATCCGACAGAACGACCTCCTGTTTGGCCGCCTTTCCGTCCTTGTCCAGCTTTTTGATGTTTTTGCATTCGGGATAACCGGTGCAGCCGAGGAACTGGCCATAGCGGCCGCGCTTGACCGTCATGGGTTTGCCGCACAGCTCGCAGACTTCATCGGTCGTCGGCGTTGCCTGTGCGACGATTTCGCCGTTTTCGTCTTTGGCCGCGGTCATCGTGTTTTTGCATTCGGGATAACCGGAGCAGGCGAGGAACTGACCGAAACGCCCCTCTTTGACAATCATATTTTTGCCGCACTTGTTGCATTTGATATCTGTCGTTCTGGTTTCCACGTGTTTGACCTTTCCGTTTTCGTCATGAGTAAAATTCATGGTGTTTTTGCATTTGGGATAATTGGAACAGCACAGAAACTTCCCGTTTTTTCCCCAGCGAATCACCATGGGGGACTGGCATTTCTCGCAGACCAGATCGGTTGGCGTTTCTTCCTGCTTGATGTTTTTCATTTCCGCCTTGGCTTTTTTCAGCTCGTCGGCAAAAAGCGCGTAAAATTCCTTGAGCGTCTGCACACGCTTGCGTTCGCCCGTTTCAATGGCGTCCAGTTTGTTTTCCATATCCGCGGTGAAAGCGATTTCCAGAATGGTCGGAAAACTTTTTACCAGAAGATGCGTCACCATCATTCCCAGTTCCGACGGATAAAACTTGCCTTTTTCCAGCTTCACGTATTCGCGTTCCTGTATTGTGGAAAGAATCGCGGCATAGGTGCTGGGGCGTCCAATGCCTTTTTCCTCCAGTTCGCGCACCAGCGACGCTTCGGAAAAACGCGGCGGCGGTTGTGTGAATTTCTGTTCCGTATTCAGATGGAGAAGTTTCAACTTTTCTTTTTCGCTGACTTCCGGCAAAAACTTGTCCGTTCCGTTGCCGTTTTCATCCTTGTCATCCTTGCCTTCCGTATAGACGATGGTGAAGCCGGGGAATTTCATGATCTGTCCCTGCGCGCGGAAAAGACAATTGGCGCCGGCAATGTCAATGGTGGTCTGATCGAGAATGGCCGGATTCATCTGACTGGCGACAAAGCGGTTCCAGATCAGTTGATAAAGTTTGAATTGATCGGCGCTCAGATATTGCTTGATGTCCTGCGGTTTATTAGTCATGCGGGACGGACGAATCGCTTCATGGGCATCCTGCGCTTTTTGCGTATTTTTGTACGTATGAGGCTTATGCGGCAGATAATCCGCGGAATAACTTTCTCTGATGTAGTCGCGAACATCTTTGATGGCTTCTTCGGATATCCGGTAGGAGTCCGTTCTCATATATGTGATGAGACCCACGGAACCTTCCTTGCCCAGTTCGATTCCTTCATAGAGTTTTTGCGCGACCATCATGGTCTTCTTGGCTGAAAAACGAAACCAGCGCGATGCTTCCTGCTGCAATTTACTGGTGGTAAACGGGGGCGGCGCAGTGCGCTTGACTTCTTTCTTTTCCAGTTTTTCAACAAAAAACTCCGCCTGCTTGATTTTATCGGCAAGCATCGCGGCCTGTTCGCCGTTGGTCACTTTTGCTTTTTTGCCGTCGACTTTATGAAGTTTCGCTTCAAAAGGAGGCGGATTTTTACCTTCGAATTTGGCCGTCAGATTCCAGTATTCTTCGGGCTTGAAATTTTTTATTTCGTCCTCCCGGTCGCAGATCATCCGGACGGCGACGGACTGAACGCGCCCCGCGCTCAAGCCTCGTTTGACCTTGTCCCACAGCACCGGACTTATTTGATAACCGACCAGACGGTCCAGAATGCGGCGGGTCTGCTGCGCTTCATATTTGTTGAAATCCAGTTGCAGGGGATTTTTGATGGCCTCGGTCACGGTATCTTTGGTTAAATCGTTGAAGAGGACGCGGTAGACGTTTTTGTTCTTGGTGTTGAGAACTTCATTAATATGCCAGGCAATGGCTTCGCCTTCGCGGTCCGGGTCGGGGGCCAGATAAATGTTCTCGGCGTTCTTCGCCGCTTTTTTCAGTTCATCGATGGTTTTCTTTTTCGTTTCGATGATGCTGTACGACGGCTCGAAATCTTTTTCCAGATCAATACCCAGTTTGCTTTTCGGCAAATCCTTAATATGACCCATCGAAGCGACGGCATTAAAATCGTTTCCGAGAAATTTTTTTATCGTTTTAACTTTTGTGGGAGACTCCACAATCACCAAAGAATTTGCCATAATCCCATTCTCTCTTAAAAAATAGAAAGCCCCTATAAATGGAAGAAAAAAATTTGTAAAGCTATTTTTTACGATCTTCCTTTCATTTCATTATTTAAATATCCGGAAAATAATAGTTTTATTGATTAGTTTGTTCTTTCTGCAGAAAAAAATTTTCCCGGGTGCTGCCGGACAATTCCTTTGAGTTCCATGGTGGTCAAAGCGCTGAGAATATCGGCGGACGAAAATCCCGTCACAGAAATCAAATCGTCGATGTGCATGCGTTTTTGGGAAACCAAATCGTATAATTTCTGCTCGGCGGCATTTAATTTTTCCATGGGAGGGCTTGCAGCGTTTAATGTCCCGGGAGCGGAAAATCCTTTTAGCGGTTTTCTCTGTTCTATCTGCGGCAGAATTTCTTCCAGAATATCCTCTGTGTTTTCGATGAGCTTGGCTCCCTGTTTGATCAGCTTATTCGTACCGCGCGAACCGGCGGAATCAATGCTTCCCGGTACGGCGAAAACTTCACGTCCCTGTTCCAGCGCCAGCCTCGCCGTAATCAACGAGCCGCTTTTTTCGCCTGCTTCCACAATGACAACGCCGTAGGATATGCCGCTGATAATGCGGTTGCGCGCCGGGAAATTTGTCGAACGCGGCGGCGTTCCCAGGGGGAATTCGGAAACCACGGCGCCGTTTTCGACAATGTCCGCAAATAATTTTTTATTTTCCGGAGGATAAATGACATCCAGGCCGCTGCCCAGAATCGCAACGGTTCTGCCATGAGCGGTTATAGCGCCGCGATGCGCCGACGAATCGATGCCCCGAGCCATCCCGCTGACCACCGTCACGCCCTGAAGGGCCAGGTCCCGGCTGATTCTTTCCGTCGTGTATTTACCGTAAGTGCTCGCTGCACGGGAACCGACAATGGCAAGATTGATGTCTTCTCTGCTCAAATTTCCCCGCACATATATATAAGGAGGGCGGTCATAGATATTCAATAATTGCCCCGGATAGAGCTCATCTTCGTAAGTAACTATTGTAACGTCATTTTTGCGAATAAGTTCAAGTTCTGCTTTAACATTATCCCAGCCTCTGAAATGAACAATGGCCTCTGCAATCTGACGGGAAATTCCCTCTGTTTGCTGCAGGTCGGAAACGGAAGCACCGAAAACAGCGGCAGGAGAGCCGAACCTGTCCACCAGTGCCGGAAAAGAGACGTGGCCGATGCCTTTGATTGATTTTAACGCAATCCAGTACTTTAGAATCTCATCATTCATAAATGACCCGAACGAGAAGCGTTATGGTGATGATTGGGGATTTTGAAAAATTGACAGCAACCTACATCTTGTCTGCCGGATGTGTCAAGTATTTTCAAAATGATGATCCGCCGGATGAACAAAGAGTGAAAAATGTGAAATTCTTAAAACAGTTGCTTAATTTTAAGCTTTGAGCTAGGAAACCATCAACGTTTCATAGAGGTCGTCATGTTCAAGGTAAAAAATATTCTGATTTCTTTTATCACAATTTTCTTTATTTACCTGCCCGCTGGTTTTGCTCAAAACGTCACAAAAGTGCAGAAACCTAGCGTTGCGCCCAAACAGGGTGTTCAAAAGTCAGTGGACCAGGCAACGAAAAAACCAAAACCGGGCCTGACCATTATGCCGGCGGGAATTAATTTGGGTCTTGTCGCCTTTGACAAATCGGGCGAAGCAACCGTCAGTTTAAAAAATACGGGTACCGGCGCGATCCGCTGGTCCATCCAGGGGCCTAAGAGCTGGGACAAAGTAAAATCCAAAGCGATATCGGGAACACTGGAGAAGGAAACCGATGTTTTAAATGTGGGTGTAAGTTTACTGGGCAATGATGAATTCAAAGACGAAAAAAAAGCCGGGCATTCGCTGGCGAATGTCGAAATGAGAATTGCCTCCGGAGAGGAAGAAATTATCTGTACCAAGAAACTTCCGCTAGGAATACATAAAGAGGAAATTGAAATCAACGCTGCGGACGGGCAGAAAAAAATAACCTTGTCTTTTTTCATTGCCTACACGCAGAGCGCTCCCCGGATCAACCTCAGTACGCTGAGATTGGATATGGGAAAAATCCTGCCGAATAAAACAGTTTCCAGAAAAATAATATTAAACAACAGCGGTAAGGAAACGTTGACGTGGTCGGTCGAACCGCCGGCACACGCCCGGGAAGACATGCCGGATGATTTCAGGCAGGGAAGGTACCTGTCCTTCATGAATGATGAGGTCAAAGGCGCCGCACAATACAGCGTTCCCGAGCCTTTGAAAGACACACTCGAGTTAATCGGAAGCTGGTCGGAAACCGGCGGCTATCCAACCAGCGGGCCGGGCGATAATCTGATCAAAGTCAATTTTACCGGAACGGGGATCCTTTTATACCTGTCCGAACATTCCCGGGAAGGAAAACTGACCCTGGCGCTGGATAAAAATCCAATCGCGAGGGCCGCCCTGTTTGAAGAGCAGAGAAAGAACGGGGAAGAAATCCTGATAGCCGATCAGCTGGAATTTGGTTCCCATACCCTCACGATCACGAACAAATATGAAGGTCTGGTCGTGGAAGGCGTAAAAATACTGGGACTGAACACAGCCTTTTTCCCCGCTCAGAGCATAAAAATCTTTCCTGCGTCCGGGGCCACCACCCTGCAGACCAATTATCTGACCGTTTTATTTAATACCGGGCAGGCTTTCCCGGGCTTTTATGAAGACTACCTGGTCTTTAAAACTAATAATGGCGAGGCGATTGTCGAGATGTATGCGGAAGTGCTGCCGGATGTCACCTCGGCGATCATCGATGTTTACAGATATTACAACGGAAACGACTATCTTTTCACATCCAATCCGCAGGCGGAAATCAACAGATTGTATCAGAACAAGTACACAAAAGAAGGGATCGCTTTCCGTTTATTCCAGCCCGGCACGCCGGGAACCGCGAGCTTCTACCGCTGGTATCATCCCCGGAAAAAATGTCATTTTTATCATTATGACTACAACGGCCATAAACAAGATTTGCACGGTTATATTCTTGAAGGGACGCTCGGCAACATCGCCACCTCGAAACTGACCAACACCCGGGAGCTTTACCGGTGGTATAATGCAAAGACGGGCCATTATTTTTATTCAACGGAGTTGCAGGGAGAAAAAATTAACAAAAAAGCATATCGTTTTGACGGCATAGCCGGTTACGTCCGGTAACCATCGGAATGTTTCGGAAAAATAATGCCTCAAGGGCCGTATTTCATCTTGACAAAAAAAAGAAGAGACGATATTAGGCTAAGTCTTTTTAGGCACAGGTAAAACATGCGCCTGTAGCTCAGTTGGATAGAGCAACGGACTTCTAATCCGTGGGCCGAGAGTTCGAATCCCTCCAGGCGCACCATGCGCGAAGTGCCAATTGCTTTCAGACCGACGAAAGCGAATTGGTAAAAATGGTGGGTGTAGCTCAAATGGTTAGAGTGCCGGGTTGTGGCCCCGGAGGCTGAGGGTTCAAGTCCCTTCACTCACCCCATTTTATAATGGTTGGATAAAGAGCGCCCGTAGCTCAGCTGGATAGAGTCGCAGACTTCGAATCTGTTGGTCGTAGGTTCGAATCCTACCGGGCGTGCCAGAATAAAAAGCAGTGCAACGTTCTTTAGAAGACAATGCTGTTGAAAAACAGACAGAGGCAAGGCAGCCGGGACACGAGGCGTGAAGTGCACGGGATGTGCGTCGCATAGCCGCCCTGGCGAAGGCAACGCCGCCTTTGACGTTTTCCAATAGACCTGAAGGGCCCTTAGCTCAACTGGCAGAGCAAATGACTCTTAATCATTAGGTTGTCGGTTCGATTCCGACAGGGCTCACCAGATATCAAGGCGTTTCGCACAACACGCGAGACGCCTTTTTTCTTCATCCTGCGCATCTCTATAAAATAAAGATATTAT
>Ga0209604_1002516_pt1 | contig 13357 bp, 15 predicted proteins | sample AD_UKC097_MetaG_FD_184405 | JGI IMG/M metagenome (GOLD analysis project Ga0209604, IMG submission 184405) | Active sludge microbial communities of municipal wastewater-treating anaerobic digesters from USA - AD_UKC097_MetaG (SPAdes) (version 2) | ecosystem: Engineered > Bioreactor > Anaerobic >... | reverse complement strand
CGGCGTGCGACAGCTTGCCGATCAGCTCGCGGTGGAAGCCGAGCACCTTGATGAGGTTTTTCGGCATCCGGTGCTTGAGCGTCTGTGTGAACGCCCCGCGATGGACGATGTCGCCGACCTGGTCCACCACGCCGAACACGGAGGCGTAAGCGGTGATCTCTCGCTTTTCCGTGTCGGCCCCGATCTCGGTGCCCTCGGCGGGCAGTTGTTTCCACTCGATGCTCATGGCGTCTCCATCCTAGCCTCCCGGCAGGCGCACTCTGTGAACTCCACCTCCCGCACCGTCCTCGGCGGGAGGGCGATGGCGTAGACTTCCAGCCGGACCACGCGCGGGGAGCGGCCCCGGCGCTGCTTGATCTCCAGATCGACCTGCTCCCACCGGGCGCGGAACGACGCGTCCGTGCGCCGCCGCTTGTACGCGGCGCGCGCCGTCCCGCCGACCAGCTCGGCGCTCGCCTGCACGTTGCCGCCCGTCCGCAGCATCCAGGCGAAGAACAGCTCCTCCCAGTGACCGTTGACGCGCGGGAGATCGCCGCTCATGCCTTCCTCGCCGGTCTCATCACACAGAAGCCGTTCGGGTGAATCTCGGGCGTGAAGGCCACCTCCAAGAACGGGGCCCGAGAGACGAACGGATCGTTGATCGGGACGACCACGCCGTCGAACGCGGCGCACCGCTCGCAGGTCTTGTTGTTCATCCGCGCAACCCACTCCTTGTGCGTCACGCTCCCCTCGGCCTCCCACTGCGACTGCATCGCCTGATTCGTGATCGCGTTCAACTCCGTCGCCACGATGCGACGCGCGCGCGCTGCGAGCGCCTGCCGGTTCAGCGTCCTGAGCGCGTTCGCCCGCTCCTTCGCCGTCAGCCCCTCGCGCTCCACCATGCGAGCCAGGCGCCGACCCACCGCGCGCGCGCTGCGCTCGTCCAGGCCGAAGCCGCCCTCTGCGTAGAGCGCGGATTCTACGTCCCGCTGCACGTCCGCAATCGGCCGGCCGGCTGTGTGCGCCTCGGAGACGAACGCGCGGATCCCGCGCCGCGTCTCGTCCGTGATCTGCGCCGCGCGCAACTGCGCGCTCTGGTCGAGGCGCTCCAGCACTGCGTCTGTCCGGCGCTCCGTGCCGGCCATCCACGCGGCCGCATCCCCGGCGCCGGCGGCGAGCGTGCGAATCGGCGGCGACTGGAACATGGCCGCTAGGTTGATCTCCAGCTTGATCCACGGCACCGCAGTCTCGGCCATGTCCGGGTCGCCGTAGGTCAGCGCAACCGTGAGCGCTCGCTTGTCCGACTCGGAGAGTAAGCCGCGAATCGCCAGGAGAAACAGCCGCCGCAGCTTCGGGTCTGCCGACGCTGCAAGCGCATCGAGCCTCGTAAAGAGGCTCGCTTCCGGTATATTCCGAAGCGGCTTCGGCGCCAATCCGTCACTCCTCCGGCATCAGCGGGTCCGCAGCATCTTCCAGCCGCATCAGGCCAGCGCTTACGAGCGGCGTGTCACCACCCGAGACAGAAGGCAGCGGCAGGTCGAGCAGGCGCGCGGCCTCGTTGACCGGCACGCCGGAGGCGATGAGCTGCGGCAGCGCCGCAGCGCGCGAGGCGAGGTCGTCGCGCAGCGCGAGCACGCCGCTGGTGTCGTAGTGGATCCACGTCGTCGCGCGGTCCTTCGGCGGGACCAGCAGGAGGTTGAACGCCTCCTCGAAGGCGTCGAGGAGCTGCATCACCGGGTTTTCCCACATCCAGCGCACGGCGATGCTCATGTTGGAGTACGTCGCCGCGTCGTTGGAGAACATCGCGGGCAGCAGGTTGTAGGCGGCGACGATCTCCTGCACGGTGAACTTGCGCGACTCGATCCAGTCCATCTCGACCGCGTTCTGGCCCATCGCCACCCACGACGCGCCGCCGCCGAGCACCATCGGCGTGCGCGCGTTGTCCGGCGAGGCGTACCGCTCGCGGATGCGGTTGCGCGCCTCGGCGAGCTGCTCGTCGGTCACGATGCTCGGGTCCACGAACGCGCCCGGCGGCACGGCGAGGTTCTTCAGCATCGAGCGGTTCCACGCGACCGCGTCTATGTCGGCGGCGACCACGTCGGAGATCGCGCGCAGCGGTGGCACGCCCCACAGCGGGTTCGTCGGGTCGGGCAGCATCGCGTGCGCGACCTCCTCCGCTGGCAGCTCGCGCCGCTGCCCGTCCTGCTCCTTGTAGCCCCAGAGGAACTGCGCCTCGTCGGCGATGGGCTGGATGCGCGCGGGGTTCAGCGGCCACAGCTCGGGCGACTCGCCGTTCGCCCCGGCGACGCGATGGAACAGCGCGTTGCCGCGCAGCAGCACCTGCTGGCCCTGGAACAGCATCAGCGCCTTGCGGCTCATGCGCGGGTTCGGGTACTCGAGCAAGACTTCGTGAGGGTGGTCCTCGGCCACCTCCCAGTCGTTGCGCCGCGACGGGCGCGTGTAGACCCGCCACGGCACGGAGGAGAGCGCCTGCGCGAGCCGCGTCACACAGACGTAGACCCACGAACAGGCTTTGAACGCGCTGAGGGCAACCTGCTCGACCTTCCAGTCCACCGCGCTCACCGCGCCGCGCGGTGCCGGGAACTGCACGAACGCGCGCGGCGAGTAGTCCTTCCTCTCGCCGCGCGCGGCCAGCGCCTTGACGATCCGCCTCACCTGTCACCGCCTTCCGTTTCTTCCTGCTCGGCCAGTACGGCGTCCCACGCGCGCAGGGCGGCGGCGGCGAGCAGCGCAACGCCCGCCGAGATCGCCCACGCCCACGGCGTCGTGAGCGCGGCGATCCCGGCGGTCAGGCTCGCCCACCCCAGGAGGGCGAGCGATGCGGCGAGCCTCACGCGACTAGGCCCCGTAGTTGCCAGCGACCAGCTGCGCGGAGGCGTTCGCCTTGCCGTTGACCTCGGCGCAGACGTAGAACCCCGTCTTGGCGCTGTCGGTGATCTCGAGGACGTAGACCCCCGTGGCGAGCGTGAGGACGTTGAGCGCCTTCTTCGCTGTCAACGCGGCGAGGTCCGTGCCGCTCGCGGCCTTGGCCTGCACCGTGCCGCTCGCCGCGGTGCTGGTGAGCCCCTGGCAGGTCGCGGCGTCGGAGAGCCAGACGGTGAGGCGGTGGACTGCGGCGACGGTGGCCGCAGCGCCGTCCTTCACCGTGATGGTCACCTCGGACACGTTCGCCCCGCCTGCGGCGGCGGCGAGCGTCAGGTACTCAGGGAACACCACGGAGCCCGTGGTCAGCTTGCCGCTCAGGACAGAGGCGCCGTCCACGGTCAGCGCGCCGTTTGCCGAGATCGCGCCCGCGTCGCTGATGGTCACGCCGGTGGAGCCGTAGCCGCCGCCGATGTCCGCGCTCAGGATGCCAGTCATTGCCCCCGTGTCGCCCACCAGCACGACGCTGTTCTGCAGCGTCTTGCCGCCGGTGAGGTGGAAGCGCGCGATGGCGTTGTCCGTCGAGCTGGCCGCGCCTGCGGTCAGGTCAGCCACGTCTGCGATGCCAGCGGCCCACGCGCTGCCGTCACAGACGCAGACGGCGACCTTGGCGTCGCCGCCGGTCGAGCAGTCGGTCGCGCCCGTGGCGTCCACGACCACCTGGATCTTGCCCTTGTTCGCTGCGGTGCAGCCCGGCAGGCCGGCGACGGTGGCTCGGCGCGGCTGCGCGTGCGCCGCCACGGCGAGGCCGAGCAGCAGGGTGAGGGTGAGTGCGATGCGCTTCATGTCGTGCGTCCTCCGTTCGTTCAGCCGATCCCGGTCGTCAGTCGGCCCCTCGCCAACGCGGCGAAGGCCCCGGCTGCGGCGTCCACTAGGTCAACGCGGTGCGGTCGCTCGCCGTCCGCGTTGTGCAGCTCGTCAAGGAACTCCCGCGCCCAGGGCGCGGCGAGAACCTTCACGTTGCCCGCCTCGGCCTGTGCGGCCAAAGGATACCAGCGCGAGAGCTTGCTTCCGGTAACTCGGTCCGCGCGCACGCGCCATCCAGCGAGCGAGCGCACCGTGGACTCGGCGCTCTCCTTGCCGCCCGAGCCGGGCTCCTGCTCCACGATCACCTCGACCCCGCGCCCGTCCAGCTCGGCGGTCTGGCGGATCAGCTTCTCACGCAGCGCCGCCTCGTGCTGCACGGCAACCACATCCACAACGTAGTAGGTCGAGCCAGCGCGCCGCATCCTCACGCCAGCCGTGCGGCACCCGCCGCCCTCGGTCCCCGCCTTGTCCCAGTAGCGCACGTCGAGCGGCGACGCGGGCGCGGCTGCGACGAGGTCGAGCCACGCGCGGGAGAACACGCGGCCCGCCGTCGGGCGCGTGGTCCAGTTGCCGTGCAGCAGCCGCATCCGCTCGACGTAAGGGAGCGCCTCGAGGTTCGCGCGGTACTGCGGGTCGTGCGAGAGGAGGATCGGGTTGTCGGCGAGCGCGGACGGGATGAACGTGATCGAGCGCGTGCTGTCCAGCGAGCGGAGGTCCTGCAGCTTGCGGCTCCACAGCAGGCGCTCGCCGTCGCGCGCGAAGTGCCAGCGCCGCCCCTCCTCGCCCGGAAGCGGCAAGCCCGTCTCGCGGCTGATCCAGCGGTCGAGCAACAGGTCGGCCACGAACGAGTCCGGGTCGGGGTTGCACGTCGCGCAGATTACGGGGCGGATCGACGGCGACTTCGAGCGCGCGCGGGAAAACAGGTACCAGAACTGCGACTCGGTGAAGTGCGTCACCTCATCGAAGCCGATGAACGCCAGCTCCGCGCCCTGCCAGTCCAGCTTCGACTTCTCCTCCTCGAGATGCGAGAACGCGATGGTCGCGCCGCCAGGGAACGTGAACGAGAGGTCGCCCTTGCGCGGCGTGCCGCCCGCGAGCGGGAGCACCTGCATGGCGAGGTCCCACAGGCCGCCGACCTTCCGCACCTGCGCGGTCGTGCGCCGGAAGATCACCGCCGTGTAGCTCGGCTCGTGGATGTAGCGCATCGCCTTGAGCAGCAGGCCGTAGGTCTTGCCGCCGCCCGCCGCGCCGCCGTAGATCACCACGTCCTCGCTCGCGTCGAGGAACGCGCGCTGCGGCCCGTGCTGCGGCGCGAGCAGCGGCGACCGCTCGGCGCTCTCGACGGCCAGCGCCTCCTCCAGCACGCGCACGGCGGCGAGCGCGCCGCCCTGCAGGACCGTGCTCACTCCTCGCCCACCGGCAGCGCGCGCTGCGACAGCTCGGAGTAGAGCGCCTTCATCCGCAGCAGCATCTCGGACAGGATCGCCGCGCGCACGGTCTTGTCGTCCACGTTGCGCGTCACGGCCTCGCGCGCCTCCACGGCGAACCGCGCGAACAGCCCCTCGACCTGCGCGAGCGTGGCGTAGGCGCGCTCGCTCTCCAGCCTACGGCGCTCGCTCTCGGTCACCTTCGTCTCGGTCTGGATCAGGCGTAGCAGGTCATCGAACGCGTCGTGGAACTGCCCGCCGCGCTCGATGTCATCCAGCAGCGCGCGGTAGACCTCCTGGTGCTGACGGCCCGCTGCGGCGCTCGCCTCGCGCTCGCGCGCTGCGCCCGCCGCGTCGCCCTCGGCTTCTAGGCGCACGGCCTCGCGGTTGTGCCGCTGCGCGCGGTCGAGCAGCGCGAGCGCCTCGATGCGGTTGTCGGCGAGGCGGCGGAACACCTTGCGCGTGTTCGCCTCCTCGGCCTGCTGCAGCAGCTCGTCCATCCGCGCGCGGATGATGCCGAGGCTGTGCCGTAGCTCCAGCGCGCGTGGGTCCTCGAGCGTGGCGCGCAGCGCCTCGGCGTACCGCTCGGGGACGTAGCGCGACGTGCCGCCATGCTTCCAGCTCGGGTGCGCGGGACCGCGCAGCGACTTGCCTCCGTGGAACCTGCACACCTTCATACCCGGCGTAACGTACCGCTTGCACCTCTCGCCCGTCTGTTTCGACTTCGCCGTGCAGCGCCGCGCTTCGTCCATGCGGTCTACTCGCGCTCACGCGCACTCGTCTCGTCGCTCGATGTCGCAGAGCCGCAACGTGCGCCCGCGCGCGCGCGGAACGGGAGCAGCACGTTGTCGCGGATCGTGGCGGCGACCGCTCGCATCATTAGCGGCGGAACCGCGTTCCCAAGCCGCGCCCACCGCTGCTCGAACTTCCCGACCATCTGAAAGTCGTCAGGGAACGAGCACAGCCGCTTGACCTCGAGTATCGTGAACCGTCGCGGCTCGTAGGGATGATCTGTCCCGTGCATCGTCGCCTCGTTCTTCCTGGTCACAATACCGTGCGATGCGTTGATCGTTGGCGCCGGTTTTTCCGGCGCAGCGCGCACGGTGGAGAAGTTCTTTGGGTGCGACTCGCCGACCTTCGTCTCCATCCATGCCCGCAGCGCAGATGCACCGAGGGTCTTGATCTCGCTGTCAATCGGGTCGAGCGTCTGCGGATGAGCAGCCGCTGCTTGCACGCCGAAGTGCATCGAGTTCACAACGCCGATCGTCACGATGGGCGACGGCTTGTCCGTGATAACAGCTGGCGCACTCATGAAGCTACCGGCTCCGGTGTAGTGCACGGCGCGACCAGCCGGCCCGATGCGCTGCTGCATGAACGATTGGATCGTGGGTGCGGGCTGGTCGACCAAGTGCTCCCTGTCGGAGTAGTTGTGCTCGATGATCACGGCGCGGCAGGTCCCGACGCCGCCAAGCCCGCCGACCGTCGCGGGGATGGTCGGGCTCGCGGCCTGATCGGAGCGGATGAAGGTGCCCGTGACGTCGCGGCCGGCGGCGGCAAACTTGTTCAAGTCCATCGAGCGACCGTGTGAGACGATCCACGGGCACGCGTCGGCCACCGAGTAGAACCACGACGCGGGCTTCGGATACCGCTCGACCTTGCCGAGCGCGGCGGCGATGTCATTCCGCACGCCGACGAAGATCGCGCGCTGCCGCGCCTGCGGCACGCCGAGCCAGCGCGAGTCCACGATGCGGCACTCCACGTCGTACCCCGCCTCGCGCATCCACACCAGCAGCCGCTTGAAGTAGCCTTTCGCCGTGCCCTTGACGAGCCCTGTCACGTTCTCTGCAACGAACACGCGCGGTTGCACTTCACGAACGAGGCGAACATACTCCTCGAATAGATCGTCGGATCGCTGCGTCGTTCCATCTGCGTGCGCGATGCTCTTGCCCCACCCCTTCTCGCGCTTACCTGCGGTTGAGAACGACTGACACGGCGGCGACCCGTCAAACAAGTCCAGCTCGCCGCGCTGCAGCCCGGTCGCCTCGAGGATCTCCTCGCCGCGCACCGTGCGAATATCGCGCTGGTCTAGGATGCACCCCTCCTGCGCGTTGAGCTTGTACGTCTCCGCTGCGGTCGGCTCAAACTCGTTTGCCCACACCAGCGAATAGCCGGCGAGGCGATAGCCGAGACACGATCCGCCGGCTCCAGCAAACGTCGAGGCGACCTTCAGGCCGCTCGATCCTTCAGCCGCGAGAACGTCGGCCATCATCAGCGGGCTATACGCTGGCTTGCTCATTCTCCAGCCACAGCCTTGCCGCTCCACTCGTAGCCGCAGGATGGGCAGCGATACTCGGTTGCGATGGAGTCGTCCACGGACGGAAAGGCGGACGGAGCTTCCGGCGGTTCGTATGCCGCCCCGCCATCCGCATCGCCGCCGAGAAACATCGCAGCGCGAAACTCACCGTCGAGCTGCTCGGAGTTGTGCAGTAGCACGGCAGGATCCCACTCGGCCAGCTCGGCGGTGCGGTTGTCGGCGATGGCGAAGGCGCGCGCCTCGTCCGGCGGGAGGTCGGTCTGCACACAGAGCAGCGCGTCCCACCCGAGGCGGCGTGCGGCCTCCAGGGTGCCGTTGCCGGCGACTACGGTGCCGTCCTTGGCGACGACGATGGGCTTCTGCTGGCCGAAGCGGGCGAGGCTCGCCTCGATGGCGGCGAGGTTGCGCTCCGGGTGGACGCGGGCGTTCTGCGGGTCTGCGGTGAGCTGGTCGAGCGGGATCTTCACGGGCTTCACAGGTGGGCTCTCCTCTCCTCGTCGTGCGCGATATAGCTTTTTCGCGCGATTTCTAGCGCGGCACTTAGCGCGAAAAAATCGCGCAAAGCCGCGCCGTTGTTGCGTTCTAGCGTTCTAGCTTTTCTAGCCTGGGGTATGAAAACGCATATCGAAAAAGCTCGCCTTATGCGCGCGCGCGCGCGCGTTCCATTAGATGCGCGCGGAGGGTCAGTTCGGAGCGTGGGCATCGGCCCCTCCGTCGCCCACCTCGACCGTCGCCAGCCCGGCGAGCGAGGCGACGCGCGCGGGGTCCAGCCCGAAGAACTTGCCGTTGACCTGCCGCCCCTCGGGCGCGCGGGCGGTGAACTGCCGCTTCTCCGCGCCGAGCCCGATCAGGTGGTGCTCGACCTCGGTCATGCTCATGCCGCGCTTTCCCTGCTCGGAGAGGAGCACGATGCCGCGCGGCCTGATCCACACGCGGCCCGCGCGGAGGAACGCGCCGAAGTGCTGGATGGCCCGCGCCCGCACGATCTCGTCGGAGTCCGCGTAGGGTGGGGCAAGGGCAAGACCGCTCTGCGTGGCGAGCACCGAGACGTAGTATGCCACCAGCGCGCCCGGCCCGCCACCCTCGACCTCGCGCGCCTCGGCGACGGACTGCAGCGCGTTGACCATGCCGAGCCACTCCGGCTGCTTCGGCCGCGCCGTGTGGGGCAGGAACCCCGCCGCCGAGAGCCGCTGCCAGAACACGGGCCAGTCGCACAGCTCGCGCAGCGTGCAGTAGAACTCCTTGCGCCCGTCGCCGAAGGCGAACGAGAGCCGGTCGCCTTCGGGCAGGTAGCGGTAGACGTTCGTGATCTTCGCCCCGGTCTGCACGCTGAACGCCGCGAGCACCTTCTCCTTTCCCTCGTCGCTCGCCGTGTCCACGACACCGGCGGCGATCTCCGCGCCGATGGTCGCGGCGACGTGCCCCTCCCGCGCCCGCCGGATGGTGCGCGCGTAGTAGTCCTCGCGCAGCTTCGGCGGTCCGCCGTGCTGGCGTCGGTGCGCGATGAGCAGGTCGGCGATCTCCTGGTCGCTCCACCCGGCGATCACGGTCTGCGAGGCGAGGCTCATGTCCCACTCGCTGTCGCTCTTGCCCCGCAGGTCCGCGCGCGTCCGGTCGTAGGTCTGCGCGAACCGCTTGTCGTTCTCGCGCAGCGCCATGAACTTCTCGAGCGGCGGGTTCGCGCCAGCGCGCAGGTCCAGCTCGCCGACGATCACGCCGGCGACGGCGACGCGCGCCTCGGCGACGTAGGGTTCGAAGTCGCTCGGGTTGTAGCGCGCGGGGTCGGCGACGATGAGCCGCACCTGCCGCTCGTCGCCGTACTTCCGGTTCAGCGTGCCGGGCACGCGCAGCACGCGGGTGAGGTCGTGAACCGCGTCCAGCTCGCTGCCCGCCGCGAGCGCCCGCGCGCGAACAAAGCCGTTCCATCCCATCGTGAGGCTCTGCGCGTGGACGTCGTCCTCCTGCAAGTCGATGGGCTCGCGCAGCACCCACCACGCCTGCAGCCCCGCGCCGCTCGCCACCACCAGCGACGGGCGCAGCGGCAGCTCGGCGAGGAACCGCTGCGCGTCCTCCAGCGAGCCGAACAGCTTGGTCTTGCCGCGCCCGGCTGCGGCCACGTCGATGTCGAGCGCGAGCGCCGGGAGCCACCTCATGTCCTCGCGCCGCCCGCGCCCGCGCTCCAGGTCGGGCCGCACGGCGCTCACTCCGGTGTAGACCTCCGCGCCGCCATCGCACAGCGCGACCGCGCGCACCGCCGCCTCGTCGGCGCTCGGCACCAAGTGCGTCGCCTTGTCTGGCAGCGTCCACAGCGCGATACGCGCGTCCTCCGGTTCGGCCTGCCAGAGCGCGGCGAAGAATGCGCCCGCCTCCTTGACTCGGGCCTTCCTATCCGATACCATCAGTTCACCCCTTTCCCGTGCCCGACGCGATCTCGCACCCCGCGCGTCGGGCTCTTTTTTCGATCTCGGCGTAGAGCGCGTCGGCGTCGTCGCCGACTAGCACTTCCGCGCCGTGCGCCTGCATCGTTCGGATCACCGCGCGTTGGATCGGCGAGAGCCGACCGCCCGGTGCCTTCGTCTCGACCCATACCGTCGCCCCGTTCCAGACCACGACGTAGTCCGGCACGCCGGGGAGCTGGTAGATCCCGCCGTGGACCTTGAAGATCCACCCGCCTCCGCCCTGCACCAGCTTGACGAGCCGCCTGCCGACCGCAGCCTCCCTCACAGCGGCACCGCCATCGTCGTGTTAGCTGCGCCCGCGATGGTCAGCGACTCGCGCGCTCGCGTCGCGGCGACGTAGAACATCCGCCATACTCCGTCGTGGTGGTCCCACCCTGCGTGCTGATACGAGCGGATACCGGCAGGCGAGAGGTCAGGGAACACCACGACGTGCTCGGCCTCGCCGCCCTTGACGCTGTGGATGGTGCCGAGGATCACGCGCGGCGGCTCGCATAGCGCGCGCCAGCCGTTGCGCCGCAGCACCTCGACGGCGTAACTGATGGAGTCCCACCCGGCCTTCGTCGCGCTGCGGTGCAGCCACTCGAGGTCGCCGCGCAGGAGCGCAGTCACGGCGGGGCGCGCGAGGTGCCGCTCGGCGTACACGCGCCCGTCCGTCTCAGTCTCGCCGGTCGGCTCGGGCGCGCCGCGCAGCTTCGCGCCCGCCTCGTCCTCGCGCGTGCGCGCAGAGCGCAGCAGCGGGAGCCACGACCTCAGCTCCTCCGGTCGCCACGCCATATCGTCCGGCTCCGGCCCGCCCCACTTGGGTGCGGCGAAGCGCAGCATCGAGCGCACCTTGTCGAGCGTGCCCTCGCGCAGCGGGTTCCAGCGGTGCGTGAACGGGTTGTGGTACGGGATGCCGCGCGAGCGGAGCAGGTTGCGGAGAGGGTGGATCATGTAGTCGCAGGCTGCGATCACCATGACGCGCCCCGGCAGCGCGGCCATAAGGTCTAGAAGGATAGCAGGGTCCTTCCACGTCGCGCCGACGCGGTGGACCGCGCCCTCTGTTTCGCGCGGGCGGTAGATGATCTCGGCGCGCCACGCGCCGGTCTGCCGGATGATGCTCATGGCCTGCGCCTGCACCGCGCGCGGCACGCGGTAGCTCTGGTCGAGGACCTTGTGCAGCTCGCCGCTCATCACGTCCTGCCCCGCGCCGCGCCAGTGATACAGAGCCTGATACGGGTCGCCGACGAGCACGGTCGTCTCGGCTAGCTCGGCCCACCGCGACACCAGCTCCAGCTCGAGCGCCGAGAGGTCTTGCGCCTCGTCGATGAACAGCGCGCCGGGCACGCCGGGGGCGGTGCGGAGCTGCTTGCACCCCTGCTCGATCAGGTCGGTGAAGTCGCACGCGCCGACGTTCTGCTTGAAGTCGTCCCACGCCGCACCGAATGCGGCAAGCTGCGAAGACCACCCCGCGCGCGGCTGCATCCGCGCGCGGGCAAGGTCCAGCTCCATCAGCAGCCGGTCGCCCGGCGCGGGGCCGTCGCCGACGCCGAGCGCCTCGCCCTTCTCCAGCTCCGTGTTCCCGACGGTGAGCTGCCAGAGCGGGTGCTCGGCGTTCCACTCGCGGCACAGCGCGGCGTCCACGATGCGCGGTCGCCCGAGCGCGTGGTAGCAGTGCGAGTGCAGCGTGCCGACCTGCCCCTTGGCGAGCCCTGTGTCGCGGCCCGCCGCCTCACGGGCTGCAGCGCGGGTGAGCGAAGCGACCAGCACGCGGTCGGGGCCGTGAACCCCGACCGCGTGCTGGCACTGCCGCGCGACCCACGTCGTCTTGCCGGTGCCCGGAGGCCCCACGACGCGGTAGAGGCGCGCCACGCTGTTAGTCCTCGCCGAGCGTGAGCTGTCCAGTCTCCACGTCGTGCGCGAGCTTGTGGAGCCGCTCGCGCCGCGCCTTGATCTCCTCGCGGCACATCTTCGCTGTGGCCGTGGCGTCGCGCTGAAACTTCTCGATCTCCTTCACCAGCAGCGCCATCTCCTCCTCGCGCGTCATGCCGCCACCTCGGCGTGCTCGACCATCGGGACCTCGGCGACGAGCGGGCGGATCGTCTCAGAGTAGGCTCGCGCCTTCGCGGCCTCGTCCTCGTCCAGCCGCCGGAGCATCTTCGGCGACACCTGCGAGTAGGTGATCCCGCTCTGCGACTTCGCCTGCGCGAGCGCGAACTCGGTGACCACGGCCCAGTACGGCAGGCCGTTGCTGGCGAGCGAGAGGAGGTACCGCTTGAGGTTCTTGAGCGAGCCCGGCGGCACGGCGATCACAGCGGGGAGCGCGCCGCTCTCGCGGAGCAGGAACACGGTGCGGAACATCTTGCACGCCTGCCCGTTGCTCTTGGCGTCGGAGCCGAACTGCGCGAACGGGCAGTGCGCGCACGCGCCGCCAGGCGTGCCGACACCGATGAGGGTGTCGGTCGAGAAGCAGTCGGGCGGCGTGCCGCCGCCGCTGGCCTCGAACGAGGTGGACCAGTACGCGCGCTGCACGGTGGTGTAGACGATCACCCCGGCGACGGACTTCTGCGGCTCGCCGTCGGGGTTCTCCATCGTCGGCACCGACCAGAACGTGCCGCCACCGGCGGGCACCTTGATGCGGTCGAGGTCGAACGAGGAGAGCGTCTCGTTGCCGACGTTCTCGCGGACGGTCTGCACCAGCGTCGCGGCGTCGCCGCGCAGCGCGAGGATGCCGCCCTTGGTCGTGGTGCTGAGTGCTTCGGTCTTGCTCATCGCGTCTCCTTTCCTTGTCCTAGTTGAACAGCTCGGCCTTCAGCGCGGCCTTGAGGTCGAACCCGGCGAGGTGCCGCGTCACCTCGGCCTCGACCACCTTGCGGATGCGCGCGACGGGCACGCCGCTGCGCTTGGAGAGGTCGTTCATCGCGTCGGCGATCTCCCTCGGCAGCGCGACCACGCGCCCGCGATCCTGCTTGCTCTTGCCCTTCGGCTCGGCGGTCGCGTTGGGCTGCTCTCCGTTCTTCGGCATGGCTTCACTCTCCGTTCTTCGCGCGTCCGTCCAGTCGGACGCGGACCCTGTGCTGCTCGCACAGGTTGATGACTCCCGCCACCTCGGGCGGGATCTCGTTGGCGGTCTTGCGCTGCTCGGCGATCCACGCCCGCAGCGTGCTCGGGTGAACGGTCTCGCGGACCATCCAGCCGATGCCCGCGGCGTCGAACGCGGCGCGCATCGTCTCCGGCTCTACGTCGGCGCGCACGCTGGCGAGCACCTCCGGCGCGATGTAGACCGTCGCGCCGTCGCTGCTCTTGACGTTCTGCACGCCGGCCTCGATGAACTGCTCGCGCAGCTCGTCCTCGACGCGCTCGGTTTCCGCTTTCACTTCGTCCAGCTCGCGCATCAGGCGGTCGCGCTCGCGTCGCAGCGCGACGAAGCGCGCGATGGTCTCACCCTT
>Ga0209604_1002509_pt1 | contig 13389 bp, 11 predicted proteins | sample AD_UKC097_MetaG_FD_184405 | JGI IMG/M metagenome (GOLD analysis project Ga0209604, IMG submission 184405) | Active sludge microbial communities of municipal wastewater-treating anaerobic digesters from USA - AD_UKC097_MetaG (SPAdes) (version 2) | ecosystem: Engineered > Bioreactor > Anaerobic >... | reverse complement strand
CTCCCACCCGTCTTGAATGGCGGCTTCAGCGGGCCGCCTCCAGTCTGCAGGCGGATATTCAGAAGGGTGGAAATCATATGCTGTTTGATGTAACAGGAGACAGCAATGTCACTGGCCAATAAGATACACAGGACCGCGGAGGGCGGCTGATTATGCCCTCATCACCCATAGCGGCCATCGAAGTCGGAACATCAAAGGTCTGTGTGCTGGTTGGGGACCTTCTTGAGGATGATCAGCTGATGATCGTCGGGCAGGGCGTCAGCCCGTCCCGCGGTGTGCGCAAGGGGCAGGTCACCGATCTCGACAACGTGACGTCCTGCCTGAATCATGCGCTGGAGCAGGCCGAGGAGCAGGCCGATGTCACCGTCAGCGAGGCCTATGTGGTCATCAGCGGAGATCACATTCAGTCCATGACCAACCGGGGCAGTGTTCCGGTGCGTTCGCCCGGAGGCCTGGTGGCCGAAGAAGAGGTGGAGGATGTCGGTGATCTGGCCCGGGCTGTGGCCCTGCCTACAGAACGGGCGATTCTCCATTCCATAGCCCAGCGCTACTATCTGGACGACCAGCACGCGGTGCTCCGGCCCGAGGGGATGGAGGCGGCCCGTCTCACGCTCGATATGCTGATCATTCACTGCCTTCGCAACCGCATCAAGAATGTTGTGCGCACGCTCAAGGAGGTGAATGTGGAGGTGGCGGATATTGCTTTTGGAGGCCTTATGTCGGGCATGGCGGTGCTTTCACCAGAGCAAAAACAGGGCGGCGCAATCGTGATTGATCTCGGCGGCGGCACCACCGACTATCTGGTTTATGCCAACATGGCCATTGCGGCGGCTGGAAGCCTTTCGGTGGGCGGAGACCACGTAACCAATGATATTGCCCTTGGGCTGGGACTTCCGCACGGTCAGGCGGAGGAACTCAAGAAGAACTCAGGTTCCGCCGTGGTCAGCCCGGCCGCCGGGTCTCAAACCGTTGCGCTGCAGCCCGAAGGCGGTTTCCCGGGGAAAAACGTGCGTCTGTCGGATATCCAGACGATCATCAACGCGCGCATGGAAGAGACCTTTGAACTGGTCAGGGACAGCATTCTTCGCAGCGGTCTGCGCACAGAAATGGTATCCGGAGTCATTTTGACCGGCGGCGGAGCCCACCTTGAAGGAGCGGTTCAGCTGGCCAGTGAAATCTTTAATCGCGAGTGCCAGATTGGCCGTCCGCGGAATGTGAACGGACTTGCTGTGGTCACCGAAGGACCCCAGTATGCCGCTCCTCTCGGCATGCTGCAGCATGCGGTGCGCAGCAGAAACCGCGGAAGGAAATCCGGCATTTTGGGCGCGTTGATCAATCTAATTAAAGGCTGAGACACAGGATGCAGTTCCACAGGGAAAACCGAGACAGAGCGTTGCGGGAAACGCGGGTGGTGATCGCCGGCATTGGCGGCAGTGGATGCAACGTCATGGCGTCGCTGGCCCGGCGGTGGCCGGATGGCCCTGAGCTCATAGGCATACACACGGATGCCGCCGTGCTCTCCTCTTCGCACGGCATTCGCCCGCTGCAGATTGGAGCAGAACTTCTCAACGGGATGAGCACCGGAGGGAAACCGGATATGGGGCGGCGCGCCGCCGAACGCGACCGGGATGAAATCAGCCGGCTTTTCCGCGGTTCGGATCTAGTGATTCTTGTGACGGGTCTCGGCGGCGGGACCGGCACGGGGGCGGCGCCCGTTGTTGCCGAAGCGGCCGAGGCGGCCGGATCTCTTGTGCTCTGCTTTGTCATGCTCCCGTTTGATTTCGAGGGGCCTCACCGTCAGGAACAGGCTTTGCAGGGCCTGGGCGCCCTGAAGGGGGCCACCGATGCCGTGATACAGTTTCCCAATCAGCGTGTGCTGGCCCAGGCGGATGAATCGCTCAATGTCACGGATGCATTTCTGATGGCAGACCGTCTGGTGGGCGACTGCGTCCGGTCGCTCTGGGAGCTGTTCAACCGCACCAGCCTCATCCGGCTTGACTTTGCTGATTTCCGGAGCCTGCTGATGCACAGCGAGGGCGCGTGCGCCATGGCCTGTGTTGAGAGCGAGGGTCCGGATCGCGTCAAGCATGCCGTGGCCGGTCTGCTGGCCGCCCCGCAGTTTGAGGCCGGCGCGCAGTTGCGCCGGGCGAATGCCCTGCTGGTGGGCGTGACCGGCGGCCCGGACTTGAAACTGGTTGAACTGCAGAACCTGCTGGATGAAATTCGGGAAATCACACATGAACAGGCCCGGATACTGATGGGTACGGCGGTGGATCCCGATTATCAGGGCCGGATTTCGCTGAGTGTGCTGCTGGCGGAGGAGCGGCCTGAACCGGGGCCCGTGGAAACCCCGCCTGCAGAAACCCGGCGGGACACTGATCGCGGGCGTGAGCATAAACGCGTAATCCCGCTGCAGACCACCCTTGATCTTGATGCCCGGGGGATCGGCCGTTTTGAGGACGTTTCCCCTACGGTGCATCAGGGAGCCAATCTGGATGTGCCCACGTATGTCAGACGCGGCATCCGGCTGGGCCGGTGATCACGGCCGTCCGTCCTGTGCAATAAACTGCCGAAGGAAATAATTGCTGCGCTTCTCAAGTCTCAGCGAGGTCCGGTCTCCATGACCCGGATAGACGGCTGTATAATCCGGGAGTTCGGTGATCAATTTCAGTGAATGCGCCAGGGCGCGTGAATCTCCACCCCGCAGATCGGTTCGGCCCGCCGACCCCTTGAAAAGCGTGTCGCCGGAAAACAGAAGGGATTCCTTCGGGAAATAATAGCAGACGCCTCCAGGCGAGTGGCCGGGCGTATGAATGGCCTGCAACTGGAAGGAGCCAATCTCCATCTGCTGCGTCTCCGAAATGATGGTCAACTCGCCGTCATGCTTTTTCGGCGCAGCATAGTAGGGGAGGATATGGTTGTCGGGCGAGAACACCCACGACGCATCCCCTTCATGAATATACACGGGCGCGGGATGCTTTGCATGGGCCGCGGCAAGTCCGCTGACATGGTCTGCATGCCCGTGCGTCAGAAGCCATGCGCGCACGTTCAGCCGGTAGTTTTCAATCGTGCGGGACACCTGGTCTCCGTCATATCCCGGATCAATGACCAGGGCATCGTTGTTTGCGTCCCAGATGAAATAACAGTTGGCCTCATAGGGCCCCAGGCTCAATACTTCATTCTTCACAAATCTGGCTCCTTTTGAACGCCCTCCGCGGCCTCCATGAGAACTGTAAATGCTTCTTCGTCCAGTATCTTCACCTTGTGTTTCAGCGCGGCCTCGTATTTGGACCCCGGACTCTCGCCGGCCACCACATAGTCTGTATTTTTTGAAACACTTCCGCTCACGGCGCCCCCGGCGCGCCGAATCCGCTCGACCGCCTGGTTCCGGGTCTGGTTTTTCAGTGTGCCTGTCAGAACAAACGTTTTCCCGGCGAGAGCGGTTCCAGCGGCCTGCGCATCTTCTCCCGATTCCATGTTGACCCCGGCATCCTTCAGCCGGGCAATGAGTTCCCGGGTGTCGCGGCGGCTGAAAAAAGAAGTAATGCTCTGCGCGACCACCGCCCCCACATCCCGCACGGCTTCAAGCTCATTGGCCGTTGCGGACATCAGTCGGTCCAGCGTGTGCAGTTCTCCCGCCAGAGTGCGGGCCGATCCGGCACCCACATGCGGAATGCCCAGGGCATGGATCAGCCGCCAGAGGTTCTGTCCGCGGCTTTCCTGTATCGCCCGGACCAGGCTGGCGGCCGATCTGGGGCCCATGCGTTCAAGCTCCGCAATATCCTCCTGCTTCAGCCGATAAAGGTCGGCAGGCGTTTTAACCATCCCTCGGTCAACGAGCTGCTCGGTCAGCGTGACGCCCAGTCCTTCAATATCCATGGCGTCGCGGGATCCGAAATGCCGTATCCAGTTTTTCAACTGCGCAGGACACTGCATGTTTATGCAGCGCCGGGCCACCTCTGCTTCGCGCTTGACGGTCGGTTCTCCGCACACCGGGCATTGCGCAGGCATGGAAAATTTCTTCTCCCGGCCGGTTCTGGCATCCAGATTGACCTTCACCACGGCGGGGATCACTTCTCCGGCCTTTTCGATGAGGACGCGGTCGCCGATGCGGATATCTTTCCGGGCAATCTCCTCCTCGTTGTGCAGTGTGGCCCGGCTGACGGTGGACCCCGCCACAAGAACAGGCTCCAGTTCGGCCACGGGCGTCAGCACGCCTGTGCGTCCCACCTGAACGGTGATGCCGAGCAGGACGGTTTCGGCCTGTTCGGGTTCGTACTTGTAGGCTATGGCCCACCGCGGGCTTTTTGCGGTTGCGCCGAGTTCCTCATAAAGGCCGAATTCATTGATCTTGATGACGCCGCCATCCATTTCGAACGGGAAATCATGCCGCATGCCTTCCAGTTCATCCAGTCCTGCAAGGACGGCCTCGATATCGGAACAGTTCCATGTGCGCGGTGCGGTGGGGAATCCGAACTCCCTGAGTTGAGCCAGCAGTTCGGCCTGGGAGCGTGTGACCAGCCCCCGGACTTCGCCCGCGGCGTAAAGCACCGCATTCAGGGGGCGCCTGGCCGCAACGCGGGAATCCAGCTGCTTGAGCGAACCCGCCGCCGCATTCCGGGGATTGGCAAAGGGTTCCAGCCCGGCCTCCTCCCGTTCGCGGTTCAGTTCCTGAAATCCTTTTCTGTCCATATACACTTCCCCGCGAACCTCCAGCAGTTCGGGCATGTTCCCGGCATGGTGCAGCTTGAGCGGGATGCTGCGGATGGTTTTCAGGTTCGCGGTGATATTGTCGCCGGTCCGGCCGTCGCCTCGCGTTCCACCCACCGTGAATATGCCTTTCTCATAGCGAAGTGAAACAGCCACGCCGTCAATTTTCGGCTCCAGCACATAGGTGAACGCGGTTTTCCCGAGAATCTTTCGCACCCGTTCGTCAAAGGCGCGCAGCTCATCTTTGCTGTAGACATTTGAAAGACTCATCATGGGTTTTGAATAGGTGATGGATTCAAAACCGCTCAGGGGGGCGCCGCCCACGCGCTGGGTGGGGGAGTCTGGAGCCATCAGGGCCGGGAAGTCCTTTTCAAGGGCTTCCAGTTCCTTCAGAAGCATGTCAAAATCATAATCGCTGATTTCGGGCCGGGCCTCTGCGTAATACAGCCGGTTGTGCCGCTCAATTTCCGCGCGCAGTTCGGCCGCGCGCCGTGCCGCCTCGGTGATGTCTCTTTTCATCATGACAATCTGCCCCGCTGATGCCATCGGGCCGCAAGAGCGCAGCCGGCGAGAGCCCCCGCAATTCCTCCTGCGCAGTCTGCGACAAAATCCATCAGCTCAACGGATCGGGCCGCATTGAAGGACTGGTGCCACTCATCGGTCGCCCCGTAGAGCGCCGTGACGGCCGCCGCCAGAATTACGGCCCGGTGCATACCGCGGGATGAGGCAAACGCCCTGAACAGCAGCAGCCCCAGCACACCGAAAAGCACAGCATGCGCAAGCTTGTCCAGCCCCGGAAACCAGAGCGGCGGCGGCCTCTCGGGTCCGCTCCATGAGCTCAGGCCGAAAATCAGCCCGGCCCATGCGGCGGGCGGAAGCCACAGCGAAAATAATCTCCCCATATGCGAATATCTGCTGTGTGCAGGACTGGATCTCTGCCCGGCGGGTTTACTCATCCAGATAGAACTTCTTCCCGTCGTTGAAATAGTGAAGCATCTGATTGTTCAGAGTCTCATCCTGCAGCAGCACCAGAAGGTCCGTGATATCCTTGCGCTTCCGGATCATCAGCCCAATCACGGTGCCGTCCGCCGGCTGCCGGATGACTCCGGCACGGTAGTAGACCATCTTGCCCTTCTCCGGACTGACCAGTCGCGCGCCGCTGGCCGCGGCCGCTGCGGCCGGGGCGGCCGACGGCTCATCTGCCGGTTTCTGGATGAAGATGTTCACCTCGTTCTGATGGCCCTCCCGGGGATCAATCACTGCGAGGTCGTCCAGACCGTCCATGTCAAAATCAGCTTCGACCGCCTTGCGTTCATCGGCAATCTGTATTTCCTCGCGCATCACGACCTCGTTGGTGGCCGTGAATGGAACTTCCGCCGGCGGCTGTTCGGGCAGGGGAGCCGCCGCAGGTTCTTTCTTCGCGCATCCAAAGGCAAGGACCACTAACAGCATCAACATGAATCTTGTCTGCATAGCCAACTCCTAATTGCAGTGTCAGTGTGCCATGTCCGCATTAATCAATCAAGAATATCCGCTCTAAAACCTGAAAGATAAAATAATCATTCGAAAATCTGGCCATTTACGGCCGGAAATGGCATTCTTTGAGCCAAACGAGAGGGCTGGCCATGAAAGTGCTGGGACGCGATTTGAACTTCAGTTTCGGGGGCGGGAAGAAGAAGAACAAAAGAGTATCACCCATCCGCCGGCCGGCGGCTGTCGTGGCGCAGCTCCGCGCTTCACCTTTCTTTATCAATGTCGATGAAGGGCCGCTCACCAAAGCCGTTGAATGCATGGAACAAGTACGGGTTTCAGACGGGGATGTGCTGATTCGCGAAGGGGCCGAGGGCGACTATTACTATCTGCTGGAGGAGGGCGCGGCCGAGGTGGTGCGAAGCAGCTCTTCCGGCGACGCGCAAACCGTGGCAGAACTGAAACCCGGCGCTGCATTCGGCGAGGAGGCCCTAATTTCGTTCGCACCGCGCAATGCCACCGTCACCATGCTTTCTGATGGAGTGGTCCTGCGGCTTCACAAGCAGCATTTCGCCGAGCACATCCAGAATGCGGTCATTCGCTGGCTTTCTCCGGCCGAGGCAAAGAAGGAGGTGGAGGCCGGGGCCCGCTGGGTGGATGTCCGCGACATTCATGAATTCGACCGGTCCCATCTGGCCGATGCCCTGCATATTCCGATGCAGGACCTGCGCGAAAGAATGGGGGGGCTCGACAAGGAAAGACTCTATGTCTGCTACTGCTCCAACGGCCGGAGAAGCGCCACCGCCACCTTTATCCTGCGGCAGCAGGGCTTCAACGCCGCCGTCCTGCGCGGGGGGCTGAAAAGCTTTTCCTGACGTCTCCGTCCACCCTGTCCTGCCGCCATTAAAATATTCCAAAATTGATTTTCTTTTTCGCGGGGAAAGAGCATAACTGCGTCTTGTCACAGGCCGTAACGGCCGCATGCCTCCAGGGCTTTGGAGGCCGGAGCGATTACCATGAGTATACAGGAATGGATGTTGTTTGCATTTCGGGTGATTGGCGGCATGAGCCTCTTTATCTTTGGAATGCACGTGATGACGCAGGGTCTGCGGGCCGCCGCGGGTGAGGCGCTCCGCGTGATCCTGGCCCGCGCCGCCCGCAGGCGCTGGGAGGGCCTTCTGCTCGGCGCCCTGGTGGGCTTTCTCGCGCACAGCGGGGCCGCCACCACCATGGTCGCCGGATTTGTGAATGCCGGGCTGATGACACTCGCGGAATCCCTGCCGCCGATGCTGGGCGCGAATGTCGGCACAGCGCTTTCGATGCAGCTGATTTCCTTTCACATCGGCCACTACTGCTGGATGGCCATCGGAATCGGTTACATCATGAGCGCCGTGGCCCCCGGCCGGCGTGTGCGCGAATCCGGTCACGCCCTCCTCGGGTTTGGACTGCTGTTTCTCGGCATGACCACCATCAGCGAGGCCATGGCCCCGCAGAAAGAACTTCTGGCCCCGCTTCTGAAGCACATTCATGGTGAAACGTGGTCGGGCCGTCTCGCCGGTGTGGGCCTGTCTACCCTGCTGACCGCGCTGGTCACCAGCAGCGGCGCGGTCATCGGATTGTGCTTTGCGCTGATTTCGGCCGGAGTGTTCACATCCTTTGAACAGATATTCCCGATTGTTGTGGGAGCGCACATCGGCACCTGCATCGTGGCCATGACGGCCAGCGCCGCCATGAACGTGGAGGCGCGCCGCTCGGCGCTGGGGCATCTGGTGTTCAACATCTTCAATGTGGCTCTCGCGCTGGCGGCTTATCCGGTCATCGCGAGGGTCATGCAGCTTGGCGGCTTCAGTCTTTCGCGGCAGGCGGCCAACCTGCATCTGCTGGTCATGGCAGTGTCCGCACTGCTGGTACTTCCGGTGACACCGCTGATGGCCCGCCTGCTGCGTGTGCTCTGGCCTTCGCGCGAGCCCCCGGCCGAACCCAGCTATCTGAAAGATGAGCTCATTGAACGGCCCGAGCAGGCGCTTTGCGCCACGGTTCGCGAACTCCGCCGCGCGGCGCGGATCTGCGTGCAGTGCATGGATAACAACGCCGGCGTCATGCTGAAGGGTTCCCGCAGAAACCTGCGCCGTCTCTATGCTGACGAAGCCGTCATCAACGAAGTTAAAATCGCAATGAACTATTTCCTCAGCCGCCTGACGGCCCGTCGGCTCACGCGGAGGCAGACACTCTTCATGCAGCATCTTCACCGCTGCATGAAGGATATTGAGCGGATCGGGGATCACCTGACCGCGCTGGCGGATATTTCCATAGCGCGCCTGAAAATACCGGCCGCCATTGTGGACGAATCCATCTTCCGCATCTGGTATGACCTGTTTCTTGCCGCCCGGCAGGTCCTCATCGCTGTCGAACAGTCACTGGACGCGGATGCAGGCGACTTCCAGGTCCGCGCGCTGGATATTCTGAACGCGCGCGACTGCTATGCCATCATGAGCATGGATGCCAAGGCCGAGTTCGCCGGGGCCGTGGCCGACAAGAAAATCACGGCGTCCGGCGGCTACTTCTTCAACCGCTACATCACTGATCTTGACCGGCTCGTGCGCCACGCAAAAAACATCGCATTCTCCGAGCGGCAGCAGGACTTCCGGATCAAGCCGGAGCATTTTGACGAGACGGCTTCTCCTGTAAGTCTTCAGGCACCCGCAAATCTGGCCCGCGCGGAGAGCTATCTCGCTGAACTTCAGAAGCCCGGTGATTTCCTGAAGAGGGGTTGATGCGGTTCCGCCCGCGAAAACTTCCAATGCCTGGAACTTTTCGTGAAAAAACTTCCAATGATTGGAACTTTTTGAGACAAAACTTCCAATGATTGGAACTTTTTCATGAGCGTGCAGGATAATATCTCTCGGATTCATGAACGCATGGCCGCCGCCTGCATGCGGGCCGGCCGCGATCCCGGCTCTGTCCGGCTGGTTGCCGTGTCCAAAAAACATCAGCCGGAAAGCATCATGGAAGCCGTGGCGGCGGGTCAGACGGTTTTCGGCGAAAGCCGCGTCCAGGAGGCCGTCGCAAAAATCCCCCGCTGTCCGGGCGGGCTGTCGTGGCATATGATAGGCCATCTGCAGAGCAACAAGGTCCGGCAGGTCGTGCAGTATTTTGACATGATTCACTCGATTGATTCGCTCCGCCTGCTGGAGGCTGTGAACCAGGCCGCGGAACAGGCCGGCCGGACGCTGAAGGTGATGCTGGAGGTGAATGTTTCCGGAGAAAGCGTGAAGTTCGGCCTGAAGCCTGAGGATGCCCCGTCCGTTCTTGAGGCTTCCAACCGCCTGATGAATATAGAGCTCACCGGCCTCATGACCATGCCGCCCATGACGGCGCTGGCCGAGGGCGCGCGGCCCCATTTCCGCCGGCTGCGCGAACTGCGCGATGCATGGCGCGCGGCGACCGGCATCCCCCTGGAAGAGCTGTCCATGGGCATGTCGCACGATTTTGAAGTCGCCATTGAAGAGGGCGCCACCTGGATCAGGGTGGGCACGGATATTTTCGGAGAACGCGCATGATGAAAAATTTATCCTCGCTGAAGACGGTTTTCATTGGCGCCGGCAACATGGCCGAGGCGCTCGTGGCGGGCATGATCCGCGAGGGGTTGTGCAACCCCGCACAGATCACCGTCACCGATGTGCTACAGGAGCGGCTGGACCTGTTTGCATCAAAGTTCGGAGTCGCGGTTTCGCGGGACAATGCCGCGGCCGAAGGGGCTGATATTGCGGTGCTGGCAGTGAAGCCGCAGCAGATGCCCGCCGTGCTCGAAGCCCTGCGTCCTTCTGCTGAGAAAATCGGACAGACCCTCTTCATAAGTATTGCGGCGGGTATACCGACTTCCGGCATTGAAGCGGGTCTTGGCAAAGGGTCGCGTGTGGTGCGCGCCATGCCCAACACGCCCGCGCTGGCTGGAAAAGGCGCGGCGGCGATCTGCACCGGAAAATATGCAGATGAAGATGATCTGGAACTGGCGGATATCCTGCTGGGGGCCGTCGGCCTGGTGGTCCGCGCGCAGGAGGACGATATGGATGCGGTCACCGCCGTCAGCGGGAGCGGTCCCGCCTATGTGTTTTATCTGATCGAGGCCATGCAGCAGGCCGCAAAGAATATGGGCCTCGATCCGGAGGTGTCGCGCGACCTGGTGCTGGCCACGGTGGAGGGCGCTGCGGTGCTTTGCCGCGAGACGGGCCTGGGGGCCGATGAACTGCGTCTTCGTGTCACCTCGAAGGGGGGCACGACGGCCGCCGCGATGGACGTGCTGGAGGAGCGCAAGGTCTTCGCGGCCCTGCTGGATGCCATGACGGCGGCGCGCAATCGGGCGCACGAACTGTCGGAACAGAACTGAACCGCCCGCCATGGCCAGCCGCACAAAAAGAAAGAAAGCCGGCGCCGATCAGCCTGTCGAAGGTCATCCCCATGTCCTTGCGCATTTCATCCTGGGGTGCGTTGGCCTGCTGGCAGTTGCGTATGGCGCGGCCCTTCTGCTTTCCCGGACGGACGGCATGCGATATCTGGTCGGCGACAGGCTTGAACAGCAGCTCGGCTTGCCGGTGCGGATCGGGGCCATGCGGCTGACGCCCGGCCTGGATCTGGTTCTCGAGAATGTCACGACGGACGATGCCCGGACGATTCAGGTGGAGCGGCTGGAAATCAGCGGCAGTTTGCTGCAGAAACTGAAAGGCCGGCCATGGCTTCAGTCCGCAGAAATCACCGGTTGCAGGCTGGCGATGACGCAGTCGCCCGGCGGCCGGTGGAGTCCGGCCGCCTGCATGCCGATGAGCGAATGGCTGGTGCGCTGGTGCGGAATCCGTATTCCGTCTTTACCTCTGACGGGTGCGCCGGGACAGGCGAAAGATTCAGCTCCCGGAGAGAAGACACTGGATGCCGCCGATCTCGGAGTGAACGAGAGCCGGGGATTTCATCACCAAATTCCGCTGAAGCTGAGGAATGGTAAGATCATCTGGCAGGACGCGCAGGGAGGGGAACTGGCCTCCGCGGGGGATATCGAAGTGCATATCACTCCGCTCAGGACGCAGACGCGCGAAATGCAGCACGCGGTGTTTTCGGCAGGGCACGTACGTTCGGCCGCGGGGGATTACATCACGGGTATATTTGTGGAGCTTCTTTCAACACAGGGTCATCATGTGCTGCTCGCCCAGCGCGCCAACCGCACCCGATCGGATACGCCTCCGTCCGGCGCGTACCAGCAGGCCTATGAATACGGTGTGCCGGATTATCTGCCGGATGACCCGCGCGGCGAGCCGGCGCCCTGAGCCGCTTGACTTTATTTGCGGACTGTTTATATTCATCTTCGATTTTACCGGGGCCAGCGTAGCTCAGCTGGCAGAGCAGGTCATTCGTAATGATCAGGTCGATGGTTCGAATCCATTCGCTGGCTCCATTTATTTGAGCCCCGGAGCGGTCATGCCCGAGAAAACGTTCAATGTGGATGATGTGGCAGAATACCTTCACATTGCGGCGCGCGAAATTGAACGCCTGGCCCGTGAGGGCGAAATCCCTTGCGCGCGCAGGGGATCCCGTCTTGAGTTCCGCCGCCGTGAAGTGGACGCATGGGCCAGCAGGCGCATCATGAATTTCTCCGGGGGAGACCTCACCAGCTATCACCGCGTGTCATCCGCCAGAAACCACGACCTGAACAAGTCACATGCGATCATCCCTGAAATGATGCGTGTGGATTACGTGGATGCCGCCATGACCTCCAAGACTCAACCTTCAGTTATCCGCGACATGGTTGCCCTGGCCGGCCGGACTGGCCTGCTGGTATATCCGGAAGACCTGCTGGAGAGTCTGGTGAAGCGCGAGGGCCTCGGGTCAACAGCCATGACCGGCGGATTTGCGATTCTGCATCCGCAGCACCACGAACCCTATATGTTCGAGGATTCTTTCATTGCGCTGGGCCGCACGGTGCAGCCGGTGCCGTTTTCATCGCCGGACGGCCAGCGGACATCCATCTTCTTCCTGCTTTGCTGCCAGGACGACCGGACGCATCTCCACTTGCTGGCGCGCATCTGCATGATGTGTCTTCAGACCAGCCTGATCATGGACCTTCAGCTGGCGGCCGATGCGCAGGAGATGATGAACTGCATGATTGCAACCGAGGAGCAGATCATCCGCGGGCTGTAAGGCATGTGAGGCTGAGTCGCGCGCGGACTGACCGCCCTGCCTTAAATAATCACAGACTCACCTTCCAGCCAGCCACAGTATCCACCAGTTCATGGCGGGTCAGGTCGAAGCCGATGGGTGTCATGGAGACATAGCCCTTGGCAAGCATGTCGAGGTCGGTATGGTCGCGCTCTCCGGTGAACTCCATGTCTCCGTCCATCCAGAAATAGATGTTCCCGCGCGGGTCAGCCCGTTTGTCGAATTTTTCAACATAGCGGGAGCGCGCCATGCGCGTGGCGGCAAAACCCTTGAGCTGATCGTAGGGCAGGTTGGGCACGTTCACATTCAGCACTGTGTCGCGCGGAAGCGGATGCTTTTGAAGAACGGGTATGAGTTTCTGCATCACGCGCGCGGGTGTTTCCCAGATGGGATCGGTGAACGTGTCAATGGATATCGCCACGCTCTGCAGGCCGAGAATCGCGCCCTCGGTGGCGGCCGAGACAGTTCCGGAATAAATCGCAGCGATGCCCGCGTTGGGCCCGAGGTTGATTCCGCTGATTACCAGATCGGGCTTGTGATCCAGCAGAGCGCAAACAGCCAGCTTGACGCAGTCGGCCGGTGTGCCGCTGGTGGCATGGCCGAACGGCCGGCCGTCGCGCTGAATGGCCACCGATTTAATGGGGTCAGACAGAGTGATGGCATGTCCCACGGCGCTCCGCTGGGAATCCGGAGCCACCACGGACACGCGGCCCATGTCCTTCAGGGCCCGATGCAGAGCTTCGATCCCGGGAGCGTAGATGCCGTCGTCATTTGTAAGGAGAATGTTCATGGGCGTGAATGTGGCACGGGCCGCGGAGTGAAACAAGCGCGAAATGCGCCGGCCGTTAAAGAGCGATAAAGCGAGACTTGTCATTTCCGGGGGCAGCAGGTACGGTATGCAAGGTCGTGCTAGGCGGGGAATCAGCGGTGCCCTGTACCTGCAATCCGCTACAGCAGGGTTGAATTCCCGAGCGAGGCGGCGGTTTCCTCCGGCACGGTCCGCGA
>Ga0209604_1002501_pt1 | contig 13428 bp, 9 predicted proteins | sample AD_UKC097_MetaG_FD_184405 | JGI IMG/M metagenome (GOLD analysis project Ga0209604, IMG submission 184405) | Active sludge microbial communities of municipal wastewater-treating anaerobic digesters from USA - AD_UKC097_MetaG (SPAdes) (version 2) | ecosystem: Engineered > Bioreactor > Anaerobic >... | reverse complement strand
TCGATCGTAACGGTTTCGCCTTCCCGGCCCTCGATTTCCGAATCATTGAGGAACATCGGGGGAACATCGATCCACCAGTACTTCACCTGATTGGTGACCATTTTGGCGGGAATCTTGTATCCCGTTTCGTTGGCGCTCTGGAGTTCGACGGCCATCGCGTCGCAGGGGACTTCGCAGGAGGTGTTGTTGATATCAACCGGGGAAGTCAGGCTGCCGGCCTTGTCATAGTAATCGATGTCGTTCCACGTATAGCTGTAGGTCGTGCCCGTGCCCGAGCAGGCCAGGGCGGCCGACGTGTAGGCCTTCATGGAGGGATACACATCGCTCCAGTAAACGCCGGAGGTCAGGATTTCCATCCGGATGCCGATCTTCTTCCCGGACACGAAGTTCGTGTTCGGGGAATCGCAGTTACAGAGGTCGAAGATGACCTTGCAGTCGTCGTCGTATTCGCTCGATGCGCAGTAGCCGTAGCCCGTTTCATAGTCGAAATAGCTCGTCGTCGGGGTTGCCTGGCCGCTGGTCACGCAGCACTCGATCTGGCGCAGAGGGCACTTGCCGCAGTCGACGCAGGCGTCATCCGCCGCCATGGCCGTCCAGGCGAAGGACAGTGCGAGGACCATCGCCAGAAGAGCCGTGAATACCATTCTTTTCTTCATGTCTTTCTCCTCCAATTCTTAGTGTTTTCCTGAAATATTTCCCTAAATTCAAAACCTCTCAGAGAATTCCGCAGTATCCTTTCTTTCCGCACCCCCCTCCTTTCCTTTTTTATAGTCCAGAAGTCAAATTGCGATAACGCTAATGAAATTCTTCGTAATTGTCAAGACCTTTTTACCCGTTCTCTTCCACCGCGATCTCATCGACCGGGACCGTCACGGAAAGGGGAATGAAAATGCTTTCCCCGTTTCCGGGAACCGTCAGTTCAACGCTTTCCACCGGGTCCGTTCCCGCCGCCGAAACCTCGTACGGCCCCTCGGGAAGGACGATCTGGAAGCCGCCCCCTTCCCCCGTAAGGAGAACCCGGGTAACGTCTGAACCGGAGATGGTAACCTCGACACCTGAAAGAGCCTCGCCGGGATCGAGAAGACCGTTCCCGTCGAGATCGGAAAAAACGACACCGACAATGCCCGATTCTATTGCAATTCTCGTGCCATACTCTGCGACCAGGAGGCCGACATGGTCCCCGCAGATGCCGCCGAGGCTCTCCGAATCCCCTTCGGCAAACCCCACACCCGCTTCGCGCAGGAAAGGATTGAAGATCAGCCGGTCTTCCGGCGCCGTCCGGGTCAGCTCGACGATCGCCGCACGCTGGAAGAAAGCCCTCACCTGCTCCGCGGGGACCCGGTCCCCGCAAAGGGCCAGAAGACCCCTCATCTCGCCTGATTCCAGGGCTTCCTCATATCCCGCTTCCCCGATCCGGTCCATGGGGGTCCTGCCGTCGAGGGAATCGGCGGCGAAGTAGCCGGCGGAGAGCATGTCCACCGCATGGGCCCGGGCCGCCCGGAAAAGGGTTTTGACGGGAAAGAGGGGGGGCAAGCCGGCATAAAAGGCATCCAGCCCTTCCTGAAGGTCCGGCATGAGGCGGTCCGCCGAAAGACCCACGGACAGGAGGAATCCCCCGGGATTCGAGCGGGCCTGGTTCACCAGCGCGAGGAAAAGTTCCTCCTCGGAGCCTGCCCGGCAGGGCTCCCCGAAATCGCACACGGCGATGTACACGTTGAACAGGTAGCCCCCGTACTCGAGCACTCCCGTTCCGACAGCGATGCCTGCCTCGGAAAAGCCGGGATTCAGAAGATTCCACTTTTCATCCGACGGATTCAGGAGTTCTTCCCGGAGCATGTTCTCGAAAAGAATCGAAACGGCCGCATCGGGGGCAAGAAAGTTGGCGAAACCGACCAGGCCGATGGACTCGCCCACGGAGACGGCCCAGTAGCCGGCCGCGGCCGCCCGATCTCCCGCCGTCAGTCCCTCGGGGTTCACACGGTCCACGTATCCCCGGGCGAGCATGTCTTCGTTGTGGGCCTTCGCGGCATCCGAAAGGAGCGACGCCCATTTGAGCGGAGCCATTCCCTCTTCCGGCAGTTCCAGAAGCTCCGGCCGCGCCGCCGCAAGCTGCTGCGGATCGATGCCGATCGCGGCGGCCGCGGCGAAGGGGTCCTGGCGGGCGGTGTTGATCCGGTCGAGAAGGGCCTGCTCCTCTTCGGAAGGCGCAACGGCACCCCATGCCGTCCCCGCCATGAGGATGAAAAGGATGAAAAAAAGGATGCCCTTGTGGATCGACCGCGTTCTCATGACCTCATATGAAGCAACGATCATGCCAGGCCGGTCGCCTGTCAGATGCATCCCGCGATCCGGCGGTTCGGCGGCTCCGGGGGGATGCCGGCCTCCTCCAAGGCCGGCATTTCTGGCTACGATGGAACGCCGCGGGTCAAATATGACCAACGCTGATGAACCGCAAGGCAATCCGAACGACACTTTTTTCGGGAGGCAAAGGGAAAAATCCCGGAAGGCGGGACCGCCGTTCCGAGGCCCCAAGCGTGACAAAGTCGTAAAAAGGCCGCCTCAACACTTTTTCGAACGGCAAAGTAAAAAGCTCCATAGGCAAGGCGCCCGAATCCCGAGGACTGAGGCGTACTTCCGGTACACCGCAGGGACGAGGGAAGAAGGGGAACGCAGCATATGGGCTTTTTACGAAGCCGTCAAGCGTCACGTTTCGCGCGTCCCGGGGAGGGGGAAGGCAACCGTCGCGGCACATGGACCTCTTTCGAAGCCGTCAGCCCTCAGGATCCCCCGCCGCAGTATCGTTTCATCAGGCCGGGGAAACCGGGGTGGCTCCTGATGTTTTCCAGGTCGGGGTCCGTCATGGCGTTCCGGCAGTTCCTGTACCCGGCCCGGAAGGCCTCCTCCAGCAGCAGGAAGGCGGCTTCCCTCCGGTTTTGGAGGGACTCGAGACAAGCCAGGTTGTACCGGACGACCGCCTTCAGGGTGGGATCGATCTCCTGCGCCTTCTCGTAACGGGCACGGGCGCCGTCGAAATCCCCCATTCTCGCAAGAGCGATGGCCAGGCGGTTCTGAAGAACGGCATTCCGGGGACGTACTTCGAGGGACGCTTCAAACCGCTGCCGGGCGCCCCGGAGATCCCCCCGGGCCATGAGGATCCCCCCGAGGTTCTGGGAAGCCTCCCAGTCCCGGGGATTCACCTTCAGCGCCTTCCCGTACAAATCCGCCGCGGCGGCGAGATCCCCTTCCCCTTCGGCGAGGGCGGCGAGGTTGAAGAGGGCCTCCCCGTTTTCACCGTCGATACGGAGGGCCTCCTCGAACGCCCGGCGTGCTTCCGGAAGCTTCCCCCGGACCAGGAGGATCGCCCCGAGGGCGCTTCTCGCCCGGCTTTGTCCGGGATCGATCCGGATCACCTCGGCAAGGAGCTTCTCGGCGTCTTCATAGCGTTTCTCCTCCGCCATCATGGCGGCGAGGTTGACCCGGGCCTCGACGGACCGCGGATCGGCGCCGACGGCCTCCCGGTAATACCGCAGGGCGCCTTCCCGGTCGCCGGCCTGCCGTTTCAGGTTCCCCATGGCGGTGAGGACGGAGGGGTCCCCGGAATCCTTGTTCATGAGGTCCGCAAGTTCTTTTTCCGCCTTTTCTGTTTTCCCCAGGGCGGATTGGATTTCAGCAAGGGACACCCTGGCTTTCTCCTCGGACGGGTCCAGCCGGAGGACCTCCTCGAATTGCGCCGCCGCCTCCTCAAGCCGGCCCTCCTTCCGGAGGACCTCTCCCAGGCCGGCCCGGGCACGGAGTTCGGAAGGGTATTTCTCCAGAACCGCCAGGAAGACCTCCCTTGCCTGCGCGGGCCTGTCCCTCTTCAGGAGAACAAATCCCAGATTGATCCGGGCGAGTTCATAACCCGGCTTGATCCTGAATGCCTTTTCCAGGGCCTCTTCCGCTTCCCCCAGTCTGCCCGCGTCGGCGAGGACCGTGGCAAGATTGTTCCACGCCCGCGCATTCCTCGGATTTTTCTCAATGACGTCCGTCCACAGGGTGATCCCGTCCCTCCAGACCTCGTTCCGGACATGGGCGGTGACGGCAAGGGCGGCGACGATGACCGCCAGGAGAGCGACGGCCGGGATCTTCTTTCGCCGGAAGAGCCGGAACACTCCGTCAGACAGGGCGACGGCGAAACCGAACAGGGGGAGGTAGAGGCGGTGTTCGAAGAGGGCGTCCCGGATGGGAAAAACGCTCGACTCCACCGACAGGGTGATGAAGTACCAGAATACCCCGAACGAGAAGAGCGTAAATCTCTTCCTCAGAACGACCGCCGCCGCCAGGAGGGCAAGGAGAAAAAGAAAAGCCAGGGGCGTCCAGCCGGAGAAGAACGTCCGGTGGAAGGGGTAGATGTAGTCGACGGACTGGCCGGAGGGGAAAACAAGCAGGCGGAGGTATTCCACGAGGACGTTGAACTGGGTGAGGAGATAGGTCCACCGGCTGACGCGTTCCGTTTCCATGCTCTTCCGGGCAAGGTCCTCCAGGACCCCTTCCCCTGAGAGAGAGTCAAACACCCCGAGGGACAGGAAAACGAATGCCGTCCACAGGGCGAATCCCAATGCGATCCAGGGAATTTTCCCGAGCCAGCCTTTTCCCGTCCGGTCGACAAAAAAGTATTCTACGGCAAGGACCGCCAGCGGCAGGCTCGCCGCATTCTGCTTGGACAGAAAGGCGAGGGCCGCCAAAAGGGCGAAGAGCCCGTAATAAAGAAAAACAATGCGCCCCGCCCCTCCCGGACCGGGAGTCCGCGCCTTGAGGTAAAAGAGGAGGGACGAGAGGTAAAAGAGCGCGGCCATGGAGGTGTAGCGCTGGATCGTGTAGGTCACCGCCTGGGTCTGGACGGGGTGGGCGACGAAAATGAGGGCGGCGAAGAGGGCGACGAGCCTGCCCGTGCCGATTTCCTCTTCCCCCCCGGGCCCCGGCGAAGAGGCTGAAAGCCTCTCCAGCATGGCCGCGGAGAGAAAGAACACCACGAAACCGTTCAGGACGTGAACGGCCAGGTTCACCAGGTGATAACCGAAAACGTCGAGCCCTCCGATCCTGTTATTCAGGGAGAATGTCAGATTGACCACATTCCGCGGGGCAAGAAGGAGGTTCCATTGGAAATCCCTGAGGAGATTTTTAATGACGGACCTTTGCATGAGATGGTCGATACTGTCGAAAACGAAGGGAAAATCGAAGATCCTCCCGTACACGCAGACGGAGACGAGGGCAATGAGGGCCAGGCACACTGGAATGCCCGTCACGATTCTTGTCATGGAGGAACGGTTCATCGGGAAGACTCTTTCTCCTTCTCCCGGGAAGGTTTTGAGTATCTGGCGCCAAGTTCCCGGTATTGTTCCAAAGACCGGAGAGACGCGAACGCTTCGTCGGACTCGACGGCGCTCCAGTTCCGGAAGCCCGACGCAAAGGCCCGCTCGAGTCCGCGGAAGGCCCGGTCCGTTTCCTTCTTCATGGCATGGATCCGGGCGGCCCGCAAATACGCCACGGGGACCGCACGGTCCCCCGATGCGGCCGCCTTTTCGTAATGGGAAAGGGCCCGGTCGTATTCGCCCTTTCTCTCGTAAATGACCGCCAGGTTGAAGCGGGCCTCCCCGTAATCCGGTCTCAGCCGGAGGGCCTCATTCAGTTCCCGGACGGCGGCGCCCTCATCCCCCATTTCCAGGAACGCGCTTGCCAGGTTGTTCCGGGCCGCCGCATCGGCCGGGTCCGCCTTGACGAGGGCCTTGAATTGCTCCGCCGCCCCCCCGTAATCTCCCTTCCGGAGATGCAGCGCCGCAAGACCGTACCGGGCCCCTCTGCTGAACCGGTCGACCTTCAGGGCCTTTTCATACATGGCAAGGGCCTGTCCCCCGTCACCCCGTTCCAGGTAAAGATTCCCCAGGTTGACGTATGCGCCGGCATACGCCGGATCCATCCGGAGCGCCTCGCGGTAATGCCGCTCGGCGCCCGTTCCGTCCCCCCTTTTTTTCAGGACATTGGCAAGGTTGTAATGGGTGATGGCGTCTCCGCCGGCGGCGCTCACCCTCAAGGCCCGCTCCAGAAGGGCCGCCGCCTCTTCCAGCCGCCCCCGTTCCATCTGGAGGGTCCCCAGGTAATTGAGCCCCCGGACGCTTCCCGGGTTTTTCCGGACCACGTCGGACCACAGGACGGTTTCATCCCGCCAGACCTGGTTTCGCAGGAAGGATGCCGTCCCGAGGGCCGCCACGAGGATGACGCACAGGGCCGCCGCCAGCGCCTTCCGGTTCCCGAAGAGCCGGAACACCGTCCAGGCAAGGGCCAGGGCACACCCGAAAAGGGGAAGGTACATCCGGTGCTCGAAGAGGGCGTCCCGGATGGGGAGGATCGTCGATTCCACCGAAAGGGTGACAAAGAACCAGAAAACGCCGAAGGAAAGAACGGGCCATCTCCTGCGGACCAGGAAAGCGCCGGCGGCGAGGGAAAGGAGAAACGCAAAGGCAAAAGGTGTCGTCCCGCCGAAAAAGCCCGTCCGGAAAGGATACATGTAATCCAGGTTCTGGTTCACCGGAAAAAAGAAAAGCCGGAGATAGGTGACAAGGACGTTGAACTGGGTGAACAGATACGACCAGCGGCCGACGGCGTCCGTTTCCCGGCTTCGGCTGTCCAGTTCCACAAGGAACCGCCCCCACGAGAACCCGGGCCGGAGCAGCCCGGAGACATAAAGGTAGAAGACCGCAACGGCGGCCACGACCGCGGCGATCCAGGGAATCTTCCTCTTCCAGCCCGCCCGGGAGCGGTCGACGGCGAAATATTCCACCAGGAGGATGGCGACGGGAAGGCTGAGCGTGTTTTCCTTGCACAGAAAGGCCACAAGGGCGCACAGGACGGAAAGAGCGAAAAAAAGAACGATCCGGAACGCCGTCTTCCGTCGGGGAAGGGGACCGGCGACAGCCTTCTCCGCAGCCGGTCCCGGAGCGGTGCCGTCCCCGTCGGGAGCCGTCTTTCGCTTCTTCTGTTTTTTCTTTTTCCCGGAGGGCCTTCCGGCGTCGGCGGGTTCATGCTCCCGTACCGTTTCACGGACCGCTGTCGCCGGTTCCCCTTTCTGGAGGAACCGGGCCGCCAGGTAAAAAAGGATGGAGGCCATGTAAAACAGGGCCGCCATGGAGGTGTACCGCTGGATCGTGTAAGTCACCGCCTGGGTCTGAAGGGGGTGGACCACGAAAAGAAGGGCCGTGAAGAGAGAAACGAGACGGGCGGCGCAGTTTCCGTCGTCCCCGGCGGGGCCGGCCCGGCCGGTCATCCCCCGGAGAAGCAGGAGGGACAGGAAATAGACCACAATGCCGTTGAGGATATGAACGAGGATGTTGCCGAGATGATAACCGGAAACATCGTATCCTCCAAGGGCGTAATTCAGAGCGAAGGTGAAATTGACCGCCTCCCGGCCCTGGGACAGGACCTTCGAGCCCAGGAAGCTCGACAGGGAACGGATCCGCGCGTTCTCCAGGATATTGGGAGCGTCATCGAAAACGAAGGGATAATCGAAGATGCCCCCGTAAACGGCGAACGCCGCGGCGATGACTAGAAACACCGCAAGGGCGGAGAATATTCTACGGTCCGTCATCGTGCCGCGCAGCCCGGATCGTCATAAGGAGCCGTTGTCGGGATCCCACTCGGCCCTCACCATTCTTCTCGCCACGTCCCGCATCCTGGACCTCGCTTCCCAGCCCAGTTCGCGCCATGCCTTGCCCGGGTCGGCCCTCATCCTCAGGATGTCCGCCGGTCTGAACAACTCCCTGCCGATCTCCACATGTTCCCGCCAGTCAAGGTCGAGACAGGAAAAGACCGCATCGACGAAATCCTCGAGGGTGTGGCTTTCACCGGTGGCGATAACGTAATCGCCGGGAATTTCGCGCCGGAGCATCATCCACATGGCTTCCACGTATTCCGGGGCCCAGCCCCAGTCACGCTCCACGGCCATGTTTCCAAGGAGGAGTTTTTCCCGGCTTCCCCTGGCGATGCGGCAGGCGGCGTTCACAACCTTCCGGGTGACGAACCGCTCCGGACGGAAAGGCGATTCGTGGTTGAAGAGAATGTCCGAACAGGCGAAAATCCCGTATGCCTCCCGGTAGTTGACCGTCTGCCAGAAACCCGCGGCCTTGGCGACGCCGTAGGGACTCCTCGGGTGAAACGGCGTGGATTCGTCGGCCTCCGTTCCTCCGGTGTCCCCGAAGCATTCGCTGGAACCGGCATGGTAAAACCGGATCGGCGCCCCCAGAAACCGGATGACCTCGAGCAGATTGAGCGTACCGATGCCCAGGCTCTGGAAGGTCTCCACGGGATGTTCGAAGGAGAGGCCCACCGACCCCTGGCCCGCCAGATTGTAGATCTCGTCGGGCTCATACCGGTCCACCACCTGGAGCACGCTCCGGAAATCGACCAGGGAAACCGACTCCAGGAGAACCTTTTCCCGAATACCGAGCCGTTCGAGGTTTTCAAAACCCGAAATCTGGGCGTCCCTGGAAGTGCCGATCACCTCATACCCTTTTCCCAGCAGGAATCGGGCAAGGTACGATCCATCCTGGCCGGAGATTCCGAATATCAGAGCTTTTTTCATGAAACGGCGCCCCTCGGCGCAGCCGGCTTTCCGTTCCCCCGCCTTTTCTTCGGGGGCCGCTCCAGGGTCTTTCGTTCTTGTTCAGCCATCATTCGGACCACGTCCTCCATCCTGTAGCGGGCCTTCCACCCCAGTTTCCGGTGCGCCTTCCCGGGATCGGCCCGGGTCACCAGGATCTCCGTGGGCCTCATCAGAAACGAGTTCATCTTCACATGGTCCCGCCAATCCAGGCCCACGGCCGCGAAGGCCTCGCGGACGAAGTCCTCCAGCTTCCGGGTTTCCCCCGTGGCGATGACATAGTCCTCGGGAGTATCCTGCTGCAGCATGCGCCACATGGCCTCCACGTATTCCGGCGCCCAGCCCCAGTCCCGCTCCACGGCGATGTTTCCCAGTTCGAGCAGGCTCGCTTCGCCTTTCGCGATGCGGCAGGCGGCGTTCACGATTTTCCGTGTCACGAACCTGAGCGGCCGGAGGGGGGATTCGTGGTTGAACAGGAGTCCGGTGCAGGCGAACAGTCCGTAAGCGTCCCGGTAGTTGGCCACCTGGCAGAACGCCGTCGCTTTGGCCACGGCATAGGGACTCCTGGGATGAAAGGGCGTCGTCTCGTCCGCCGGTTTTTTCCCCGCATTCCCGAAGCACTCGCCGGATCCTGCATTGTAGACCCTGACCGGATCGTTCAGGTACTTCACCGCCTCGAGGAGGTTCAGGGTTGCGATGCTGACGCTTTGAAACGTCTCCAGCGGCTGGTCGAAGGAAAGCCCCACGGAACTCTGGCCGGCAAGATTGTAGATTTCGTCGGGCCGCACTTTCCGGAGCACCTGGAGGACGCTCCTGAAATCCTTCATGGAAACCGATTCGATCCGGACGCGCTCCAGGATTCCGAGATGGACGAGATTGACAAAACGGTTCATCTGGGCATCCCGGGAACAGCCGAAGACCCTGTATCCCTTTTTCAGGAGAAATTCGGCAAGATACGACCCGTCCTGGCCGGAGATGCCCAGGATCAGGGCTGTCTTTCCCACGTTTGCGGTGATTTCGGACTCAGGGCTCAAATCTTGCTCTCCATGACCTTGGAAGAATATTTGAACTTGAGGACAGAAAAAACCAGCGCATTGAAAACCTGTACCACAAGAAAGTAACGACTCAGAAAATGGACGAGAACGACATAGAGAAGCCAGTCCGCAACCCTGTACAAAAGAATTCCCGATACAAAAAACAGGTATTGCCTTGCGACTGAAGAAGATGCATGCACATCAAACACGAACCACCTGCAGAACATGAAATTAACGCTCACCTGGACAATGAGAACGAGAGCGTAGGCCGCGAAAAAAGGCCACTCCATGCGGACTACAAGAAACCAGTTCAAAGGAAACGCTACGAAGAGACCTGGCAACCCCGCAACGAGGAAACGGACATATTTTTCAACGGGGGAACGCATACCTTGCAACTCAGAGTTTATAGGTGGTGAGAGACCGGAACACATTCTCCTCCCGGTGGATGACGTCATCCGCAAGACCCCGGCTGCATGGCCTCAGATCTTCGAAGTGGAAGCTGTCGGCGCTCGCGACATGGCGCTTCGAGGCCCTTGGTGCCCTCTCCACGATCGCGTTTCGCGGTACATTACGGATCACATCGCTGACGATGATCCGATCGGCCATAAGGGTTATCCTGCGTTGGAACGGATGTTTACTATTCCGCTCCTTGAATATCAATCGTTTTTTCAGTTGTCCGATGATGTGCCGGCCGAAGAAAAAGCTCGCGATACGCAGGATCATGTGTTTCCATGGACCACTCGGGATTTCCTTGTGCTGCTCCAGATGCCCATCCACTTCCAGGATGATCGCCCCTTTTTCCTCACGGACCTTGAAGACCCACCGATCGCTCCACCAGTGGGAGGTAAACTGTTTTCTTCCTTCCCAAACGGTCCATCCGAAATCCGATATCTTCCCCGCCGGGGAGACGGCGGTGAGAACCCCGCCCTTGCGCAGGGAAACGAGGCTCGAATAGTTCCTGGGCGGTTCGTTGGACAATACGTGATGGCCGCATCCGGGGAAAAACATCCGGGAAGGTCCCGGTATTCGACCATCCGGTACGTGTTTTTCGTCTTTGAGGATTTCCCTGATCCTTTGAAGAAAAAGACATGCACGAACGATGGAATGCCCGGTATAATGACAGACATACCGGTCATCCACCGCCTGAAGAAAATGATCTCGGCCGATAGCTCGGCCGAAGAGCGTTTCCAGCACAAACAGGGCAAAGGGCCTTTCCTCCGGCCTCTCCAGAAAACGGACGATCCCGTACGGCACCAGATAATCCGTATTTCTGGCATTGTGCATACCGATGCCGCTTTTAAGGGCACCGACAAGTGAAGCGATATAACGCAGCGCCCTGGAGGCCGATTCGACAAACACCCCGTCACCTGTGGCGTCCGCCAGATCCCAAAGGCAATCCAGTGTCACCGACAGATACCCCAGGTCGGGACCTCCATACTCGACGAACCACCCTTCTTCACGCTGTAATGCCAGCGTCCTTTGCTTCAAATCACGGAAGACACGCTCACGAAAAAGTTCCGGATAATTGCGACCCGTCCAGGCATACGCTGCCAGCCCGGCGACCTGTTGATTTGCTGCATGTCTCTCGAAACGACTTTCAAGCTGTCCCGCCGCTCTGCGGGCGGCTTCCCGCATTTCCGGTCCGAGCCCGCGCATGTCGTGGATGATTTTCATGACGGCCATCGTAGAAAAGGCCAAGGGAGGATAGCCCTGCTCAAACGGGTAATATTCCTCGAAAGCACCCCGTTTCATTGCGCGCCGAGCCCAGAATCTTGCGGCTGCTACTGATATTTTTGTTAATTCTTCTTTATAAAGCTTCCAATGTTTGAGTTCTGCTGATAGCATTAACAAATATCCACCTTGCTGCAAAATAATTGATGGGAAATCTATTGTTTTGTAATGCCACCAAGCCCGATCGAATGATCCATAAGCCTGACTGCCAGGATCCCTACATACCTGAGTCAGTGCTCTCGGTATTAATACATCACACAATATCTCCAGATTCGCCTGAATCTGCGAGACTTCGTCCTTCATTCTTTGACCTCTCTTTTATATAACGCAAACAAGATTAATCCCCATATTGCACCAATCAAATATGTACCAAACATCAAAATCGAATATGAAACACCCGCTTCTATCGGGAGTGCTTTTTTACTAAAAACGTAACCCATAAAAGCTTCTCGAGTACCCAATCCGGCAATAGATACTGGAATTAGAGCAATGAACGTTCCAACCATTGCTGCAGAAGATGCTATGAAAACAGGTAAATTCATAACATATGACAAAAGAAGCCATCTCACATATTGTATTATAATGACGAACGCGCTCAGCAATAGAGATAGCGGCAAAACTTTACAATAGTTTCTAACGTCTATATCATATTTCTTTAATATAATTGGATTTAGGAATCTTTGAAACAATATGGCTCCCACAACTCCGATAGCAGCAAATGAAAAAATAATTAGCCAAATAAAGCCTGTTTCAACTTTTGACATTGCCAAGAAAAGAATACAGATTGTAGAAGCAAATGCGAGTGAGATCAGATCCCAAGCTCTGTCGATTACAACAGCAGCCGCTATTTTTTCAATATTGATATTATTTTCACTTATAAATGCAATTTTACCAAAATCACCAATCTGTCCAGGAGTGAATGTTGCGAATGTAAAACCAATAAAATAAGCTCTAAGTCCGCTGGTATATCTAAAATTAGCGCCTTGACATTTAGATAATATCTGCCATCTCTTCGCTTTAACAATCATTATCAGAAAATGACCAGAGATAACTAATACATACGGAAACAGGGGCACTGACTTGACTTCACGAAGAGCTACACTCACATCTATAGAATAATATATTAAGAATGAAAAAATGATTATTATTACTATACGGATGCATAATAGGTACTTTTTTTTAATCATCAAATTTTTTTTCATAATCCTTAACTATATTTCTAAGAAGTTCTCTCTTGGGAAAGATGTAATATAGCCATCGTGCAAATCGTCGAAGTAGCATCTTTAATCCAGCAAATTCTTTTTCCGCTGTGGGTAAGAAATCCCATTCATTTAATGATAAAATTTCTTCATTGAATACATCCCTGGATTTTGTTGTCATGTTTTTTTTATAGTAACCAATCGAAATAAGCGCAATTGGATTATATTGCTTTGGTATTTTAAAATATTTTTTTACTTCCTTTCTGGGTGGTAAATGGCATATCCAGCAAGAGCCTATACCATTTATGTGGGCTATTAGTTGGAAATATGCAATTGCCGCAGCAGCGCTTTGATCGACATCATTCCATTCAAGATTGTCAGTGTGTCTATAGTAGCAAACCAAAATTGCCTGATTAATATTATTTATAAATGCAGCCGATCCTTTCTTATATAGCCACAACAATCTATTTTTATCTTCTATTAGAATAAAACGCCAACCGCGTCTATTACAAGCGCTTGGCGCATGTGTTGACATCCTCAACATCTCTTCAATGTTATCATGTGGAATTAATTTATCTTGGTAGGTTCTAACTGAGCGCCTGGTTCTCAGTGCATCGTAAACCGGGATTGGGTCAAAATGATAATCAAGGTCCTCATCATTATTAAATTTATTTTTTACATTCATTAACAATCTCCTTTTCGTTGAACCTTTGCTCATTTAGTTTTTTTGCTATCTCCTTTATGTTATATCTCATTTCTTCTGAAAGCATTCTGTTGGCTGCTAAAAGATCTGCTATAAACGCCACAAGAAATGTCTGAAAACCCATTCCTA
>Ga0209604_1002496_pt1 | contig 13432 bp, 8 predicted proteins | sample AD_UKC097_MetaG_FD_184405 | JGI IMG/M metagenome (GOLD analysis project Ga0209604, IMG submission 184405) | Active sludge microbial communities of municipal wastewater-treating anaerobic digesters from USA - AD_UKC097_MetaG (SPAdes) (version 2) | ecosystem: Engineered > Bioreactor > Anaerobic >... | reverse complement strand
CGTTTCCATCATTGGTCAATCGGGTGTTTTTTCGTCAGGCTGGGCCAGGTGGATTGCAGACACCAAGCCTTTCGGACTCGCCAAAGTATCCTGCATCGGCAACAAGGGAGACATCCATGAGAGCGATCTTCTCGACTATCTGACCGATGATCCCGAGACCACCACCATCGGCATGTACCTCGAAGGCGTGGTTGACGGTCGGCGTTTTATCAAAGCTGCCGAAAAAGCCTGTAAAAGAAAACCTGTGGTGGTGATGAAAGCAGGCCGCAGCGCGGCCGGTGCAGCCGCCATCGCGTCCCACACCGGTTCGCTTGCCGGATCAGACGCGGTCTTCGATGCGGTCTGCCGCAGAACAGGCCTGTTGCGGACGCACAATCCTGAAGCATTCTTTGATACCCTGTCAGCGTTTGAAAAGCTCCCGTTGCCGCGGGGAAACCGTATGGGCGTTTTTTCGATCACGGGCATGGGCTGTGTCGCCACCACTGACGCCGCGGAGGAATACGGTATTGCTCTTCCCGAATTAACGTCCAATACACTCAAAAAACTGGGGGAGGTGATCCCCTCGTGGGCGCCGGTTCGTAATCCCATCGATACCTGGTCAGCGATCGAACAGCACGGCTCGAAGAAGACCATGTCCCACATCGCCCGGTGTATGATGGATCAGAAGGATATAGACGCTCTGCTGATTATTATGGTTCTGATGCCGGAAAGCATGTTTGATATTCCTGAAGCCTTTGCCGAAATTTTCAGTCATCATCCGGAGAAGCCGGTGCTGGCCTGCTATTATGGCGGAACGGCCAGGGAAATCGCCCACATTCATGAGGGATTTGATGCGCTCAATGTCCCCTGTTATCCGACACCGGAACGGGCATTATTATCATTTGCAAAAATGGTGGAATATGCCAGGTATCGTGGAATCATTCATAAGAAGATTCCATGCCCATCATAATTCGATCACTGAATTTTTAATGAGACCCAAATTTCAGAAACGAATAACCTAAAGGTCACTAGAAGTGCACTGAAATTTGATGGTCGAATTATCCCCGAGGCGAATAACCTAAAGGTCACTATAGGCCGAGCGGGATAAATGTGGGTCTAATTCCCCGCCCCTTGGGGCGCAAATTCTTTTGGATACCCCGCTGCTTGCGGCGGGGTTGTTCATTTAAATGAATTTAATGAAATAAATTGGCGGAAGTGCATGGGAATCGAACCCACCCTGGACGGTTTTAGCGCCCAACATCAGATTTGAAGTCTGAGAGGCCCACCAGTGACCTTGGCACTTCCGTTTGTAAATTTATCTGTAAAATGGAAAAGTGTCAACAAGCAAAAGATCATCCCTGATATTTTTTTCGCTTGAGCAAATTATTTAGAATTGAAGGGTATCGGACAGGTAAAGAGAGTCATCCAGCAACTGGATCGTTACTTCTGTTCCTTTTTTAATTTTTGTTTCATTTTCGCCCATCACGATCAGTCCGTTGGCGGCAACCATGGATTTCAGAATGCCGGAGCCCTGATCACCTGTGGTGACGGCAATATATTTGCCTTTTTCTTTCTTGACGATGGCGCGGATAAAATGCCTGAATCCCGCCTTTTTTTCAAACGAATCGGTGCAAACGGCCTTGATGGTCTGACGGAAAATTTTGGTGTGGCCCTGCATCTTGAGAAGGGAAGGGCGCACGAATTGTTCGAAGGAGACCATGGCGGAAACAGGATTTCCAGGCAGGCCGAAAAGGGGAACGCCTTCAATGGCGCCGAAGGCCAACGGTTTGCCCGGCCGCATGGCCACTTGCCAGAAATGCATGGCGTTGCCGATTTCGCCCATGACATTTTTGACGAAATCAAAGTCGCCAACGGAAACGCCGCCGGAGGAAATAATCAAATCGGCATGCAGAGCGGTTTTGAATGTTTCTTGCAAATCTGTTTTTTTGTCTCTGGAAATTCCCAGCATGATCGGTATTGCGCCGCACTCCAGCACCTGCGCTGCCAATGAATAGCTGTTGCTGTTGACGATTTTTCCGGGAGGAGGATCAATTTCAATGTCCACAAGCTCGTCACCGGTGGACATGATGGCGACGCGGGGCTTCTGATAAGTGCTGACAAAGGCCTTGCCCAGCGCGGCAAGCATCCCGATATCCGATGGACGCAGAGCACTTCCATTTTTCACCACCAGTTCGCCTTTCTGTACGTCTTCTCCGGCAAAACGGATATTTTCAGATTTTTCCGCGGAGGTGTAAAGAATAACTGTTTTACCTTCCTTCAGAGTATCTTCCTGACGGATAACGGCATCGGCGCCTTCCGGAATCACCGCGCCGGTCATGATGCGGGCGGCTTCTCCTTTTTTTATTATTTTCATGGCAAGTTTGCCCGCGGGAATATCTTCGATGATTTTCAATTGGACAGGTTTTGCTTTGGAGGCGCCTTTGGTGTCGGCGCAGCGCACGGCGTAGCCATCCATTGCTGAATTATTGGCGGAAGGGATGTTGCGCGGGGCGAACACATCTTCTCCGATGACGCGGCCGCGGGCTTCCAGAATATTGATTTTTTCCAGACCCAACGGCCGGAAATTAACCAGGATGGTTTTGAGGGCTTCTTCAACAGAAATCATGTTATTATCTCCGGTAAATTAATAACCGGCAGTTTATCAAAGACGGAGCGCTTGTCAATACATAATGGGTGAAACTTTTATTTAGTGATTGTTTCCAGATGGTATAAAATATTAATTGAATTATGCGCTAAAGAAGATTAGGAAACATTCAGATTGACCCGTTCTGAAAGATTCATTTTGATTCAGAATGGGTTTTGGTGTTGTCATAAATTATTTTCAGGATGAAATCAGTGCGAAAGATCGTAACAAAAAAAAACAGGGCGGATATTGAACCCTTAAATCGTATCATCAGGCAGATTGCAGAAGGACAGGCCGGCATTGAGGTCGGCGGGTTAAACGGCTCTTCCCGGTCTCTTTTATCGGCGCTGCTTTTTCAAAGGCTGGAGCGACCCCTCCTGGTCGTCTGTCCGGAAGAAAAAGAAGCGGAGTCTTTTGCGCGCGAGCTGTCTTTCTTTCTGGGCGAAGAATCGGTTTTTCATTACCCGTCACTGGATTTTCTGACGATTGATATGTTTGCTCTCCAGAAAGAGGAAGAATTGAGACGCCTGGAGGCGCTGGCGAATCTGCAGGTTGGAAACAAAATGGTGATGGTCGTTTCCGCGGCGGCTTTAATGCAGAAGGTGATGCCCGTTGATGAATTCGGCCAATATCTGCAGATTATTTCCGTGAGTGATACGTTGAACATGGACGAATTCGGTAGGCGGCTTGTGGCTCAGGGCTACCAGCGACAAAGTCTGGTGGAGGAAAAAGGCCAGTTCAGCATCCGGGGAAATATTGTGGATATCTTTCCGCCTGCCGAAAAAAATCCGCTGCGCCTGGAAATGTTCGGTGATGAAATAGAATCCATTCGGGTTTTTGATCCCACCTCCCAGCGCTCCATCGGGACAGCAACCGCTTTTATCGTGCCTCCGTCCGGTGAAGTCATCATCAATGCATCCACGTTGGAACGGGCTGTACGCAATATCCGGCGCCGTTGCGATGAACTGTCTATCTCCCGCGAGATTCGCAACCGTCTGGTGGATACCCTGAAAGAAGGATTGACCAACTCGATCAATCCAATATTTTTACCGCTTTTCTATGAGTCGTATCACAGTGAAAACGGATTGTCGCAAAATAAGTTGTCCGGTCTTTTTGATTATTTATCTAAGAATACCCTGGTGATCATTGATGATCCGCTGGCTTTTGGTCAGGCTGTTCAAAATGCCCGCCTCAGTATCGACAAGTTATTGTTCAAAACGAAAAACAGCGGGAAATTTTATCTGGAACAGGAAAATACCTACCTCCAGCCCGACGAGATCATGGCTGCTCTGGATGGTTACCCACAGGTTTTGTTGGAAGGACTCAACCTGGAAAAATCAGGGGACAGTTTGCCGGGCATTGATCTGGAAACGCACCGGTATGTTTGTTCAGGAGAACTTAAAGCCGGTGAGATCAGAGAAGATGCGGCTTTGCGGTGGACGGTGGAGCAAATCAAATCGTGGTTTGCCGAAGGCATGCTGATTTTCTTTTTCTGTCCCGCTTCAGAAGATGTGCAACGGATGAAGCAGTTGCTTGCGTCGTACGATGTGCCGGTAGCGACTTCATCGACCGACGAACCTGTTCTGGAAATCATTAACCGCAGCGATGAAAATCCGCAACTTGTGCTGATCAAAGGAGAGCTCTCCCGGGGTTGTGTTATTCCGGCGATGAAGCTGGCATTTTTAAGCGAAGAAGAAATCTTTGTTAAAAAGAATATCCGTCGCCGCTCTAGGCCGGTCCGGCAGGGTTACTTTATCAAATCGTTCGGCGATTTAAAAGAGGACGATTTTATCGTTCACACGGATTTCGGCATCGGCATTTACCGCGGTTTGAAAAAGATCACGGTGGGGAAAATTGAAAATGATTTTCTGATTATCGAATACGCGGATGGCGACAAGCTCTACATCCCGGTTAATGCGCTGGAGAAGATTCAACGTTATCTCGGTCCGGATGGTTATGTGCCCAAAATCGAAAAAATGGGAGGAACGTCCTGGGAAGCGGTCAAGGAAAAGGTGAAGAAGTCCGTGCGGGAATATGCCGAAGAACTGGTTGCCGTTTATGCCGCCCGCGAAGCCCTGGAACGAAAATCTTTTTCACCGCCGGATCGCCTCTATGAAGAATTCTGCTCGACTTTCGCATTTGAAGAAACGCCGGATCAGGTTAAGGCCATCGAAGACATCAATATGGACATGGATGATCAGAAGCCGATGGACAGATTGATTTGCGGCGATGCCGGCTTCGGCAAAACGGAAGTGGCGATCCGATCGGCTTTCCGGGCGGTCATGGACGGCAAGCAGGTCGCCGTGCTTGTTCCCACAACAATTCTCGCCGAGCAGCATTTTCAGACTTTTTCCCGCCGCTTCAATGATTTTCCGGTACGCGTGGAATCACTCAACCGCTTCAAGAGTTCCGCGGAACAAAAGAAAATTATAGAAGACCTGAAAAATCAAAAGGTGGACATTGTGGTGGGGACGCACCGGCTTCTGCAAAAGGATGTTGGCTTTAAGGATCTGGGGCTGGTGATCATTGACGAGGAACAGCGTTTCGGCGTGGCGCATAAGGAAAAATTAAAGAAAATGCGCACCCTGGTGGATGTGCTGACCCTTTCGGCGACGCCGATTCCGCGAACCCTGCATCTGTCGTTGGTCGGCATCCGGGATTTGTCCATTATCAATACACCGCCCGAAGACAGGGTGTCTATCAAAACCTACGTGCTGGAATTCGATGAGGACGCGATAAAAGCGGCCATCGAGAAGGAACTGGCACGCGGAGGTCAGGTGTTTTTCGTCCATGACCGGGTCCGTTCAATTTATGCCATTGCCCGTCTGGTTCAACGCCTTGTGCCGCGGGCAAGCGTCGGCGTGGTGCACGGTCAGATGAAGCCGGCGGAAATAGAGAAAACGATGACCGCTTTTATCCGGCAGGAATGCGAGGTGCTGGTGTGCACGACGATTATCGGTTCCGGTCTGGATATTCCGACGGCCAATACCATCATTATCAACCGTGCCGAAAAATTCGGATTGGCGCAGTTATATCAGATCCGTGGACGGGTCGGACGTTCCAGCCGGGAAGCTTTTGCGTATCTGCTCTTACCCAAAGGGGCGATGCTTTCGCGTGAGGCCATGAAAAGGTTGCAGGTCATCAAGGAATTTTCCGAGCCGGGTTCCGGTTTCCGGATAGCGTATAACGATCTGGAAATCCGGGGTGGCGGAAATCTGCTGGGCATTTCCCAGTCCGGACATATTTCGGCTGTCGGTTACGAGTTGTACACGGAACTGATGGAGAAAACGATTCGGGAAATTAAAGGGGAGAAAACAGAGGAAGAGGAATTGCTCCCGGAAATTCAACTGGGTATCTCCGCTTTCATATCCGAAGGCTATGTACAGGATGTGCATCAGCGTCTGGTTTTGTACAAGAGAATATCGATGGCCTCTAGCGATGAAGAGCTTCAGGAGATTAAAAACGAGTTGAAGGACTGTTACGGAGATTTGCCTCAAAATGTGGAAAATCTTTTACAGATCATCGGTATCAGAAATTATCTGAAGCCGCTAAAAGCCAGGAAAATGGGCTATGACGGGAAATATCTGTATATTTATTTCCGGGATAATTCGCCGGTGGATCCGGCAAAGATTATGACGCTTTATCGTAAGAAAATTAAGGAATTGCGTTTTACTCCGGATTATAAACTCTTTGTTTCCGCTCCTCAATTGTCCGAAAAGGAAATCGTTGCTCAGGCGGACACTTTGTTAAAGATGCTTGCCCAATAGACACAAGCAGGATATAAAGAACAAATATGAAAAAAGCATTTGCCAGCACCGGTTTAATCTCTTCAACCAGGAAATCACAAAAGGTTTTATGGATTCAGGGGATCTTTTTATCATTGATCATGCCCTTCTTAATGATTGCCTGTGAAAAGATTGACAAGTTTTCCCGACCGCATGTGGCAACGGTCAACGGTTCTAAAATTTATCTGGAAGATTTTCAGGCGCGTCTGAGCAAAAAGAAACAAATGCTAACGGAAGATTTTCTGAATCATCCGGACTACATGAAAAAATTTGAAGCGGAAGTGCTGGAAGGCATGATTACAGAGAAGATCATGCAGTTACGGGCAGCGGAACTCAACATCTCCGTGAGCGATGCTGAACTGGAAAATAAAATTAACGAAATCAGAGAAGATTACGGCGATGATTTTACAAGTCTTTTTGCCCGCCAGAATATGAATTATGATCAATGGAAGGCCGAATTTAAAGAAGAAATGCTGATCCGGAAACTGATTGCCGTGGATGTGAATGCCAAAATAAAAATCACGGAGGACGAAATCAGAGACTATTTTAATCAACACAGCCGCCGTTACAAAAAGGATTCACGGGTAAGACTGGCGCAAATCGTTGTCCGGGACATGGCCGGGGCGAAAAAGGCGATGGCCCGTTTAAAAGCGGGAGAAAAATTTGAAAAAGTAGCCGCGGATATGTCGATCGGGCCGGAAGCAAGACATGGCGGTGATCTGGGATTTATTACCAGGTGGATGATGCCGGATCCGCTGGATAAAACAATTTTCAAGATGCCGGTTCATCAGATCAGTCCGATTGTCCAGAGTTCCTATGGTTTTCATATTTTCAAGGTGCTGGAAAGTCAGCCGGCCCGGGAAGGCACGCTGGCGGATGACCGGCAGGAAGTAATGGACGATATCCGGATTCAGAAAGAGGAAGCGGCTTTTACCGTCTGGCTGGAAGACTTAAAAAGGAAAGCGGTGATTAAAAAAGAAACCGATATTGAAATGAACAAAAATCAATCACTGAAATAAACAAGGGAGGAATGACTTTGAAATACAAAAAACACATTTTATTTTTCTTGATGGTGATGCTGGTCAGTATGCCGGTTCGCGCGGAAGTGGTGGATCGAATCGCTGCGGTGGTCAATGATGAAATTATTACCCTGAGTGAATTGAATGCCGCGTTCGCGCCTTATGAGAAAAACATTGAAAATACTTACAAGGGAAAAGATAAAGATTCCGTTATCCGGCAGACCAGGGAGGCTTTCTTTCAGCGGATGATTGATGGCATACTGATTGAACAGGAAGCCAAAAAAGCAGGCATCAGTGTCAAGGACGAAGATGTCATGAATGTTATCCAGGGCATGATCACAAAACAAAAAATAAGCATGGATGAATTAATGAAAAATCTGGCCCGTGAAGGCAGTTCTCTTGAGACCGTGAAAAAAGAAATCCGGTCTCAGATTATCCGGATGAAGCTTTTGAAAAAAGAGGTCAGGGACAAAATCATAATTACCGACGACGAGATTGGTGAATATTATAATAAACATCGTCATGAATATGAAGGAAAAGAAAGTGTCAGAATCAAACAGCTTTTATTGCTTCTACCCGTCACCGCGTCGCCGGACGAAAAAAGAAAGCTGAAAAATGAAGCTTTGCGTTTGCGCGAAAGGATAATCAAAGGCGAATCGTTTGATGCGCTGACAGCCCAATATTCGCAGGGCCCGGCGGCACTTCAGGGTGGCGATGTGGGTTTTATCGAGAAGGGAACGATTATTCCGGAAGTAGAAACGGTCGCGTTCAGCCTTCCACCGGAACAGATCAGCGACGTCATCGAATCCAGTATGGGATTCCACATTATCAAGGTGATTGATAAAAAAGGCGCCGGATTGAAACCGATTGCCGTCGTGCGTGAAGAAATTCAGGACAGAATTGAAAATGAAAAACTGGAAAAAAAATACGAAGAATGGATTTCTTCTGTCCGTGAAAAAGCGCACATCGAAACGAGATTGTAAAAGAAGTTGAAAAAATGGATACCATCAAAATCAGAGGAGCCGCTCAGCACAATTTAAAAAATATAAGCCTGGATATTCCCCGGGATAAATTTGTGATTATCACCGGTGTGAGCGGTTCGGGCAAATCTTCTCTCGCGTTTGATACGATTTACGCCGAAGGGCAGAGACGTTATGTAGAATCGCTTTCCACCTACGCGCGGCAGTTTATCGGACAGATGGATAAACCCAATGTGGAATCCATTGAAGGCTTATCTCCCGCGATTGCCATCGAACAGCGCACGGCCAGTCATAATCCCCGTTCTACCGTGGGAACCGTGACGGAGATTTACGATTACTTTCGTCTGCTTTATGCCGCCGTCGGAGTTTGTCATTGCTATCAATGCGGACGGGAAATCAAATCCCAGACCATTGACGGCATTCTGGACAGCATTCTCGCGCTTCCGGAAAATACGGCCTTCAGTGTTTTGGCGCCGCTGGTCCGCGGGAAAAAAGGCGAGTTTCAGAAAGAACTGAAAAAACTTCAGAAAGAAGGTTTCGCCCGTGTCCGGATTGACGGAGAGATTCGTGATCTGGCCGAAGAAATTGTTTTGGCGAAGACTAAACGACACGATATTGATCTGGTGGTTGATCGTTTGATTCTCAAAGAGGGCGTCCGCAAGCGATTGCGGGATTCTCTGGAAATGGCGACATCCCGGGCGGAAGGGCTCGTCCGTATTGTGACGACCGGCGGCGAAGAAATACTTTACAGTGAGAAATACGCCTGTCCCGATTGCGGCATCAGCATTCCGGATCTGACACCGAGGATGTTTTCCTTCAACAGCCCCTATGGCGCGTGTCCTGATTGTAACGGTCTCGGTTCCTCCATGCGTTTCACCGAATATCTGGTTGTGCCGGACCCCGGATTATCCCTGCGGGACGGGGCGATCGCGCCCTGGGCCGGAAGGCATTCTCTCTACTATTATAATATGCTGGATGCGCTCTCCACACATTACGGATTTGATGTCAATACGCCGTTTAACAAACTGCCGGAGAAAATTCAAAAAACGCTGCTCTACGGATCGGGCAATGATCTGATTAAATTTTATCATGACCGGGGCGATAAAAGATATTTCTCGCACCGGCCGTTCGAAGGTGTGATCAAACAACTGGAGCGCCGCTGGAAAGAAACCACATCGACGGTTATCCGCAATGATCTGATGCGTTACATTGATTTGAGCGCCTGCGATACCTGTCATGGAGCGCGCCTGAAGAAAGAAATTCTGGCCGTTACCATTATGGACAGGAATATTTATGAATTGTGCCGATTGTCGATTCGCGACTGCTATCGGTTTTTCGAACAGATCAGTCTGTCTGCACAGGAAAAAAATATTACTGAAAGAATCATTCGGGAAATTAAAAGCCGTCTGAGGTTTCTGCTGAATGTCGGCATGGATTATTTGAGCCTGGACCGGGCCACTTCATCTTTGTCAGGCGGTGAGAGTCAGCGCATCCGGCTGGCGACGCAGATCGGTTCCGGGCTGATGGGTGTTTTGTATGTTCTGGACGAGCCGACGGTCGGGCTGCATCAGAAAGATAATCTTCGTCTGATCGAAACCTTGAAAAGACTTCGCGACATGGGGAATACGATTCTGGTCGTGGAGCACGATGCCGACATGATTCTGGCCTGCGATCATATCGTGGATATCGGTCCCGGCGCAGGGACACAAGGCGGAGAAATCGTTTTTCAGGGAACGCCGTCCGAAATCATGAACGATGAAAAATCTTTGACGGGACGGTTTTTATCGGGAAAAGATAGCATCGCGTTACCTTCGCGGAAAAGATCCCTGAAAGGAAGATACATTGTTATTGAAGGCGCCAGTGAAAACAATCTGAAGAATGTTGACATTAAAATTCCCGTGGGTGTTTTTACAGCGGTGACGGGCGTGTCCGGTTCCGGAAAAAGTACAATGGTCATTGAGACGCTTTACAAGGTGATGGCGCGTCGCCTCGATCAGTATAACGGCTCCATGGGCAAAATTAAAAAAGTGGTTGATCTGGGCGATATTGAGCGCGTCATTATGATTAATCAGCATCCCATCGGCCGCACGCCGCGCTCCAATCCGGCAACCTACACGGGCATTTTTTCTTTCATCCGCGATTTATTCACGAATCTTCCGGAATCCAGAATGCGCGGTTACAAGCCGGGACGTTTCAGCTTTAACGTCAAGGGAGGGCGCTGCGAAGCGTGCGAGGGAAACGGCATGATAAAAATCGAGATGCACTTCCTTCCGGATGTTTATGTGACCTGCGATGCCTGTCACGGCAAACGGTTTAACCGGGACACGCTGGATATCAAATACAAGGATAAGAACATTGCCGATGTACTGGATATGACCGTTAATCAGGCGCTGCTCTTTTTTTCAAATATTCCCTCCATCAAATCACACTTGCAACTGCTCAACGATGTCGGTTTGGGCTATATCCATCTGGGACAGTCGGCGACGACGCTTTCCGGCGGTGAGGCGCAGAGGATAAAACTGGCCCGGGAACTGGGCAAAAAATTAAACAGCAATACCCTTTATATTCTGGATGAACCGACCATCGGATTGCATTTCGCGGATATTCAAAAACTGCTGGATGTATTGATGCGCCTGGTGGATATGGGAAACACCATGGTGGTGATTGAACATAATCTGGATGTGATTAAATGTGCCGACCACATTATCGATCTGGGGCCGGAAGGGGGCACCGGCGGCGGCAGAATTGTTTCTTCCGGATCGGTCGAAGAGGTGGCAATGGACGAGAATTCTGTCACCGGTCAATTTTTACGCCAGGTCATATCTTTATAAAAAATTACGCCTCAATCTTCTAGCGGTTCCTTTCGCCGAAAATGGCTCTGCCGATGCGCACAAGGGTTGCGCCTTCTTCAATGGCGATTTCAAAATCATCCGTCATGCCCATGGAAAGTTCATCCATCTGAATATCGGCAATGCCTTCCTGAATAATCTTTTGCTGAAGATTTCTCAGAGCGGAAAAAAAAGGACGGGAATTTTCCGGATTGTCGGAATAGGGCGCCATCGTCATCAGACCTTTTATCCTTAGATTCTCCAGTTTAGAAACATTTTTGATCAGTTCCGGAATCTGAGAAGGGGCGATGCCGCTTTTTGATTTTTCTCCGCTGACATTGACTTCAATCAGAATATTGATTTTACGGCCGATCAGTCCGGCTCTTTTGTCGATTTCCCTGGCCAGATCCAATCGGTCAACGGAATGGATATAGTCGAACAGGTTGACGACATACTTGGCTTTATTGGTTTGCAGATGGCCGATCATATGCCACTGGACCTTCTCCTTGATGAGGGCGATTTTATCTCTTGCTTCCTGAACGTAGTTTTCGCCACAAGCTGTCACTCCCGCTTTGATCGCCTGTTCCACAATCGCGGGCGCGACGGTTTTGGTGACAGCCAGAAGTTTGACCGAATCGGGAGAGCGATTACATCTTGCGGCGGCGGCAGCGATTCTCTGTCTGACTTGAACGATATTGGCCGTGATATCCGTTTCCATCATTGTCTATCGAAAACTGATTGCTTTTAATTTTTTTAAAGTTTCCAGAACATCGCAAAGCGGCAATCCGATGACGTTGGTGTAGGAGCCGCGGATCGATTGAATGAAATAAGCGCCTTTGCCCTGAATGGCGTAGCCACCGGCTTTATCATAGGGTTCATCACAGGCAATGTACCAGTTCACTTCATCAGGGCTGATCGTTTTGAATTTCACGGCGGATTGCACAACCCGGGTGGTGCAGATTCCGGAATCCATACGGGCAATTGTATAACCTGTAAAAACGCGATGTTCATGTCCGCTTAATTTATGAAGCATCGTTTTGGCCTGATGGGGGTTCGCCGGTTTACCTAAAATAGCGCCGTCAATGACGACAATGGTGTCTGCTCCTAAAACCCAGGTGGCCGGATGCCGGCAGGCAACAACCATCGCTTTTTCACGCGCTAGTCTTTTGACGTGCTGCCGCGGACTTTCACCTTCAAGATAATCTTCGTTGACATGCGCCGGAATAATTTTGAAATTCAATCCCATCGACCGGAGCATTTCCCGCCGCCGGGGTGAAGCGGAGGCTAAAATAAATTGGTTGCTGGTTTTTACCGTCATTTTGCTCACTTTACCGGAGATTCAAAACGAAAATTTCTATCACAAATTTAGACCTGACTGTCAATTATTAAATGCATTTGCAAATTCATTAAAAATATTGTAACGATGCCGGCAAGTTCATTTCAGAGAGGTAAAAAAATGAAAAAGAAATTTATCCTGATATTCATATTGATTTTCCTGGCCGTGTCCGGCAGTCAGGCGCTGGCTAAAGAAAGAATTGTCAAATTGACCTTACCCGGTTGTAGCGCCTGAGGAACAAAAGCCAGGATAGGGGCTATCCTGAAGGATATTAAAGGCATCAAACAATATCAATTTGTGCAAAAGGATTTTCTCGTTATAACGTTTGACGATAAAATAACTTCGTTCCAAACAATTGCAAAGGCACTGAAAAAAGGAGGCAAGGAAATAAAAGAGAAACCCATTTATATCAAGTAAAACTAAATGTACTTTTTCAATTTAGCCGCTTCCAGTTTTTCGACGATTTTTTTGACGTCCTGGGAGCGGCCTTTTTTACAAATCAGCAAAGCGTCTTTGGTTTCAACGATAATGAGATCCCGGACGCCCACCAGCGCTGTTAATCGGCCCGGATTGTAGATCAGGGAACCTTCCGAATCTTCGAAAACCGTCCGGCTGTCTTTTAATGCAACATTGCCGTTGCCGACCCGGGGAGATATTTCCCAGACGGCATCCCAGCTTCCCACATCACTCCAGCCGAAGTCTCCCGGAATGATAAAAACGTTATCCGCTTTTTCCATGACGCCGTAATCGATGGAAATGGACTCAAGTTTTTTATACACACGGGAAACGATGGAGGCTTCTTCAGCAGAGCCCAGGGCCTGATCAATTTTCATCAACCCGGCATATAAGTTGGGCAGACGG
>Ga0209604_1002495_pt1 | contig 13442 bp, 7 predicted proteins | sample AD_UKC097_MetaG_FD_184405 | JGI IMG/M metagenome (GOLD analysis project Ga0209604, IMG submission 184405) | Active sludge microbial communities of municipal wastewater-treating anaerobic digesters from USA - AD_UKC097_MetaG (SPAdes) (version 2) | ecosystem: Engineered > Bioreactor > Anaerobic >... | reverse complement strand
CTGGCGGAGGGCGCGGGCGTACTCCCGCCGGGCCTCCTGCGGCCTCCCGATCCGGAGCAGGCAGCCGCCGATGCCGTTCAGGACGGAGGCGTAGGCGTTCCACCTCTCGGCGGCGGCGAGGGCGGGGAGCGTGGAGCGGAACTCGACGAGCGCCTCGTCGTCGCGGCCGAGATACGACAGGGCCAGGGCGTGGGCCCCCGCGGCCCGCGCGCGCTCGTCGTCCAGGCCGAGCGCCTCGAACGTCAGCCTCGCCCTCTCGGCCAGGTGGAGCGCCTCTTCGGCCCGATCCAGGAACGCCCGGCGCTGCGACTCGGACAGCTCGACGGAGGCGAAGCGGTAGTCCGAAGAGCCGCCCCGTGCGAAGGCGCCGTAGGAGCGGCGCAGCGCGCGGCCTCCTCGGACGAGGTCGCCCGTCCAGTTGCAGGCGGTCCCTTCGACGAGGAGAGACAGGCCCAGGAGGTCGTCGAGCGGGTAGGCGACCTCGGCGGAGGCGTCGCGAAAGCGGGGATCCGATCGCATCGCGAGGACGGTGTCGCGGGATGCGCGGCCGAAGCGGGCCCAGCGGGCGGGCCCGTCCACCATCGAATAGAGAGCCTCGTCCAGCGCGTAGCCGAGCCCGAACCGGTCACGGACCTCGAGGAGGTCGAGGGCGGCGAGCGCCTCGCGAAGAGCGTCGTCCGGGGAGCGGACTGCGCCCAGGAGACGCTCCTTCACTCCGTCGGCGCTGCGGCTCGCGGCGAGGGCTTCGGTGACGACCTCGTCGGTCGGACGTCCGGGCCTTCGCCTCGGCCGGGCCTCGTCCGGCCGGCAACGGAACGGATCTCCCTCCGGAAGGGAGCGCTCCGAGAGCGCGGCCTCCAGCTCGGGAAGAGTCGCCTTCAGCGTCCGGTCGAGCTCGTGAAGGTCGGAAAGGGCCGAGGAGCAGGCCGGGCATTCGCCGAGGTGCCGCCTCAGGCGAGCGGTCTCCAGCTCGGAGGTCTCTCCGGAGAGGAGCATCAGGAGCGTGAGATCGTCCGGATGGGCAGCGCTCATCGATTCGCTCCCAGGGCCGCTCGCAGCCGCTGCACGCAGCGGGCGAGGAGGGCCCAGACGTTGTTCGGCGAGGCGTAGGAGAGGGCTCTGGCCGTTTCCTTCAGCGTCCGGCCCTCGACGTAGTGAGAGTGGAGGAGCCGGCGGCAGGCCGGGCTGACGCCGGCGACGGCCTGGCGGACGAGTGCGAGCAGCTCGAGCGAGGCGCCGGGGGCGCTGGTGCGGTCGGCGAGGCCGGAGACGTCCTCATCGCTCACCTCGCGCCGCCATCGGGCGCTCCGGAGGAGGTGGAGACACTCGTACCGGAGGATCCGGAACGCGAGAGCCTCGGGGTCGCGGACCGGGCCGTCGCGTCGCATCAGCTCGAGGCAGACGTCCTGCACGAGGTCCTCCGCAGCGGAGGCCGGGAGCCGGAACCGGAGGCGGGCGTGGGCCGCGAGCCGCCGGCGGAGGTCTCCCTCTGCGGCGATCGTTTCGGCCAGCTCTCGCCGGGTCGTCGGGGTCCGGGCCTTCGCATCCATGATCAGGCGCCGCCAGAGGGACGATTTTGATACTCGGGCCGATCCCGCGAAGGACGTGTCCGAATCAGGGCGCCCCCGTCCCGCAGCGAGACCTCGGCCTGCTCGCGCAAAGTCGCGAGAAGCGCGAGGTCGAATCTGTCGGCCGCGAGCGCAGTCTCGAGCGAGGTGACGAGCAGGGCGTCTGCCGCTCCCTCCCGCTCCAGCATCGCCCGGAATCGACCGAATGCCCGCCTCGCAGCCGCAGCCTGGCCGGCTCGCGCCCGCGCGTCGACTTCGCCGAGCAGCGCCGTCAGAGCGTCGACGACGGCGCCCTGATCCAGGAAGAGCGACGCGGCAGACGAAAAGCCGCGTGCCGCATCCTCGACGCGGCCGGCGGCGAGAAGGGTCTTCGCCAGGTTCGAGCGGATGAACGCGTGGACGGCGGGGCGTTCGGTGCGGGAGACGCGCCGCAGTGCCCGGGCATACTCGCGGCGAGCCTCCTCGATCCGCCCGAGCCTCATCAACGAAGAGCCCGCGCCGTTCAGCGCGGACACCCAGGCGTTCCACTGCCCCTGCCTCTCGAACGCCTCGCGGGCCCCCCGGAACTCCGAGACCGCCTCCTCGTCGCGTCCCAGGTAGGAGAACGCCAGGGCCCTGGCTCCTCGGGCGCGCGCAGCGTGGGCTTCGAGCCCGTACTCCTGGAAGGCCTCCGCGGCTCGGTTGGCGAGACGGAGCCCTTCGGCAGGCCGACCGAGGAAGGTCCTGCGCTGGGACTCGGCCAGCTCGACCTGAGCGAAGCGGGGAGAGAGGCCAAGGCCGGCCGCGAACGCCCGGTAGGCATGCGCCAGGGCCCGACCACCTTCGGAGAAAGCGCCCGTCCAGTTGCAGGCCGAGCCGACGACGAGGCTGGCGACGCCGTCCACCTCGGGAAGCGGGCAGAGGCTCTCGGCCTCCACCGCGTCGTCTCCGCCCGCCGGGATCTCGGCGCGGATGCGCGCGGCGGCGGCTCGGCCGAACGACAGCCAGCGGGCCGGACGCTCCACCATCCGCTCCAATGCCTCGTCGAGGGCGTACTCGAGCGCCAGGCGCTCCTCGGGTCGAGCCAGGAGGAACGCCCGAAGGTGACCCGGGATCGTGTCCCTCTCCTCGGCGGCGGCCGCGACGAGACGCGAGGCGATCTCTTCCGCAGCGAGCGAGGCCGCGAGGGCTCTCCGCGGCAGCGCCGGGTCGGGGTGTCCCGGTCGCACGGCCGGCCGCGGACGCTCCCGGAACGGATCACGGGGCGGAAAGACGAGGTCTCCCGCGTCCTCGTTGGCGAGCTGCGGTGCAATCTCGCGCAGACCTTCGTCGATCTGCCGCAGCTCGGCGATGGCGTCGCCGCAGATGGTGCAGCCTGCGACATGCGCCAGCAAGCGGGCGCGCGTCACCTCGTCGAGCGCACCCCGCACCTGGAGCAAGAGGGAGAGGTCGTCGGGGTGAGGTGTCATCCCCGAGCTCCTCGGAATCGCTCGCGCAGCTTCCGGATGCAGCGGCTCGTCAGGTTCGAGACGACCTTCGGCGAAGCCCATGTGCCTGCTCGGGCCATCTCCGACGGCGAGATCCCTTCGATATAGAGAGCCAGCACGAGTCTCCGGCAGGTCGGCGACATCTCCTCGAACGCCTCCCGGAGCAGGACTCGATCGTCGGCAGGGAGATCACGACTCTCCTGACGGGCGAGGACGCGCTCGGGTTCAGCCGAATTCGGGCGACGCTTCCGGGACCCGAGGCGCTTGCTGCAGCGGAGGGAGAAGATCCGGAAGACGAGCCCTTCGCGGCTTCGGACGAGCTGGCGAAGATGCATCAGGTCGATGCAGGTCTCCTGGATGACCTCTCCTGCCTCATCGCTCGAGAGCCCGAACTTCTGCCAGGCGTAGGAGACGAGCTTCCTGCGCTGCTCGGGGTCCGAGGCCAGCTCGGCGGCCGCCTCGTGACCGGAGAGCAGCCGTTCGTCCGACTCATCCACGTCTGAAGTGCCTCCGCAGGTCCGAGATCCAACGGGAGGATAGACGCGAATCTCCGGTGGGGCAGGGGGCGGCACGTCGTGAATTTCGCCCCCCGGGTGTTGGAGATCCGGGCGCTGCGGGCACTTCAGGTGGAGGAGGGAAGGCCCGTCATCGTCCATCGAGCGAGGACTTCATCTCAGCGGGAAGCGGGCCGACCCGAAATCGCGTGTGTTGCTGCGATCGACTGGCAGCAAGGAGGTCCTGTGATTCCGAGAATCGCCCTGGGAAGTGCCATAGCCTTTCTGCTCGCAACGACTTCAGGCCCTCTCTCGGCCCAGTCGGGTCCCGCTCCCGGGAAGCTCAGCATCGGCTTCGACTCCGAAGGCGCCGTCGTCGAAGGAATCACCCCCGGCGGCAACGTCGCCTGGCTCGGCGCGAGCCGGAGTCACGAAGAGTGGGGCGAGCATCTCGCCCACTGGCGGCTACTGACCGGCGACGACGACAAGGACCGCATCGTCCGCTTCCCGCGCGAGAAGGGGTTCCCGGAGATGACGATCCTCGCGGCGATCGACCTGACCTCCGGCACCTGGGCCGTGGGCGCGACCTATCCGCTCGAAGGCGAGGTCCCCGCACCGGACCTCGGCCACGCGAGGCGCGACTCCTCCGGTCTCGTCGACACGATCTCCGTTCGGGCCCCTCGCGTCGACCTCCTCGTGGTCCGACCCGGCGCCGACGCCTGGAGCGCCCGCATCCTGGACGGCAGCCCCCTCGACCTGGACGCGGCGACGGACGGCGTCGTCACCGTCGGCCTCTCGGTGCTGCCCTCGCGAACCGCGAAGGCCACACGCCTCGACGGGATACGCCCCGGCGACATCGTGGCGATGACGGATGCCCGCGGCCCCTGGGTCCATGTCGCCCGGATCACCGCCGCCGGGGGCAAGGAGTGAGGTCATGAGGCGACGCGCGCTTCTCCTCGGCCTCCCGCTCCTCCTCACGAGCTCACTCCTCGCCCAGACCCACCCGAACCTCGAGCGCGGCCTCGCCGTCGGCAAGGCGTACCAGGTCGGTGACGTCGACAGCGTCAACCTCTTCAACGGCAACCTCTCCCTCACGATCCCCCTCGGCCAGAGCTACCACGCGGGGGGCGACCTCTCCTACTCCTTCGTCCTCCGCTACAACTCGAACGTCTGGGACCACAACCTCGTCACCTTCACGAACGACTGCACCCCGCCCTACAAGTCGATCACCGTCACCCAGACGACGCCTCACGCCCTGACGAACGGCCTGAACGCCGGCCTCGGGTGGAGCATCAGCTTCGGCGAGCTGATGAACACCGGCTGGGGCACCGGCTCGGACCGATGGACCTACACCTCACCCGACGGAAGCACCCACCCCTTCTACAACACGCTGCACGACGGGGAGACGGAGCGGATCGGCTATCGCTACACCCGCGACGGCAGCTACATGCGCCTCATCGCCTCGGACGAAGGCTCCTCGGCCGGCTGCCCGTCGGGCTGGCGCGCGGCCACGGTGGAGTTCGCCGACGGCCGCCGGCAGACCTTCTCCCGGACGGGGACGTGCCCCGGGCACCCCTTCACCCTCAACTCCGAGATGGACCGCTACGGAAACTCGCTCACCTTTTCCTACGACACAGCGAACAACCGCTGGGTCATCCAGGACAGCACCGGCCGGACCCACTACATCGGCTACAGAGGACTGAGCGGGCTCGACTACGGCGGGATCGACTACGTCGACCTCGCGGCCTTCGGCGGCACGCGCGCCCGGTACGACTTCCACTACAGCAACGCAGCCGTCGCCCGGAGCTGCAAGCACTACTTCGACCCGTGGTGGAACTCCTGCGATCCGCAGCTTCCCGTGGACATCCCGGCCATGGCGTTCCTGTACGAAGTCATTCTCCCTGACGGCTCGAAGTGGACTACAAAAGAGGGCACAGACCTCGGGTACAACCTGAACGTCCACGATGACTGCCTCGCGGGCGGCATCCCGCAGGACCAGCCCGGTACCCTCAAGTACCTCAAGAATCCCGTCGGGGGGACGTACAGCTGGACCTACGCCACCTGGACGAACCCCTCCGGCCAGGTCTGCTCAGATCCGACCGACGCCTACACCAAGGAAGCGACGGCCGTCGCGCAGCGGACCCTGACCGAACCGCTCGGCAGCGGCGGGAGCGGCACCTGGACCTACACGCATGATTCCTGGCGGCTCGGCGAAGGCACGGTCGACCCTTCGTCGCAGGAGTCGTGGACCGTCGTCCGGACGCCGGAGGGCGACGAGAGCAAGCACTGGTTCCGGACGCAGTACTGCGGCACGTTCCCGGAGGGCTGGGACTACGGGCTGCCGTACACGAAGGGTCGCTACGGCACCGCCGCCGAGCCGTGGATCTCCACGCAGCAGTACGATGGCTTGTCCTCCACCCCCTCGAACCTGAAGCGGACGACCTACCTTCGCTACGACAAGGACGCTCTGAACTCGAGCTGGTCCCCCAGCTTCCTCCAGCAGTCGAACCGTCGGGTCGACTACGAGCGGACCGTCTACGCCGACGACGGGAGCCGCTATACGACGGCCACCTACACCGGATTCGACGGCCTCGGCCACTACCGGACCGTCACGACCGGCGGGAACTTCGGCAGCGGGAACGTCCGCCAAACAACGACGACCTACAACGGAACGCTCAGCTATCCGCCGGCCTCTCCCCCCGCGGAGTGGTGGTGGTACGCCAGCCCCTGGGTCATCAACACCTACCAGTCGTCGACGGTCACAGAGGGCGGAAGCGTCGCCAAGAGCGAGGCGTGCTTCGACTCGCTCACCGGCTACCTGCTTCGGACCCGGACGCTGAAGCTGATCGGCGTCGGGGCCGACCCCGCGCAGTCGACGAGCGACGTGATCACACGCCGGACCCACACCGCCGGCAATACCACTCGGGAGGAGTCCTTCGGCGGCGACACGCAGACCGTCGGCACCGGCGCCCTCTGCTCCCTGACGCTGCCGACCGCGGCCTATCGGGTCGACCACACCTACCAGTACGGGAGCCTGAAGACCTCCCGGTACGTCAACTCCTCCGGGACGCCGCTTTCGCACTTCAACGTCGACGTCGACCTCGACGCGAACACCGGCCTCGTGGCCACGAGTCGCGACAGCGCCGGCCTCGCCACGGACTACCTTTACGACAACATGGGACGGCTGACCTGGGAGAAGCCCCGGACGACGCCGGTCAACGGCGGCTCCTGGGTCCAGCACTGCTACATCAACTACGTCGACGGGCCCACGAAGGTCCCCGCCCGCGTCGACAACTACTGGTGGCCGAACGGGGTCACGCAACCCTGCCTCACCTATTCGGGCAACCTCCGGCGCGAAGCGCTCGACGTGGACGGCTTCGGCCGTCCGTGGCGCGAGTACCGGAAGATGTTCGACGGCAGCTGGGCGCAGCGGCTGACGACCTACAACGGCCTCGGTTGGACGACCTCCGTCTCCGAGTGGCAGCAGTACCCGGTCTCTCAGGTCAAGAAGACGGAGTACCTGGGCTTCGATCCGTTCGGTCGTCCCGGGACGATCCGGCCGGCAGACGGCTCGACGCACGACACGACGCTGACCTACGCCGGGGTCCGCCTGACGACGCGCACCCAGAAGGTGGCCACGGCTGCCGGCGTCGAGACGCCCGCGACGCGGACCGAGGAGTACGACCGGCAGGGAAGGCTCTGGAAAGTCACGGAGCCATCCGGCTCCTCCGGCGCGAACGTCACCACGACCTACGCCTACGACGTGGGTGGACGACTGAAGCAGGCCTCGACCCCCTCCGGCGTCACGCAAAGCAGGATCTTCACGTACGACGGCCGGGGATTCCTGACGAGCGAGCAGCTCCCCGAGATCGGGCTGTCGGGCAACGGGACGATCCTCTACTCGAAATTCGACGCGAGAGGCCATGCCCGCCGGGTCCAGGACGGACAGCACGACCTCGCGTTCACGTATGACGCCGCCGAGAGGTTGACGCAGGCGGCGCAAGCGGACGCTTCCGGCAACCCCGGCACCCCGGTCGTCACGGCGTTCTCCTACGCGACCGCGAACGGCGCCTCCAACTGGAAGAACGGCAAGCTCGAGACCGCCACGGCCTACAACCCCGACCTTACGAGCGCGACCGTCGTCGAGACCTACACCTATGGAGGCGCAGCGGGACGAGTCTCCGCCCGACAGACGCAGGTCGAGGGACGGACGATCAACCAGTCGTTCGCCTGGACCGATCTCGGCCCGATCGGGACGCTGGGCTACCCCGACGACACCGCCCTGGCCGACCCGGCCCGGCCGGTCTCCTACGACTACAGCCTCGGGTACCTCACGTCGGTCGGCTCGTTCCTCACGTCTCTCAGCTACCATGCCAACGGAATGGTCCACGAGGCTCTTCACGCCAACGGCATGAAGGACGTCTTCGCCAGGGACGCCAACGACATGCCGCGCCCGGCTCAGATCAGCGTGCAGCGCGTCTCCGACGGCGTGGTCCTCGGAAGCTGGGGCCCCTACGACTACGACGGCTCGGGCAACGTGAAGACGATCGGGGCCGACACGTTTACCTACGACCTGGTCAGCCGGCTGACGACGGGCACGACCACCGCCGGCGCGAACCGCCAGTGCGCCACGTACAACGCCTTCGGTGCGCTGAAGGCGCTCGGCACGGGGACGGCGACCTGCACGGCCTCCCCGATCGCCGTCGACAACGCCACGAACCGCCTCTCGAGCCCGGCCGTCTACGACGCTGCCGGGAACCTGACGAACTGGGGCGGCTTCGCCTACTCCTGGAGCCGTCTGAACCAGATGCTGACGACGACGGGGACCGGGATCAACCGGAGCTTCGGCTACACGGCCGACGGCGAGCGCATCCTCGAGCGCAACGCCCTCGACGGCACGCGGACGCTCTGGATACGGGACCTCTCGGGCCGGGTGCTTCGCGAGTACGGGCGAACCGGCGGAGGGACGTGGAGCTGGAGCAAGGACTACGTCCACCGCGACGGCGCCGTCGTCTCGACGGTGACGCCCTCCGGGACACGGCACCTTCACCTCGACCATCTCGGCTCAGTGCGCGGGGCGACGGACACCCAGGTACCCCCCCAGCCGATCCTCCCGACCGTGCGGGACTACTACCCCTTCGGGCTCGACGCCCTCGCCGCGACCGACCCCGAGCGGATGCGCTTCGCCGGCCACGAGCGCGACACTCGCGGGACCCTCTCGCAGACCGACGACCTCGACTACATGCACGCGAGGTACTACAGCCCCGTCGTCGGGAGGTTCCTATCCATCGACCCGGGCCGCGACTGGAACGCCCGCGAGCCGCAGTCGTGGAACTTGTTCTCCTACGCTAGGAATAACCCACTCAGGTACGTCGATCCAGATGGACGCCTGAACTATGAAGCCCTCCTCTTTGGCCAGAAGGTGCCGGTCCGCGTGGATGACCGCCTAAGCAAGAAGCAACAGCTCGCACTCAAGAAGAAGCTGGATGCTGCTCTACACAAGCTGAATAGTGGGAAGGCACTTACCAAGGAGGAGGTCGCGACAATCCGGAATGTCAAGTCGATCGCTGTCGACGGCTCCGCGCGACGGTCATCCATTCTAGAGAGCACAGGGGCCTTTACGTTGATACCCGGCGATGTCCGAGATAGCAGCGCTTCTTTCCTGGGGTCTTCGCTTGCTCACGATGCGAAGCATGTCGAGCTGTTTCAACAAGGAGGGCTGAGGCTGAGTCGGGGGCTGGGAGCGGAAGTCGATGCGATGAAGTTTCAGCTGCAGGTAGGCGAGAAGATAGGCATCTCCTCCGAAGAGGCCGGCTATCTGCGGGACTTGATTCGCGATCCAAAGAGACTCGAGCAGTACATTTGGACCTCACCGTAACGGCGGTCGTGGAGAGAGCTCATGTGTGTCACGTTCAAGGCATCGATAATGGCACTCGCTCTTGCGGTGGCAGCAGTGAGCATGTCTGCCGCTGACGAGCCAGGCCTGGTTCTTCGCATTCACACCTCTGCCGACCGCTATCGCTTCGACGACTCGATACTCATAGAGGCTCGTCTCGAGAATGCCAGTGATGAAAGCATCACTGTGTACGGCGACCTACGATGGGGCAGGAGCGCAGGTCTTCTCCTCCTCATTACCGATGAGGCAGGCGAAGCGGTGTTCTCCCGAACGTTCGATCACGACTTGATCATCCCATCCTCGTTTCGCGATCGAGGGGTGTTCCTCACCTTGAGACCGAATCACTTCCTCGGTGTTCACCGGTCGGACGCAGCGAGGGACCTATTTCCGAAGCAGGGTTCATACACCATCTGGCTCCAGTACCAAAGCCCCGTGCCGACAGCACGCGGGAAGGGCCCGAGCTTCTTCGGTCGGGAAGCTGGAACGCTGACCTCGAACAGATTGAAGGTACTAATTGACTGACCGACATGGGCCACGGCCGCTCGGAGCCGTGTCTACACTTGGGGCCACACGGGGCCGTGTCTACACTCGTGTATTGTCGAATCCAGGCACCGGGGCAGGCCTTCGGGTCCGCCCCGGTCTCCTGCTGACGATCCTCTACTCGAAGCTCGACGCGAGAGGCCATGCCCGCCGGGTCCAGGATGGACAGCACGACCTCGCGTTCACGTATGACGCCGCCGAGAGGCTGACGCAGGTGGCGCAGGCGGACGCCTCCGGCACCCCCGGCACCCCGGTCGTCACGGCGTTCTCCTACGCCACCGCGAACGGCGCCTCCAACTGGAAGAACGGCAAGCTCGAGACCGCCACGGCCTACAACCCCGACCTTACGGGCGCCTCCGTCGTCGAGACCTACACCTATGGAGGCACGGCGGGACGAGTCTCGGCCCGACAGACGCAGGTCGAGGGACGGACGATCAACCAGTCGTTCGCCTGGACCGACCTCGGCCCGATCGGAACGCTGGGCTACCCCGACGACACCGTCCTGGCCGACCCGGCCCGGCCGGTCTCCTACGGCTACAGCCTCGGGTACCTCACGTCGGTCGGCTCGTTCCTCACGTCTGTCAGCTACCATGCCAACGGAATGGTCCACGAGGCTCTTCACGCCAACGGCATGAAGGACGTCTTCGCCAGGGACGCCAACGACATGCCGCGCCCGGCTCAGATCAGCGTGCAGCGCGTCTCCGACGGCGTGGTCCTCGGAAGCTGGGGTCCCTATGACTACGACGGCTCGGGCAACGTAAAGACGATCGGGGCCGACACGTTTACCTACGACCTGGTCAGCCGGCTGATGACGGGCACGACCACCGCCGGTGCGAACCGCCAGTGCGCCGACTACAACGCCTTCGGTGCGCTGAAGGCGCTCGGGACGGGGACGACGACCTGCACGGCGTCCCCGATCGCCGTCGACAACGCCACGAACCGCCTCTCGAGCCCGGCCCTCTACGACGCTGCCGGGAACCTGACGAACTGGGGTGGCTACGCCTATTCCTGGAACCGTCTCAACCAAATGTACGCCACGACGGGGACCGGGATCAACCGGAGCTACGGCTACACGGCCGACGGCGAGCGCATCCTCGAGCGCAACGCCCTCGACGACACTCGGACGCTCTGGATCCGGGATCTCTCGGGCCGGGTGCTTCGCGAGTACGGGCGAACCGGCGGAGGGACGTGGAGCTGGAGCAAGGACTACGTCCATCGAGATGGCGCCGTCGTCTCGACGGTGACGCCCTCCGGGACACGGCACCTTCACCTCGACCACCTCGGCTCGGTGCGCGGAGCGTCGGACACCCAGGTGCCGCCCCAGCCGATCCTCCCGACCGTGCGGGACTACTACCCCTTCGGGCTCGACGCCCTCGCGGGGACCGACGCGGAGCGGATGCGCTTCGCCGGGCACGAGCGCGATACCCGCGGGACCCTCTCGCAGACCGACGACCTCGACTACATGCACGCGAGGTACTACAGCCCCGTCGTCGGGAGGTTCCTGTCGATCGACCCGGGCCGCGACTGGAACGCCCGCGAGCCTCAGTCGTGGAACCTGTTCTCCTACGTGCGGAACAACCCGGTGACGTTCACAGACCCGACTGGAATGCTGTTCAAAGTAGCCGGCGAAGGCGTGCAGGACGACCTCTGTGGTTTCGCTGGGCTGAGCAGTGAACAGTGCGGTGGCCTCGTCAAAGTCGCTGAGGATGGAACGGTTTCCTTGAACGCCACAGACGACCAAATCGCGGGGAATGAAGGTCTTGTGCTGATCAACGACCTCGTGAGCTCCGACAACGTCTACCTCGGAGTCGTCGGCACGACGATGCCCATTGGAACTGGATCAAGAACCCTCGGCCCAGGAACCAATGACTACCTGGTGATGAACCTGAGTGTCACGAAGGACGACAGGCCGGCTCGCCAGCTCCTCCCGCCTGCAGGCTTCCATGGCGCGGTGGGCATCTTCGCCGGCATCTCAGGCGTATACGGGGCGGAGGGTCGGCCTGTTCACCGCGCCTCGATACTGTTCCACGAGTTGGCGGAGAACTACGCTAAGACTGAGAAGCGTCAGCAGTACGGGCCTGCACACTCAGACGCGATCGTCCGGGAGATCTACCTTCGCATGCAGCATCCCGGACTCGAGCGATTCGGTTTCGGGGCCGGGCCATACGTCCGCCGTTTGGGGAGGTGAGCGATGTTCCGCGATCGTCTCCCTGGTAAAAGACGTGCGGTGCTACTGGCGGTTGTCCTTTCACAGCTTTCGCAGGTGTCGGGTTGCACTCATGCACCTTCTACGCCACGAGCTGTCGGGGACGTTGGGCTTGCTGGTCGACCGTTTTACGAGCACTGTTCATACTTCGAATCGCGCCAGCTCGCACCTCAGGTCGCGAGGGAGTTGCGCGGCCGGGTGTGGGTCAGCACCGAAGTGCCTGCCTTGCCGTTGTCGAACGCGCAAGTCGCGGCGAGGCGCAGTAGGAGTGGAGAGATCTACTACACGTTCTCAGGCCCAGACGGGGTCTTCGATATGTCCGCGGTTTCGCCAGGAGAGTACGAGGTGTGGGCATGTCTCGAAGGCTTCGACGAGATCCGGTTCCGTGTCGTAGTTCAACGGGACAGCTCGAACATCGGCCTTGATCTGTTTCTCGGCCCGTCGGAGGCGGGTGGACGACGGGACGTGGTTCCCATCAAGGCGGAGCAGTGACCGACCGGGGTCTGCCTGACCGGGGCCAAGTCTTGCTATTCAAGTGTAGCTGCCTGCTGGGCGCGCCTTCGGGCGCGCCCAGCACTCCTCACCGCCCTCCGGAGCGTGCCCGTGGCAGGAAGTGCCCGCGCTCTTGACAACTCTTCGTCCTTTGGCTTCGGGCTCGGGCTCGCGCCCGAGTACCTCGGCTTCGGCCCCTTGGGCCGGGCAACGCCGGTCCACGGCGGCTCCTGGGTCCGGTTCGACGGCAGTTGGGCGCAGCGGCTGACGACCTACAACGGCCTCGGCTGGACGACGTCCGCCTCCGAGTGGCAGCAGTACCCGGTCTCTCAGGTCAAGAAGGCGGAGTACCTGGGCTTCGATCCGTTCGGACGTCCCGGGACGATCCGGCCGGCAGACGGCTCGACGCACGACACGACGCTGACCTACGCCGGGGTCCGCCTGACGACGCGCACGCAGAAGGTGGCCACGGCCGCCGGAGTCGAGATGCCTGCGACGCGGACCGAGGAGTACGACCGGCAGGGAAGGCTCTGGAAGGTCACGGAGCCTGATTCCTGACGAGCGAGCAGCTCCCCGAGATCGGGCTGTCGGGCAACGGGACGATCCTGTACTCGAAGCTCGACGCGAGAGGGCATGCCCGCCGGGTCCAGGATGGACAGCACGACCTCGCGTTCACGTATGACGCCGCCGAGAGGTTGACGCAGGCGGCGCAAGCGGACGCTTCCGGCAACCCCGGCACCCCGGTCGTCACGGCGTTCTCCTACGCGACCGCGAACGGCG
>Ga0209604_1002489_pt1 | contig 13461 bp, 19 predicted proteins | sample AD_UKC097_MetaG_FD_184405 | JGI IMG/M metagenome (GOLD analysis project Ga0209604, IMG submission 184405) | Active sludge microbial communities of municipal wastewater-treating anaerobic digesters from USA - AD_UKC097_MetaG (SPAdes) (version 2) | ecosystem: Engineered > Bioreactor > Anaerobic >... | reverse complement strand
CACTTAAAGCAATAGACCTATAAAAAGAGTCTAAATCTTTTTTAATCTCTTTGCTAATTTTTTTTAAATCATTGGAAAAACTCATGCTCTCACCTGTGCAAAATAAACAATTGCATTGCCATCAGGAGCAAGTGGATTTGGATCAACAACTATATATTCAACGTTATTAATTATTGCAATCATTCCATTTTTTAGAACGTCATCGCTCTGAAAAATTATTTTTTTATCAGTCTCAAGAATGGATGAGTTTCTTTTTTCATTTATAGTATAATCTGAAATAACACCTACACCAGAACAAACTACATCTGCAATTCCTGCATTCAAAGATGTTCCAGCATTATAAACACCACGCTTTAAAGATGGCATAGTAAAAACAATTTCCATGCCATATTTTGCGATTAACTTTTTAGCAAGTTGTTTCAGCTTGGTGTAGTCTTTTTTCATATTAACCACGCATCAAAAAACTTACAGTTGTACTTTTAATCAAGCCTGCTTTCTTTATTTTTTCATCAGCAGCAGGATAATTAGGCATCATAAAAACACCAGAGCTTTCATCATAAGTAACAGACTCACTAAATGGATTCATTCCTTCTGATTTACTCTTGATCAAACGTCCACCGCTGAGATTTTCAGGGTCAGGATTAATATTCGCAGATAACGCTCTGAGTGCGTATTCCGCTACAGCCTCTCTCAATGCGCGAGGAATTACGTCATAGCCAACTCTTGGCCAATATGTATTCTGAGTCGATGTTAATGGACTAGAAACAAAATCAAATCTCAAATCAACATAATCAGTGGCTTTTACAATAGCTCTTTTAATTTCAAAATCATCATAAGAGCTATAATCACCACCGCGCATATTGTGATATGATTTGAAAAACGCCAGGTCAATATATGCATTTGCTTCAGTTTGTGATCCAGACGCATCCTGCACAACAAGATCAAATTCATACTGTTGTACAAATTTGAATTTCAAACCATCATCATAACCAACAATGATTTGGCCATCATCATGAAGCGCATCATAAACCGTGAATTGTGCAGAGTATACACCAGGTAGAATAGCCAGTCCACCAAAGTCAAATACTCCAACACCGTTTGAATCCAGCGAAATTAACGCTTGTTGTCCAACTACATCAGTATCAACAACTACATCAGTTTCACGAAATTCAACAACAGAGCGAGTAACACCAGAGAAGTCTATTACAACTCCATCACGGTAAAATGTAACATTTGTTGGATTATCAGTACCAAGGTAAACTGACTTTATCATAAGTCACCTTTTTATGCAGCGGTTTCACACTTAACGCGAATAGTCGCGCTATCATTATTGTACGCGGAAGCACCTGCTGAAATCGTTCTGCGAATCCAAAATGAGCGATGTTGTCCAAATGGAATATTTCCAAGTGCAATAGCGGCGCCTTCAGTCGCAGCAGCAGAAAAAGTTACACCACTTGGCGCCGTACTTTCGTTTGCTACAGTTTGCTCAGTGCCATTGATTGCAGAAGTTCCAAGTCCAATATCAATTGCACTTCCAGCGCTTGGCGTATTTGTTTGAATCCAAGCAACTGCGTTCTGCATCGTCAAACTTCCATTATCATTGCGGATATAAACACAACGATATTCAACATCGCCAGCTTCAGATTCAGCACCAGAAACATTATCAAACAAATTATTGAGCGTATTATCAACAAGCTCAGTAGATGAAATTGCACCACCCAAAGAAGAGTTTGGGTTGCTATTTGCACCACCACCTGAAAGGCACATTACAATTTCAGAAGCAATAATAGCCATGATATTCTCCAAATCAATTAAATGTTATTTTTTCATCCTGAATTACAAAAGTCACAGTTCCAGTTGGAATGTCTGCGAATGAATTCAAACTTTGAATATTCCATCTGAGAATAATATTGTTATTAACAACAGATTCCATATTCCAACTTATTCCAGAATCTGAATTAATAGACTGTATTGTATTCCACAAAAATGATCTTTGAGCCTCAACAGAAGTCAAAAGACTCCAAGCTAGCGTATTATCTGATGTAACATTTGTTAAAATATTCCATATTTTTGTTACATCTTTGATAATATTCTGCTGTAAATTCCATACAAGAGAATAATCTTTTGTGGCTGTTAATATTGTAGAAAATAAATCCCAAATAAAATCATAATCATTTGTTACGCTGTTTATAATATTCCAAAGCATTACACCATCATTTACAGCGTTGCTAAAAGAATCCCAAACAATTGATTTTGAATTTATTACATTGCTAGTTTCATTCCACAACAATATTGTATCAGATTGTACAGTCGCCAATAATTCTGCAAACAAAAATGCATCCGTTGAAAACGAATTTACGTCATCGAAAGCAGAATTATCAAACATAAATTACGCTCTCCACTTGTTACCAGAAGTTCCATTTCCAATAACTGCTGTATCATTTATTTGCTTAACATTTGCAGGAACTGGAATACTAGAAGAAGCCTGTGGAGTTCCAATTACAAAATAACTAATCGTTCCAGATGGAGTTGCAATTGGCCAAGCTGCTATTGTAAGAGTATCAACACTAACAGAATCAATAACAACAGATTGCCAATAACCTTGCGTAGAACCATAAGCAAACAAGGTCATTCCAGCTTTTATTGATCCATCTGGATTTGCAGAGCGAACAACCAAAGTTGTCGCTGTTACACTTTGTGCAGTTCCATTATCAAAAATTCCAAACAAGGCCAAAGGACCAACTGGAATATTGATATTTGCAAGATCAATTCCTGCTTCACCAGTAGATGCAACATCAAGTGTGCGACCAGCTACTGTTGGTCTCAATCCACTTCTTTTCTCAATTGAAAACGATCCAACAACATATCCAACTACGCTGTCTGATCCAACAGTTCCAGTGGTAATCACTAGCTGAATATCACTTCCAGCAGCGAAACCATTCCCAGAAGATGCAACAACTCGAACGTTATTTAATCCAGTTACACCATCAAAATCCGTGGTGAGAGTAATTCCAGCGGTAATTTGCGTTGTGCTGTTTCCCACATATGCTGAAATCACTGGAGTCCCACCAAGAGTAGCAGGAACACCAGAACTATTCACCATAGTGAATTTAATATCAATTGTATCACCTAATGCAATATCACCATTATAGTTCATGCTGCTAACCTGCTGTTTCTAAGAAGGGCCAAACGTTTTCCTTGACCAGATGGAGGCGCTGCTGGGTTTGTATCCCTGATTACAGCCAACATAATTCCCATTTGGTCTGTTGTGCTACCATCATATTGATATGTAACAAATTCACCAGCAGTATCAAACAAAGAGAATTTTTCTGCAATCGCAATTGCTGGAATACCACCTGGACTAGAATCTGTGAAATTTGATTCTGCTATTGTATAATCATTATCAACTCTATGGTTTGTTCCACCATTTATTCCACCAACAGAGTCTGCTCCAACCATAGCAATAGCCATGTATGGATTTGCACCCAAAGCACCAGTAGTTGCTGCTGTTATACTTCTTACAGCAGTATTAACATATGGGTTTGGTGCATAACTATATACATCAATATCAGCATCAGCTGAAAATACATAGCTGAAAGTTTTACAAGTATTGTTTGTTGAATCACCAAATGTTACATTTAATGCCAATTCTGTACCATCTGCTACTTTCCAAGCGAGAAAATAGGAAATGGAAGTGTTATTTCTGGTTATTAAAGGAGTAAATCCAGTTGGTGGAGTTGCAGTTGTTGCTTTATCTATGAAGCCACCAAGAAATATTTTTGAACCAGCAGCTGGAGTTGACGCCAAGTTGTGGTTAACGTTATTTTGCGTAGCAGAACCATGCGCTAGAATTCTTCTTGGTTGTAATATTGATACAGTCATTACACTTCATCCAGTGCTAGAAAACAAGCATCTATTTGCGCTGCTGTAACATAACCTTGAGCAATAATAGAATCAAAATTCACAGCTTCAACATTATGTCCAAATTCATGCAACATACCCATACCAGTCATAACGTTGCCAACGTCTTTAAAATGGTACGCATGTCCAACATCAGAAGATGGATACCATACATTTTCTGGACCCAATCTATTTTGCAAAGCCAAAATGTAAGCATTATTTTCAACAATTCTCAATTCAATTCCATCGTCTGCCAATATACCTTGAACTTCTCTTAATTTATCAAGATATGGCCACCAGTTTCTTTGAAACTCAGCTTCTCTTCCAAAGCTGAATTGAGTTTCTGTTGAAATAATTACATTGGATGATCTGGAAGCAATCCAACGCATGTAACTTTCAAGAGTTGTGCCAAATTCTGTTGCGCTAGTTTGGCCAGCTTCATCCTGTCCACCAGTTTCAACCCAGTGAACCCATTCAGGAGTCGTTCTTGTTGCTCCACTTGCTCCCCAAACTCCTTCGTGAGCAGTTCTGTGTCCTGCTAGTCCTCTTCCACCTTGCCCATAATCCGAATTGGTAGGAGTTACTCCCAATCCAAGAGTCATATACATGGTATTAAAAGCAGTCCAATTATTTACAGTCAGCGATCCAACACCATGTCCAGTTATTTGCGAATCACCAATGAAATAACGCTGAGCAGGAAGAGAAACAAAAGTTTTTCTCTCCCTTTTCTTTTTTCCAATTTTTGAATTAACAATCATCATTATCAATTCACCTTAACAACATTGGAATCAGCAGAAATTAATCCATCTACATCCACAGTGCGAACTGCAAATTCAGCTGGAGGAATTATTTTGTCCGTGGTGAATGAAGTGCCAGATACCATCGCAGCTATTGATCCATTTATGATTACTTGGAAGCCACGAATTTCACTCTGGGAAAGCACTTTTCCATCTTCTCTTGAAGATGGAAGATTCCAATTCAGTTGGAAAATTTTAGCTGGGTCTATAGCCTGCTTTTTCTCAATGCAAGCTACAATAAATTCTTGACCAAGAATCTTTACAGAGTCTTGTTGGGCATCAATTCTGAATCTTTCAGTTCTGGAAATTTGCGTTCTTGCGCAGTCTTTATCCAGAAGAAAGTTTTGAGCAGCTTGCTGTGCAACATGCTGCTCATTGTGGCTTGATACTATCTCTGCGGTTGCGCTTTGAGCGCTTATCACCATCGCTATAAATGGGAATATCATCTTTGCGCGGTTTTGCATAAGTAATGATGTTTCCATCTTTATCTCCATCTGGATTTTCAATCCAGTGCAAAAAGTCGCGCACAGTGGTAAGATGTTTCCTGTTACGCGACATTATTTAACTTGAACTTTTTTCTCGTCAACTTTTGGCTCTTGCTTTGGCGCAGGCTTTTCAAAAGTGTAACCAGCATTTTTCATGATTTCAACTTGATCTTTGGCAACGTTGCAAGCCTTTCCATCTTCACGATACATTACAAACATTTTGTTATCCTTGAAAATAAGTGGAAAAAAGGGTGGTATTGCTACCACCCAAGACACTCAGGCGAACCTGAAATCAATACTCTGCAAGCAGAGTAATACGGCGTGGATCCCACGCAGCTGCACCAACGAGAAGGTCAAGCGACATGGTATCAGTCTTGGTGTTCATATCATATCCGATTACAACGCGGATAGAGAAACCATTGTTGTTGATACCATATGCCAACTTATCAGAAGGCAGATCAAGCATTGGCATTGCAACAGCCAAAGATTGATCGTCCATAATAACACCTTGAGCAGCCAGGTTGGTAAGGCCAGAGCCAACAACCGTAACAGCGGCGTTATCAGGAATGATTTCAGTGATGGGGTCAACCAGCGGAATTTCAGTGGTTGGGTTGGCGTTGGTCAGAGTCGCAACGATCAACGGACGACGGCAACCAGCGACAATAATGCGCGTACCAGCAGGGAAAGTGTTAACTGACGCGTTGTGCGAATCAACAGTCAGCGTGCTCATTCCAATGCGGTTATACTGCGTACCGTTCGTGCCATTGTTGGTCTGTGCAACACCAGTACCAGCAGCGGCCAAACTCCAGGTTGGGAATTGCATCGTTGGGTAGAAATTCATACCCATTGCGCGACCCAGAAGCGCTTCACGGAAAGTGCGAACACCTTCATCAGAGCGGTTTTGGTATTTGTTGAAGTAATCTTTACCCAACAGTTTCGCTTCCAGAGTGTCGTTGACTACGCAGAAACGACCCGTGGGAGATAGTTGGTTGAAGTTTGCAGCTTTACGAGCCAGTGCCATATCAGCAGCGTCAACAAACAGGTCATTGGCAGCATACAGACCAGCGGCAGCAGTCAACTTGGTACCAACGTACAGGTCAACTTTTTCAGCCAGACGATAAGAAGCTGGGCGAACAACTTGCTCAACGAAGTCATCGAAATTCAGCGCTTTTTCTTTGGCGGTCAGAGCCACAGAAATATCATAGTGCTTTTCGATTTGCATCGAGCGCTTGGATTCACGAATTTCCTGAGTGGTAATCGTGCTGGTGAATTCTTTTGCTTCATAGTCAGGACGCGTTTTGATACTTACAGTATCACCAACAGCGTAACCATTTGCAGTTTTGTTGAAATCAGCGCTCTTGTCGCGAGCGGTGAGGTTGGTGAGGATGAGAGCATCCTCCATGTGCATGAGTGCTTCTGGAGCGATCTCATCAACATTTTGCCAGTAATTTGCCATTTTGAAAACTCCAATAAGTCTCTTGAATTTTCCAAAAAACTTACAGGAGTTAAAAAGAAACTGCGCTGTAAGAATTTGGTTGAATTTTTTAGGTTCAAACCCAAACCATCGCAGCGCAGCCTTGAGGTGGTATTGTAAATAGCCTTTTAAATACCCAACTAATTAAATCAACGCAGTCTCATCAATCTTGGGTTATTTAATATCTGACTTTCGTCATAATCTGGATATATATCAACGCAGTCTCAACTATCCAGAGACTATCCCTTTACCGATAGGGGATAAGGTAAGTATAGGGCCGCCTACCCTATAAAGTAAAGCCTAATAGCGCCGTTATTTATTTTGACCTTTGTTTTTAATCTCTTTCAGGCGTCTTACTTCATTCAGGTTGCCAGCTTTGCGAGCAGCACTGATTTTTGCATCAATTCCACTGGCATTTTGACCATTATTCCCAGTTGCACCAGCATTTGTTGACTCAGGGAACAAATGAGGAGCAGTTTGGCGCAGTGATTCAATCCACTCTGGCATGGTCATAACGCCGTTTTTGCCTTGCATAATCTGGCCTTCACGGTCTCTTGGCACTGGTTCACCGTTTTCGATGTGCCATACTTGCTGAGCACGGAAAACCACATCAGGAACAGCAGATTCAACACCTTTCAATTTGACAAATTCAGTCGTTACAGCGGTGTCAACGAGCAATTTCTTTATGGTGGAATTTGCTTTTTCGTATTCATTTTTGTATTTTTCCAACTCACCCTGCGCCGTGTTGAGCTGCGCTTTGAAGCCAGCTTCAACTTTCTCTGTGCGCTTCTTGATGACGTCTTCATATTTGCCTTCGGTGATCAATTTCAGTTCTTCATCACCATTGACCTTCTCAATCAATGAGCGAACTTGGTTGGGGTCAAGACCTTCCCAAGTCTTCATGCTCTCTTTGAGAGTTTTGTTTTCATTCAGAAGCTCAGTCTTTTTCGCTTCGATTTTGGCGAGAGAATCATTAACGGCAGAAAGCTGTTTCTGCAAATCTTCAACAGTAACAGTAGCGCCACCGCCACCACCATTACCATCACTATTCATGTTCAGCTTGTATTTCAAGAATTGATTTCTAAATTTCATATTTCACCTATAGAGTGTTAAGTTCAGCAGCATTACCTTTTAACGCAATTTGCATCAAATCAATTTTGCCACTTTTGAAATCTTCGGCCAGTTTCTTATTGCCAAGAACATCAGCTATAAAATCCAGTTTTTGTGCCTTTAAATATGTTTCAAAAGTGGTTTTACCATCAACTTGATTTACATCAAAAATTCCATTTTCTCTATCTTTCTTATTTGGCTTCCTTACTTTGCCATTTCTATTTATGTTGTCACCACGCTCGTAATTTTCACCACTTTCAACAGCTGCCCTACTGATGTAATCTCTTACATCTGGCATTCCTTTCACTTTCGCCAACGACGATGATCGGCAGTTGAAATGGATTCGTCCAGGGCCAGCGCCCCAAGGTAAAGAATGCCCAATTGGCTCGTGATCGGAATTATAAAACTTACCATCACGTATCCCACAAATGTTTGCAGTCGTGCGATGATCCAATGTAGAAACCCAATAGAAGCCATCAATAACGTCGTCATTCGCAGCATATGTTTCTTCCCTTGCTTGAACACTAGCGTGATGTAAATAAGACCGTGTGAGAGTTTTGATATCATTCCCACTTCTATTTAACACCGCTTCCACTTGCTGTATTGCTTCTTGGGTTGTAGCACCACTAACATAAGATTGACGCAAAATGTTTTGCAATTTTGTCGTTGAAGTTTTGTCAGCTGCATTAAACCAAAAATCAAAAGTATGTCCTTGATACGTCTTTTTCAGCGCTCTGTTTGCAACAACTGCTGAGTTTAAAATATTCGCAGAAGTGCCTGTGAATATTTCAAGGTTCCCAGAAGTCCAAACAAGCTCTTTCGTTATTATAGAATTAAACGACTCGTTTACACTAGGCCGCAATTCTTCTATGTGATATTCATGAATTTGATTTTGTAGAAGTTTGGTGAGTTCTTTCAATGTCTTTGAATTAACTGAACCAAATTCTCTTTCAATCTCCTTTATGATTTCCTTGTGCAGCTTATTCAACTCATTATAGGTTTTTGAAGTGATGCCCTCAATCGTTCGATTGAGAGCAACCATTCTCTTGAGATATTCTTTTATGAACTTTTTTTCTTGAGCAGACATTATTCCACCTTATCAAGATTCTGATCACCAAGATTCTCGTCAATGTTTGGCTTTTCCTTTTCAACCTTGTCCTTTATCTGCTCATTTGTTTCACCATCTGCGTCAATCCATCCAGCATCGCGCAAATTGTCCAAAAGAATATCGTGAGAAATTGCACCATTCATCCAAGCATTGACCAGAGCAGTCAAATCCTGAGAAGTCATGACCATTTCTGCGAATTCTACATTGGGGTCAAAATATGCTTCTTCTTGCTGAATGCCCATCATATCAGCAATAAATGCCAAAGCATCATTAATCGCTTTTCCAGCCATAGACGCAGCATTAACCAATGAAGCTCCACGATTAGCTTGGCGAATTGAAAGTGCTTCAGCAGCCTCTTTTGATGGTGAAGAAATCAAAGCAGCACCATAACCTGAAGCCTCATCCATCATATCCTTTTTGCTGTTGCGAATATGCTCCAATGCACTGGTGTCGGTTTTTGGATATTCCGCGCGTCCGTTGGGATTGCGAATTCCAACTATCACCTGAGAACCAATAACTGTTGGAGTTTGATCTCCATCAACACCAAATACAAAGAGAGTCGGATTACAGGTCATGAACTGAGCTTGACGCAAGTCAGCATCAATTTGGTAAATTGAAATGGCAATATCGGAAATACCCAACAATGGAGGAGTATTCTGCTTTGGTGAATTATCAAAAGCTCCCGCGTAGAATACTGGAATTGATTTGTAATTCACACCTCTGAATTGCAGTTCAATTTCTTCGGTCAAATCACCTTCAACATATTTTCTGCTTACTATTTTTCCATCTTCATTATAGGTGTATTCCAAAACCTCTTCTTCAGATTCTTCAAATGAAGCTGAATATACAATCTTGCGAGTTCCGTCAAAACCTTCTTTATAATTGACGAAATTCTCTCTTGTATATGTGGCGATATAAAACTGTTGGCGATCAACGTCAAAGTCAACAACCAAAGCAGTTTTGCCAACAGTGAGAATTTCAGATAGCACAAATACAAAAAGCTCATGAATGGAATCAAAAGCGTTTGTAGCTATCTTTTCCATATAATCAATAGTTGATGGCAGATTCAATTCTGGCTCTTTAAGAGTTGCGATACCAACGCACATTCTCAAAGCATTGGCAGTTATATCAGGAAATCTTGCACGTTGAATGTATGCTCTATATGCAGGATTTGAGTGATTCCACGGCAGATAATGAGGAGCGTTTTTGATCACCTCATTAGGAATAGTTCCACGCTCTTTTATTTCATTCCATCCACTTGGCATTGGAAGGTATAATTCACCTTCATTTTTTATTGAGTTTGATCCAGCAACAGAATCCCGCATTTGCTTTGTTTGGAAAACTGTTTTCTGGTATTCTTCGCATTTTTCAGAAGGTGAATATTCAGTAGCCATATTAGTAATTTCCTTTGATTACTCTTGTGCCAACGCTCTCACGTTGGATGGGGAATTTTTCATAAACATAGTAGCCAGCTGCATCTGGCTTATGGTCCAATCCTTGAGATTTATCTGGGAGACCATTTTCACCCCAAATTTGTTGCTCTAAACACAGAGTGTATTCAGGACACTTTTTCGTGTTCACTTTATAACGCCGCTCACCTTTGGCGTTACAAATCATAGCAGAAAGAGAAAACACACGATCTTTGATTGGTGGGTTTGAATAACTCTCTTTCACTATGAAACCAGCAGCGTGTAATTTAACAATATCTGTTTCGACCGTGTTGGCTGATGTTCTATGTCTGCCAGCTGCGTCAGGATAAATCTCAATTCGGTGTCCTGAGTATCTTTGTTGCAATACAGCTATTTGTTCGTCAGTATCAAATGCGTTGTGAATCTCATCAACAGCGCAAGGAAAGCCGTCACGCAAAACATGAATAATAGCAGACCCGCGCATAACGTTAAAATCCATGCCAACATATAGCACATCACCAGGACGAACCACTTCATCTGTATGATTTAACCTTCTGTCGAATTTTGGATAACAACGTCCACCAACAAGGTTAACAAATTCACCCATTATATAGGCATCAATCAACTCTGGTGGATAACTTGTTTTCAAAGTATCAATGTAATCAGGTGGAAGGTTATGTGCATTCGAGTATGTTGAGGCTCTGTAAATTCGATAGCCTTTTTCTGGCTTTTTCTGCCAACGATCATAGCAGAATTTGAATCCTTCAGGAGTGGTGTATGCGCTCACTCTGTTCAAATACGTTTTGTACAATGGCATCCCATTTTTTGTTCCAATGAGAATTCTTTTGCCATTTGCGTCACGCATGTAAACTTTTTGGCGATTACGAGCAATTACCTTGTTCCATACATCTTTTGCTTTGTGTGTTGCAATTGTGTCCAATTCATCGATGTGCGATCTGAAAGCTTGGTAGCCAACAATGCGCCCAGGATTATCCATTGAACGCAAAATAATATCACCATGATTTTCAACAGATATAATCTTTGCGTTCTTGTTAAGTTTGTAAGGTATTTCATTATTTGTTAACAATTCTTCCAAATATGGAATCATGATCAACGATAACAAATCAAATGTTGGTGCGTATGCTGCTACGTTCGCACCTGGAAAAGACAAATCATTTATTATGCTCACTGCCATACATGATGATTTGCCAGAGCCAAATCCCGCTAAAAATAGCGGGAATTTGTCTTTTGATTGAATGAACTGAGTCTGAGGCACTGTGAGATTAATAGTGCGATCTTCCTCTTCATCATCATATTCATTATCAATCAGGTTGCTCATCTGGAATTATCATCGCCTTGTGTTTAAATTCCATCGCCATGCATTCAAGAATACCGATTATTTCCACAACTGAGAAATCACCATATTTTTCAATAATCAGCGATTTTATTTCTTGATACATTACATCATATTCTGGAACTTCTTTTTTCTTGAAATCAATCACTGTCAGATTCGTCATCATCTGCATCCAAATTCAAGTCATCACGTATTTGTTTAAGCTCAACCAATACATCAAGATGCTTATCCAAATAATCAGTAACAAAAGTGTAATTCTGATATGCCAACGAACGTCCAATATTCAACAATTTGTCTCCATATACTTTATCAAGATGCTTTTTGGCATCCTTTACAGTATCGTGAATCAAACCATCATACGTTTCGATTTTGGTGACTTTCTTCATTTCAATAATCCAATTACTGGTTCATGATTCAGCAAAACTTGACGCGCCATCAATTCTTTATTGAGGACAAATTTCATAGCCCATTTCTTGAACATTACTTCAGACAAAATAATCCATCCATTCTCTTCTGGCATTGCAAGGTGCTTGGAAGAAATCATAAACTGCCAACGCAATCCATTCTGTCTAAATACAACAACTGGCTCCAATCCAAAAGCCTTTCCTTCAATGTTATTTACAGCGCGATTTACTTGGCCCCACCAGCTCAACAATTCTAGTTTTTCACAACGCTTGACTTCAAACGCAAATGGATTACAAATAACATCAGCGCCACTATCTCTGACTTGATCAAGATTCCGTGTGGGTTTTTTGCTCAGAGAGAAAGCAGATTCCAACCAGTCGCAGAATTCTCTTTCACCTGATGCGCCCTTAGCTCTGGCGTTAATTTTGGCCATTGCGAATTGTCTCTTTCTGAATTGTAATACTGCAAAAGCGATCACCAACATAATCATGGAACATTTTTATTCTATGCTCCATATCTCTTGGTTGGCTGCCTTTTGGTTGCATTGCAAGATAACTATTGAATGCTTTTCTGATTTTATCAATAGACTCTTGTGGCTTTTCTGAAACATGATTTATGATTATTGAGCCATTTTCAAAACCAAACATCCCATATATTCTCTTACTCATCGTTGGTGTCCTCTTCTGTTTTTTCTTCTTCTAATGTAATGTCGTTGGGATCCACGTTGGCAAATCTCACCAACAGTGATTTCTGAGTTTTCTTATCTGATTTGTTTTTAACAAAATTATCCAAGAACAATTCAGTCAATTCTTTGGCTTCTTTTCCTGTTGTTTTCTTGATGGATGTAAATAGGTGTTCTGCTACTTCTCCAAACAACCATGTCTTGGTTTTCTCAAAAATGAATTGCAATTTCTCAACTTGATATTCTGAAAGCTCATGACCATAATAAGCAATCAGGCAAGTATCAAAATCACAAGACATTGCCATCTTTTGAAATTCAGCCAATCTGTCTCGCAGATCAAACCATTCTTCCTCCCTTCCAGTTGCTCCGTGGTCAGGGATGAACAATCCGCATGATGTGGCAACCATCACTGCAAACTTAGTTGGAAATGTTGTATTGTTTGCTACAATTGCCATTTTGAAATCCAGTAAATGACGCGCCAGTTAGCTTATTCAAGGCGTTATTATTAACTATAACTCGTATTATACGTTATAGCTAGGCGAATTAAAATAACCACAAAATTCAGCGAAATAACGCCAAAATTAAGCTATTTTATGTGATTTTTTGTTGAAAAACCACATATTTTCATGTGTTTTTCGCTGACTTTTTCTGAAATTAGTACGATCGTACTAAAATATACGTCCCGTTTCTTTTTAAATAACTCCTTATTTAATAGGAAGTTATCGGAAAATAGACTG
>Ga0209604_1002486_pt1 | contig 13468 bp, 7 predicted proteins | sample AD_UKC097_MetaG_FD_184405 | JGI IMG/M metagenome (GOLD analysis project Ga0209604, IMG submission 184405) | Active sludge microbial communities of municipal wastewater-treating anaerobic digesters from USA - AD_UKC097_MetaG (SPAdes) (version 2) | ecosystem: Engineered > Bioreactor > Anaerobic >... | reverse complement strand
GAGTACTAAAAAATATATTTTTATTATAGGTACTCTTAGGCGAATCGAAGCCCGCAGGTTCGTTTTCGAATCTTTCAGCACGTGCTGAAGGACTGCTGAAGGACTGCTGAAGTGCTGAAGGAGGGTCAGGGTCATCATCGTCATCGAGCCAGACCGTCCCTCCAAGCGACCATGACCGGTAGAGACCCTGGTCGAACATATAGGCATTCGTCCTCCTCCGCATCGAGAGCCCCGCGGACTCCTCATCGGTCACCACGGTCCGGTCACAAAAGGACAGGGCAGGACATTTCTCCAGGAGCCCGGTGTACCGGGACCCCCGGCTTTCGTACCCGTGGATAAGACGGTGTAACGTGCTGTTGCTCCACCCGGTCTCTTTCTGGAGCTGGGGGATCGTGAACTCCGGCCAGCTGTGCTTGACAATGACATCGATGAGATCCGACTCTTTCCGGGTGAGCTTGGTCTCCTGCCCTCCCGCGGTCCCATTTAACAATCCATAGAGCCGGACCGCTTCATTGAAATCATCCCGGGTGGCGGTCATGCAGAGGAGCGGCCCATGGTGGGACTGCTCCCGCTGCATGAACCGGAGCACCGCATTCGCCTTGATGAGGTCAAGCAGCATCTCCGGGTTCCTCCGGTTCGAATGCGCCAGGAACCGGATCCGGGTGGCAAACGGGATGATAACGAAGAACATCTGGCGCCCGACAATCTCCCAGATTGCCTGGCAGGTCAGGACCTCGGGTGACTCGCGGTCCTGGTCCTCGGGAGGAGCAAGGTCCCGCAGCAGGATGCGTACCAGGACCCGGTCATCCTGCTCGGCAGAGTCATCGATCCAGCAGGTGAGCATCCGGTTGAAGACCTGGTCATCCCCGGCTCCTTCCACCTTTGCAACCCACCAGATGCACCGCTCCGGGATGGTGCAGACCTGCCCTTTGCGGTCCTTGCTGACCGTCCGGTAGAGGAATGGCTCCCGGAAGGAGGTGGTGACCCCTTTCAGGATCTCGGCCATGTCCTCCGAGAGTGTGGTATCATCAAAGACGATCACCGACCCTGGTTGCAGGTTCTCTACGTAGAAGAGGGCCTTGTTGCTCATCCTTCCTGCCAGCCGGAACCGCTTCGGGACTTGCTGGAGCAGGGTGGTGAACGCATGGCTCTTCCCCTTTCCACTCTCCCCGGTGACCGAGACGTGCAGGCCATTGGTGTTCAGGACCGATCGGGAGGCAAGTGACAGGATCATGCACTCGGCCGGTACCTCGTCGCCTTCATGGTCGAGGGCAAAGGTCTGGAGCATCACCTGTTTCGGATCGCCGTGCTGGAGGATGGCAAGCGCCTCCTCCCTCAACGGGAGCTCATCAAGGGCGATAGGAGGCGAGGTCCCTATCCGGGATCCATGGGCAGGTCCTCCCGGTCCTGATGGTGGCCGGGCTTGTCCTCCCTTCTTCCGATCTGCCAGTGGTTCAAACCGTTCCCGCAGCTCCTGCCAGCGCTGAGCACCTCCCCCGCAGGAGGCATGATGGCATCCGGCATAGATGGCCCCGCTGGGGAACTGGATAGCAAACGCCCCGTCCCGGTGAGCACCAGAGAAGGGGCACCCGTCAAGGATAAACAGGGTCCCGCCCTGGTAGGGCTTTTCACCCCGGATGAGGATATTGTGGTCCCTGAGCCAGTGGGCAAGGTTGATCTGTTGCTTCCCTGCCGGGCTGCGGGTTGTTGTTACATCCGGGGACTTTTCCGGTAGTGCTGCAGCCAGCCGTTCCAGGACCTCCCTTCCCACTACCTCCATTTCGGCAGGGACCGAGATGAGGCGTGCCCTCCGGTGAGGCCGGTCGATGGTATTGTCCCCCTTCCGGCTCATCGTCCCGTAGAGCTTCCAGATCCGGGCAGCGTTGTGGTTCGCGGTGTCCACGGTTGTCCGCTCATCATCAAAGAGGGCAGACAATACCTCGAGGCTCCGCTTCACCAGGTCTCGACTCTGGTCATCATTCGGGAGATCGATCCGGTACAGGAGATGAGCCCCATTCCCTGAGTCGGCAAAGACCGGCTCTGGCCAGCCCATCCCGCCCAGGTAATCGGCTATCCGGGCAGCGCAATCAAGTGCGGCCTGGTGCTCCTCATCCGTAGAAGAGACTCCTGATGGTCGGACCGGGTCCACATCGATCGGGAACCAGTGCCGGCGCAGGATGTCGGTATCAGCCGTGGTGGCATCCTTCTTCGAGAGCCGGGTCTTGATCCGGTTTGCCCTCCGGGAAAGTAGGGCAGGATTCACCTCGTTCAGGGTGACATAGATGCCCTGCATCCCTGAAAGCCCGTCCAGGGTGTCTACCCGTTCGGCGAGCTGCTCCTGGTCATCGAAGTACCCGCTTGCCATCCCTTCATCAGTAATCGCCCTGACCTCAATGACCTGGCCAGGAGTGAAGAGGACCCCAACCGCGTGAAGAACGTCATCGGTCATAATCCTCTACCCTCTTCATCCTGCAATCACAATCTGGGCAAGAACATCCTGATTCCGAATTGAGACCAATCGCTTCCCCGACCGTCACTTCGCTGCCACAGCGGTGACACCGGGCGAACACATCGTGCCGGTCCCACGAATGAGCCCCACAGATGGGGCAGACCAGGTCGCCTGTATCTGCCGATGCGGTGACGATGACACTCGTATGGGTCAATCCATCACCTCGGCAAGACCCCCAGGCAGGACCTCGTAGATCAACCAGCCCTCCTGACCGGAGTAGATCCACAACTGGACAGAGCCCCCAACCGCCAGCGGGAGATTCTTGAGCTGTTCAATCTCCCCGGGCCACCGGGATATGACCTCGGCAGCCCCGGATACCGGCCGGCGGGCACGCTTCACCCGAATAAAGATCGGGTGGTTCCGGTCCTCCCATGCAATAAGATGGATAAGGGAGTCGGACCCGGTTGACCGGAATACCATATATCCCCTCTTTCGCAGGATGGCCAGGGCCAGGAACTCTGCCGCCCGGCCTTGCTGGATAATGGTCCTGTGCGAGGGGTGGTTCCTGTCAATCCCCAGCATGGGGATCCGGCTCCTGGTAGTCCGGGTGTGCCTGGCAGTGTGGATTGGGACAGATCCCGTCCTCGGGGATGGTGCAGACCAGTTTGGTCCATTTCCCCTCCTTCCGGCTCTTGAAGAAAGGACACTTCTTTGCCTTCTTCACAGCCGATGACGACCTCGTGCCGAATCCCATCAGGACACCCCCGTAGGTGCGCGATAAGAAGGTTTTTTGCTCTGCGCAAACAGGAGAATATTGGCTCTTCCCTTTGTAGTGAAGCTTGGGAGGCAACATTCGGGGGGAGGGCCCACTATTCTGGACATGCGTATTCCTCATCGGCGATGATGATCAACCCACGGTCGACAAAAAACTGCCCGATACCCTGGAAGCCGGTGTGGCGTTCATAGGCCTCCAGGGCTTCTCTTCGTGTATGTAACACATCTCTCTCCAATTTATCACCTGTATGAACCCAAGCAAACAGGAAGAGAGGGAGTGCAAAATATGGTGTCTGGGTCTCATACACAGAAAAAAAAGTATGAGCCCTTGTTAAATTTTTTGAGCTGATAAGTACCCTTCTTTTTCCTCAATCCGGTCCAGAAATTGCCGGAATGCCTTTGGGTTCTTTATTACAAACCGACGGATGGCATCCTCGTCAGCAACCGCTTGAATTGAAAGAGCTTCCATGCATCCCCGGCAATAATCTTCACCGGGCGGATTAATCAAATTACACGACGGGCATATCCGTGGTTCCAGCCGCGCAGACTTTTGCCCCGTTTTTGTATCCAGACCATAGAGCCGCGAGATCTCGGCATCGACATCTCCGCCCGTCAGATGGGCATAGGTCATGAGCATGTCGGTATTGAGCGATCCCCACATCATCATCTTGACGACACTCTCGGAAGCTCCCTCGCGGAGCAGATGGGTAATCCTCGAGTGGCGGAACAGGTGGGGAGTGAGATGCTTGGTCATCCCTGCCCTCTTGGCAATCCTGTTGATCTGCACTGCCATGGCATTCCAGGTAAGCGGACGTCGTTTCTCATTCAGAAAGACAAAGGATTCGGGGGTGACGGGGAGGGGGTAATCCGCTCGCCACTCGGAGATATATTTCTTGGCCATCACGAGTCGGATATACCGGGTGATGCCGGTTTTAAAATTCACATTGACGGCAATCCCATTGGGGTCCGACTTCAGGTCTCTCCACTTGAGCTGGCAGACCTCGCCTGGACGGAACCCCCCTTCGTAGAGGGTCATGATCATCGCCCGATCCCGGGAGCTTCGGGAGGCCTTAACCAATATCTTCACTTCCTCAGGTGACAGGAGCTGCGACGCCGTCTTGGTGATAGTATCTTTCCGCGGGGACTTGATCGCCTTGACTTTCTTCTCGGGAAGATTACTGTACTCGTTCTCGATCATCCAGAGCAGGAACTGCTTCAGGATCGAGACATGGTCAAAGAGGGTGTTCTGTTTATAGGGCCGCCCTTGAGGTGTTTTCGCATTCTTTATCGCATCGATTCCCATGTACACGGTCCCTATCGTGAGCGTGGAGTATGGTGGGATGAAGCGACGCCAGGTTACCAGAGTGAAGGTGAGCTTGTTGACACGTCCATTGCTTATCCCGCCTGCAGCCCGGCGTTCGGCAAGAAATTCCGAGATCAGTCCGGCGTCTTCATGGGTTATTCGTTCTGTGCTCACGTACCGGTCAATGATGGTATTTGCATACCCTTTCTTGACACTGGAAAAATGATCTTGTGAAAGAGTGCTGGGAGGCATAAAGAATTGTTTGAGAGAGGGGTATATAAACTAAAACCGGGGGATTAGAACTTCGTGTCCGAATGCGAGGGATGGGATTTGAACCCAAGAACTCCTGCGAGACTGGACCCTGAATCCAGCGCCGTTGACCTGGCTTGGCTACCCTCGCGCCTTTAACTGGTTTGGCTTACGGGGAAATAAAGGTGACTAAATCCGGTATTGCCCTCTCCCTGGAAAAAAGGAGTGCCACGAGGGGGAGAGGCGGGGAGCCCATCGCCTCTCAATCATTCAATATTTTGCATGGATTGCTAGTTCCCGCTCGCGGAGCACATTCCTCCGGATCTTGCCCGAGATGGTCTTTGGCAGGTCATCGACGAACTCGATCGAACGGGGATACTTGTAGGGAGCCGTGATCTTTTTCACAAACCGCTGGATATCCTTTGCCATCTGCTCACTCGGAGCAGATCCTTCTTTGAGGACAACGAATGCTTTCACGATCATGCCACGGATGACATCAGGGGACCCGACCACCGCAGCCTCTTTGACGGCAGGATGTTCAAGGAGGGCACTCTCGACCTCGAACGGCCCGATCCGGTACCCTGAACTCTTGATCACGTCATCGTCCCTCCCGACGAACCAGTAATATCCATCCTCATCGACATATGCCTTGTCCCCGGTATAGTAGAAGTCGCCCCTGAAGACCTCGCTCGTTGCCTCGGGATCGTACAGATACCCATCGAAGAGCCCGACCGGCCGCGGGCTGACCCGGATCGCAATCCTCCCGGTATCCCCTGGCGCAACCGGCCGGCCGTCATCATCGTGCAGTTCGATCTGCCATCCGGGAGACGGCTTGCCCATCGATCCGGGCCGTGCTTCCATGCAGGGGAAGGTCCCGATCACCAGCACGAGCTCGGTCTGGCCGTATCCCTCGTAGATCGTCAGGCCGGTCCCTTCCTTCCAGACCCGGATCACCTCGGGATTGAGGGGTTCGCCCGCACTCACGCAGTGACGGAGCGAGGTGAGATCGAACTTCTCAAGATCCGCGAGGATCAGCATCCGGTATACCGTGGGAGGGGCACAAAAGACCGTGATCTCGTATTTCTCAAGGACCGGGAGGAGCTCGGTCGGCTTGAACCTCCCCCGGACATCGTACACGAGGATGCAGGCACCCTGTATCCAGGGCCCGAAGAACTTCCCCCAGGACGACTTGGCCCAGCCGGTATCGGCATAGGTGAAGTGGAGATCGTGTGGTTTCAGGTCAAGCCAGAATCCTCCCGTGGTGACATGGCCGAGGGGGAGGGCATGGTTGTGAAGGACCAGCTTCGGCTCGCCGGTTGTTCCTGAGGTGAAATAAATGACGAGCGGGTCAGTGCTCTTCGTCCGCTCCATCCCGGCTATCTTCACCAGGTGGCGGGAGACCGGTGCCGGATAATCGATCTCCTCGATGTAGCTGATCCACCCGGGGAGTTTTGCGTCGGTCACAAGGCGGGTGGCAAGGGTGGGACAGTCATTGCTTATCTCCTCCACCTTGCCGGAATTCTCCTCGTCGGTGATCACCATGGAGATCTTGGCCGCATCGATCCGGTACTTCAGGTCCTTTGGGGTGAGCATCGTGGGGCAGGGGCAGAAGACCGCTCCCAGCTTGATACAGGCAATCGCAAAGATCCACCATTCCGGAACACGGGGGAGCATGATGATGACACGGTCCCCCTTCTTCACTCCGTACTTCAGGAGCATGTTTGCCGCCGAGTTCGAGAGGTTCATCATCTGCCGGAAGGTGAACGTCTTTTCGTTCCCCTCCTGGTTCACCCAGATCATGGCAAGCCGGTTCCGATCCTCGAGGGCAAGCCGATCGATCACATCGAACCCGAAATTGTAATAGTCAGGGACCTCCAGTGAGAATGTCCGGTAAGTCTCCTCGTAATCACCCATAGCGTGTCCTTCACAGGGCATATGAACAGAATAATATCATCTGGGAAATCTTTAACCTGTCTTTTTCTGCACCGGGAGAAGAGCACGAAACCCAGAGGTTGTGTCCCATAGGAGGAGGACCCGTAGTTGAACCGTTCCCTCTGTCACAGGAATACCTTGGCTTGAAAGGTAGTACCGATCATTGGCAGGGAGAAGCGGCCAGATGAAGTAATCCAGGAAGGCAGCATGCCAGGCTGGGACGGGGAAGAGGGGGATTATTCCCTGCTCCGGTATTTTTCCAGTTCGCGCTGCCGGAGCTCATTTCGGCGTATCTTCCCGGACAGGGTCTTGGGGAGATCAGGGACAAACTCGACCGCTCGGGGATACTTGTACGGAGCAGTTGAGTTCCGAACATGCGACTGGATATCACGGATCAGGGTTTCCGATGGCTGATACCCTGGTTTGAGAACGATGAACGCCTTGACGATGACTCCCCGGATTAGGTCGGGAGACCCGACCACCGCCGATTCCTGGACTGCCGGATGCTCGAGAAGGGCACTCTCCACCTCAAAAGGACCGATCCGGTAACCCGAGCTCTTGATGATATCATCATTCCTCCCGACGAACCAGAAGTAGCCGTCGGCATCAATGGTAGCCTTATCCCCCGTATAATAGAATCCGTGTACAAACGAGGCAGCATTCGCTTCAGGGCTGTTTACATACTCCACGAAGAGGCCGACCGGGCGGGGATCGATACTGATAGCGATCCGTCCTTCCTCTCCCTGCTCGACCGGCCGCCCTTCGTCATCATGGAGCTCTATGTGCCAGCCCGGCGCCGGCCTCCCCATTGACCCGGGTCGTGTCTCCATACCCCGGAATGTGCCGATACAGCAGACCGTCTCGGTCTGGCCATACCCCTCGGAGATGGTCCGGCCGGTCCCCTCCATCCAGACCCTGACCACTTCCGGATTGAGCGGCTCGCCGGCACTGGTACAGCGGCGGAGTTCGCGCAGGTCAAACTTCTCGAGGTCTGCGAGGATCAGCATCCGGTATATGGTAGGGGGAACACAGAACGTGGTGATCTCATACTTCTCAAGCAGCGGAAGGAGTTCAGTCGCCTTGAACTTGCCCCTCACATCATAGACAAAGATACAGGCCCCGGCGATCCACTGGCCGAAGATCTTGCCCCAGGCGCATTTGGCCCACCCGGTATCCGATGAGGTGAAATGCACATCGTTCTCACCGACATCCTGCCATAATGTCGCCGTGACGAGGTGTCCGAGCGGGTAGCTGTGGTTGTGGAGGACCATCTTCGGTTCACCCGTGGTACCAGAGGTGAAGTAGATCAGCATCGGGTCACTCGCAAGCGTCTTTTTTCCAGTCGGCATACTGACCGAACGGAATGACACCGGGGCAGGATAGACCAGCTCTTTAGGGAAGCTGACCCAGCCCGGTCGTTCACCATCGACAAGGAACCGGCATGTCAGCGTCGAACATTCGGTCACCACCTCCTCCACTTTGGCTGAGTTCTCAAGGTTGGTGATGATCATCCGGAAGGTCCCAGCATTCAACCGGTACTTGATGTCCTTTGGCGTCAGCATGGTGGGACAGGGACAGAGCACCGCACCGAGTTTGATGAGGGCGATCACAAAGATCCACCACTCAGGGATCCGGGGGAGCATGATCAGCACGCGATCGCCTTTCTGGACACCATACTTGATCAGGATATTGGCCGCCTGGTTTGAGAGATTTTTCAAATCCCTGAAGGAATACTTCTTTTCGGTTCCTTCCTGGTTCACCCAGATCATGGCAAGCTTGTTCCGATCCTTGTCAGCCCATGCATCGATCACATCAAATCCAAAATTATACTGTTTCGGCACCTCGATCCGGAACGTCCTGGAGAGTTCCTCATACGCCGCTGCACCAGTGCTTCTTTCAGCCATAAAACGTCAAAAATGTTGGAGATGAAAGGAGATGAATCTGCCTTTTCTTATTCGCTCACTCAATGACCAAACATCCTCTTTCGGGGTAATCCAGTAGTATTATAGTGGTCTACACTGCATGTACTGATCAATGGACGATAAGAGATACGATTCCCTGAAAATAGAGAATATCGTCGCATCAGGTGCCATTGCCGATTCCATCGATCTCGCAGAAGTTGCACAAAAGGTGGCGAACTGCGAGCTCAACACCAAGAGATTTCCCGGCGCTGTCTTCCGCATGGAGGATCCGAAAAGCGCATCGCTCATCTTCTCATCAGGCAAAGTGGTGCTGACCGGGATCAGGGATAAGAAATCTCTTGAAAAAGGTCTGGCGATTATCATCCAATCACTCAAGGAGGCAGGTGTCAAGACCTATGACAGCCCCCGCGTTGCTGTCACGAATATCGTTTGTTCGTACGACATCGGGAAGTACATCAACCTGAACAGAGTGGTCATCACCCTTAACCTCGAGAGCATCGAGTATGAGCCGGAACAGTTCCCGGGGCTTGTGTACCGGATCCACGATCCGAAGATCGTTGCCCTGCTCTTCTCATCAGGAAAGATCATCCTGACAGGTGGCAAGAATCTCGAGGATGTCAAACGGGGCCTTGATATCCTCGAACAGAAACTCGGAAGTATCCTCTGATCTACCAGTATCTCCGGGTCCTTATATAGTTCCGTTCCGCCTTCAGGATCTCCTTGTAGAAGGCATCCCCTTCCGTGAGGGTGGCGAGGATCCGGGAGGCGTGTTCGGGACCTATCCCCTTTCCGGCCAGGGCCAGTACCGCCTTTTTTCTCCCGGAAAGGACGATGTTGGCATTTCGTACCAGCCTTGCTTCGACCGCTTTCTCCTCGCTCGTCTTCTCCTTCTTTGACGCAAGGGCGAGCAGCGGTTCCTCGTATGGTTTCAGGACGGCGATAAGCCGGGCCCCGCATCTCGGACAGACCGGCTGTTCCTGGACCCTTCCTGCAACCGTGTGGCTCTTCCACTTCCGGCAGTTCATGCAGGCGAGCACGATCTCCTGCTGATCGATCCTGCGCCGGAGGGTGCTGATCACCGCCTGGTCAGGAGTAGGTGGGGCGATCTGATCCCTCGAAGAGAAAAGTCCCTGGGCACCCAGGATGCTCAGCCGTGCGAGTTCGATGGCACAATCCCCCTGCCTTACGAGCGACAGGAGGTGAGCTGCGCAATCCACATCCATGTATGCAGAGAAGAGTTCACGGTATGCCTCTTTCTGGACAACGGTATTCTCGAACAGTTCGGTGAGCTTATAGGTGCTGAGCCGTTCATAATCCGCATCGGGATCGATGGCTCCGAATTTTTTTGCGATCTGGACCAGTTTCCACTTAAAAAGAGTGGTCCTCTTCATGGCGAGCTGGAGGATCCCTCCGACGTGTTCCGGCTCGAGTCCGGCGATAATCTCCCTGACATCGGATGCTCTGACTGAAGGGGGCAGGGAGAGCAGAACCCGGTATGCATCGATCTCGATTCCCACCGTAGTCCCGAACCGGGCTGAGAGGAGGACCGAGATCACCCGCCCCAGCGCTTCATTTGCCTTATGACCTGCGCAGATATTGCAGATCACCGCTTCTTCGGAATCCTCGAGAACGATCATCCGGTCGGTTGCAACACGGCTCCGGTTCTTATCCATTTCAGAAAGGAATCCGGCAGCAAAACGGGACACCTCCTGATCAGTATGATATGCGGCAAAATGCCGGCTTCGCCTGAGCGCCCCCACCTCACGTGCAATCCCGAACGGAACAGGGATCTGCTCACCTTCCCATGAAGGCAGCTCTCCCTTGACCCGTCGTGCCGGCTCGACCGTGATCCGCCCTTCATCCATGTCAAGGACCCTCCAGAGCTGCCCTTTCGTGATGAAGACCGCACCAGTGTAGATCGATCCCACCACAAACGATTCGTCAAGAGTAGCGACGGTCCTCCTGGAGACCATATCGAAGACATGGACCTTCTTCTCATCATGGATCATCGACAGGTTTCCGGCAAGGTAGCGCCGTGCTCTCATGGTCGTGCAGATGGTGTCTCCCTCAAGGCGTATCAGCCGGTGTTCTGCCATCTGGGCACACACCTCATCGAGGAGTTCCCGGCAGCTGGAGAAGGGATACGTCCTTTCAAGGAGGGCTGTGACCGCTTCTTTCGGGATATGCCCGTATTCAACGGCCAGGGCTGCAACCTGGTTTGCCAGGACATCGGCCGGGTTCCGGGGAGGGATGACGTCTTCAACCTCGCCTGCCTTTGCCCGCCTTGCGATGACCAGGGACTCGAGCAGATCATCGAATCCCAGGGCAAGGATGCTACCCCTGGATACGGCATGCAGCTGGTGCCCGGCCCGGCCGATTCTCTGGACCAGGCGGGAGACCTCCCTTGGTGAACCAAACTGGATGACATGCTCGATATGCCCGATATCGATCCCGAGTTCCATGGATGACGTGCAGATCAGCCCTTTTATTGCTCCTGACCTGAATCGTTCCTCGGCATCGATCCTGACCTCCCGTGAGAGCGACCCATGGTGCACCTCAACATCCCCCCGGGAGAAGAGCTGATGGCCAAGGGCCTCGGCAGTCACCCTGGTATTGACAAAGATCAGGGTCGAACCGAACCGGTCGATAGTATCAGAGACCCACTCTGCCTGGCGCTCAAAGCTGTCACCCGCAAATTCAACCGTGATCTGGAGACGCTTGGTGACAGGGACTTCCACCACCGAAAAATCCCTCTTCCCGCAGAGGAACCGTCCCATCTCATCAGGATTCCCGACGGTAGCCGAGAGCCCGATCCTCTGGAATTCGCCCGCGTGGGCGACAAGACGTTCCAGGGCAACGGAGAGCTGTGATCCCCTTTTGCTCCCTGCCAGTTCATGGATCTCGTCAATCACTACGTACCTGACGTTCTTCAGGTGCTTCCGGAGCACCTTTCCCATGAATAGTGCCTGCAGCGTTTCCGGGGTGGTGATGAGGAGTTCAGGGGGGGACAAGGCCTGTTTTCTCCGTTCGGCATTCTTTGTATCGCCATGCCTGACCCCGACAGATATCCCGAGTTCGCCGCACCACCAGGAGAGCCGCTGGAGCATATCGCGGTTCAGGGAACGGAGCGGGGTGATGTAGAGGGTTGCAAATCCTCCGTTCCTCTCCTTAAGCATCCGGTCAAAGACCGGGATCATGGCGCTCTCAGTCTTTCCCGTCCCGGTAGGCGCAATCAGGATGAGGTTCCTTCCGGACGCCACAAGAGGTATTGCACGATTCTGGATCTCGGAGAATTCCTCAAAGCCCCGCGCCCGGATACAGGCCAAAATCCTCTCGTCAAGGTTCCCGATCGGGCTCATATCCCTCCAGTGCCCCAAGAGGTCCGAGAAAGGTGCCATCGGGGAGGAGAACCTCGGATGATTCCCGGCTGATACACCGGGAGAGCGGGCTGAACGGTTCTTTCATTGTCCTCGTAACATCGTACCCGGTAAGTTCATTGAACGAGGGCATGAAAAGGACCCGGCTCTCTGCTCCCCCCTCCCGGACGGGAAATCCAATGCAGGTATCATGAAGGAGTGAAAAGAGGTAGGCGGGAGAGCGGAGAGAGCATCCCACTTCATCCCTGAGAGAGACCATCGGGTGGTGATGCCCGGCTATGATCAGCATTCCTGCAAGGGATACATCAGGATACATATGGCCATGCACGTATCCCGTGCCATCGAGGATCACCCCCTCCTTTGCCAGGAGCTCGCCCGGCTCAAAGAACTGCTCAATGGCGACATCATGATTCCCGGGGACAATCCCGAGCGGAACAAGGGAACGGAGATGTTCTATAAATTCAGGGATCTCGCGTTGTTCCTGCCGTGAGGGGAAAGGGATGCCATGTTTCAGGTCACCGAGCAGGAGGAGGAGATCGGGCAGGGTCTCCCTTATGCAGGTCTCAAGGCGTTCGCACCGCTCCTTTGTCCTGCTCCTGAAATGGATGCCATGCCGGTCGAGATCTGATTCTATGCCAAGGTGGAGATCGGCAACGGCAAGAACATTCCTTCTCCCTTTGACGAGGAGTGCTGGTCCCTGGCTCAGAAATTCGAGTATCATAACGGCTTGAAAACGTCCCGGGCAGGCTGGTAACATTCGTCTTCTTCGAGCAGGAGACGGACAACCTCTCTCACCATCGTCTCCGGGATCCCGGCTTTGCCGGCAAGGATGACCAGCTCATCAAACGGTACTCCCCTCTTCCCCGCAGAATCCCTGATAATCGAGAGGACCTTTTCCCTCGTTTCAGCATCTCTTTCCCCAGGCAGCGATCGTTCGGCAACCTGTTCCAGTCCCCTGGATACCATGTCCGCGAGCATCCTTACCGATGAAATACTCCCATTGAACTGATATATCGCATAGAGGACTTCGGGGCTTCCTTTCCCTGATTCGAGTGCTTCCTTCATCCGGGAGAGCCGCTCGATGGTTAGTTCTGACGTCCTCATAATCCAGCTGTCCCTGGTAGTGCGATCGACCTCCCTCAGATCGATCAGTTCGAGGTAAGGAACAGACTCATCATCATTGGTTGTGATCCGGGCATACCCAAGCACGGTCACAAAGGAAGGTATCTCGATTGATGAGAGAGCTGCTTTCAGACCGGCATCAGGCCGGATTTTCCGGATCTCAAAAACACCGGTCGGATCAGCCACCCGTGCATAGACCGTCTCACCGCCGGGTATCGCTTTCTCCGTCAGGGTTCCTGCCACAAAGAGCAGGCGGCATACCATGCCGCCGGGGGTGATGAGAGCGGGAGATTCCCCCGCCAAATCGGCGCGGGCATATCGTGCCCCTGAATATTCTCCT
>Ga0209604_1002484_pt1 | contig 13471 bp, 8 predicted proteins | sample AD_UKC097_MetaG_FD_184405 | JGI IMG/M metagenome (GOLD analysis project Ga0209604, IMG submission 184405) | Active sludge microbial communities of municipal wastewater-treating anaerobic digesters from USA - AD_UKC097_MetaG (SPAdes) (version 2) | ecosystem: Engineered > Bioreactor > Anaerobic >... | reverse complement strand
CCTGTGCTATGAGCTACAGTTCACCAAGGCGGGATATAATTCAAAAACCATTGACTATAAGCATCTTATTATAGCTGCAGGAGAAATACTTATCCCGGAAAAACTTGAAAAAACAGATCCGATCCGTATCCGCGGGGTGGCTATGGATAAAAATACCAAAGAAATTTTACCCGGCACCAAAGTCATTTTAATGGACAACAAAATGACCGAAATTGCACAGACGCTTACCAACGAAAAAGGCGCGTTTGTGTTTGATGCCGATTACGATCAGGAGTATATGCTGAAAGGACAAAAACCGAGCTATACCGACGGTGACAATCAAGTTACCACCCCCGGGGTGGGTAATGCCAAGGATGTTACGGCCGATCTGCTGCTGGAAAAAGTCATATATGTTTCTTTGAAAGTCCGGGTGATTGACGCAAAAAACAGCCTGCCCGTAAAAGACGCTACCGTATCTCTTAAAGATATGATTTCCGGCAAAACCGAACTGTTCACTTCCGACGTCAACGGGGAGTTGTTCAAACCTATTGGCATTAAAGAAATTAACGACAGTCTGAAATACGAACTTACCTTCAGCAAGGATGAATATCATACCAAAATTGCCGATTACAACTATCGCATTACTAAATCGGAAGAAATACTCATTGTAGAAACCATCGGAAAAATGGAAGTGGGTACTGATTTGGCAAAAATCATTCAAATAAAACCCATTTATTTCGACCTCGACAAGTATAATATCAGGCCGGATGCTGCTGTGGAGCTGGACAAAATTGTCAAAATCATGAATGAATACCCCACCATGGTCATTGAGCTGGGCTCGCATACCGACTGCCGTCAAACATACCAGTACAACGAACGCTTGTCGGACAACCGGGCCAAATCGTCAGCAGCTTACATCAGACAACGCATTACCAACCCTGAAAGAATCTATGGCAAAGGTTATGGAGAAACTCAACTGGTAAACGAATGCGAATGCGAAGGCAAAAAAGTTGTACCATGTACCGAGGCCCAGCATCAGATGAACCGGCGTACAGAGTTTATCATCATAAAGTATTAAACCGGACACAGGCTTTTAACGCCACGCCAAAAACACATCCTCCTCACCGGACACATGCAGCTATAACCGGGTTGGCTTGTATTGCTCCAAAAATGTAACAAAAGCCCTATCTTTGCATGTATTCTCTTTTATCAGAGGGAAAAAAATTTATGAGCCTGATTGCGACACTCCAAAAAAGAATTATGCTCCTTGATGGCGCTATGGGCACTATGTTGCAATCATTCCGGCTACAGGAAAAAGATTTCAGGGGAACGCTTTTTACCAATCATCCCATGCCACTGCAAGGCTGCTACGACATCCTCAACATTACAAATCCCTTGATTGTCAGCCGGATACACCACGATTATCTTGCCGCGGGGGCAGACATTATTTCAACAAACACCTTTAATGCCCAGGCCGTTTCTTTATCACAATTCGGGCTGGAAAAACACGTCCGGGAGATCAATCTGCAAGCTGCAAAGATTGCCAGGGCGGTAGCCGACGGGTTCAATAGCACCAGTACAATGCAACCCCGCTATGTGGCCGGTATCATCGGCCCTGCCCATGAAACTGAGTCCGTACCGCATAAAACCCTCACACCTGGCTCACACCCCCTTGCTTTCGACGCACTTGTCAGTGTCTATGCCGAGCAGGCCACGGCACTGATAGACGGCGGCGTGGACCTGTTGATAGTAGAAACCATTTTTGACTTACATCACGTCAGGGCGGCATTATCGGCTTTAGCCAAAGTTTTTTCTCAAAAAGGCCACATCCTGCCTGTGATGGCCTCCCTGACAGCAGGCGAAAAAAACGGGGTCCTGCTCTCAGGACATACTACAGATGAGTTTTTAGCCCTTGTGTTGCAACAGGAGGTGCCTCTGTTTTCCGTTGGGTTCAATTGTTCGCCGGGAATAGGTGCCGCACGGCCCTATCTGGAAAAACTGTCAGCAACAGCCCCCTATTTTGTGCATTATTATCCGGCTGCCGGATTGCCTGACCGCCGCGGCCAATACCCCATAACGCCCGCCGGGATGGCAAACGCAATGAAACAATATATGCAACAAGGTCTCGTAAATATCGTGGGCGGCTGTTGTGGCACCACCCCGGAATATGTAGCGGCTATAGCAAAATTGGCAAAAAAATACCCGCCCCGCAATCCACAACCATACCAACATCAATGCTGATGCTAATCACCGCTCAATAGCCCGTTTGATTTTCAAAATTCCGCTCAGTAATTTAATGGCGTAATTTTTGAGCCTGTTCAGCGCTTTTTTACGTAATTTGTAAATAATTTTAACATGACGGAAATGAAGAAATTTTTTGTTTTACAATTATGGCTATTCATTGCTTTCCTAAAGATTACGGTTGTTCAGGGACAAACGGCTGTTGACTACTATAACAACGGCATAAGCAAGTATATGGCGAAAGATTATGCCGGCGCTGTAGCCGAATACGACAAGGCTATCGCCATCGACGCCGGTTATGCTATGGCATACAACAACAGGGGACTGGCAAAATACAAGCTCAAGGATTATGCAGGAGCCGAAGCCGATTATACCCAGGCGATAAAATTCAAACCTGAATATGCCATGGCATACTTAAACCGCGGTCTGGCCAGGTATAACCTTAAGGACTTTGAGGGCGAGCTGGCCGACTACAACAAGACTATAGAACTCGACTCCAAAATGGCTTCGGCTTACTACAACAGGGCGCTTGCCAAAGAAAGCATGAAAGACAGCGACGGTGCCCTTGCCGATTATTTAAAAGCCATAGAATACGACCCAAAATACAGTAAAACAGCATATTATAACATAGCCTCCATCAACTACAGCCGAAAGGATTTTACCGGTGCCATAAAAAACTTTACCCTGGCCATAGAAAACAATCCGAACGACGCCCGTTCGTATTTCAACAGGGGGCTGGCACATTACGAATTGGGTGCCTACGATAACGCAAAAACCGATTTCACTAAAACCACAGAACTAAACCCGCAGCATGCCGAAGCATACTACTGCAGGGGACTGACAAAAGTTTTTATGGAAGACATACCAGGAGCCATAGCCGATTACACCAAAACCATTGAAATAAATCCCCGGCACGACAAAGCCTATTACAGCCGGGGGGTGGCAAAACAGGAACTCAAAGACCATGAAGGCGCCATCAGCGATTTTTCAGCCGCCCTTACCATCAACCCTAAATATGCTGAGGCATACAACAACAGAGGAACTGCAAAATATAACCTGCACGACTTCAATGGAGCCATGGAAGATTACTCTTTGGCCATCGACAACAATTCGCAATATGCCATGGCATATTATAACCGCGGGTTGGTAAAAATTGATTTGAAACAGCAGGAATCCGCCTGCCTCGATTTCAAAAACGCCCTGAAATATGGAGAGGCAGCCGCTAAAAACCAGCTAAGCCGGCACTGCGAATAAAGTTCGTGACGGTTATCCTCTCGTTACCGGTGTTTTGAATTTGTATTTTTTAAACACCAGGCTTCTTTTATATGCATAATCCCAGATCGAGCAATAGGAACGTAGTGAACTATTGCGAAGTGGGTGGCATCGTGCGCTGTATCTGGGTAACCCCGACTTAGAAAATGTTTCCGCTATGGCGGTATTACATTTTCTTTGTCGATTACGCATTAACGAATCAAATCATATGTTATTGATTATTAGAAGATAATGATTGATTAGCCCTATTGCTACGCAATAGAAGTATTTAATGCGTAATATGGGGTAATGTAAAAATTTTTCTGATTAAAATTTCTGATTAACACAGTTATAAGCTAATAATGAATAATTTTGCATACTTTTTAAACCGACATGACCAAACGCCTTATCCTTCTTTTTCTGCTTGCAGGCAATTATGCGATGGCACAGCTAAACATCAATACCTCGCTGACTGCCAATCAGTTAATGCAAAATTTTATAGGGGGCGGCGTAACGGTTTTTAATGTGGTTTATACCGGCGGTAACGCTTCAAAGGCGACTTTCACCAACGGAAACAATACCAACCTCGGTCTTAGCGAAGGCATTATTTTGTGTTCCGGCAATGCCACCAATATTGCCAACCCGGCTACTTTTTTTATGTCGAACAACCTCAACCAGGCGGGAGATGCCACGCTCAACAGCATCAATAATGGCACCAGTACTTTTGATGCCGCCGTTCTGGAATTTGACTTTATCCCTGTTTGCGACAGTGTAAAGTTCAAATACGTTTTTGGATCTGAAGAATATCCTCACTCCATCTGTTCGCAATACAACGATGTTTTTGCATTTTTTATAACCGGTCCCAATCCTGCAGGCGGAAACTTTGCCAACCATAATATTGCTTTAATACCCGGAACCAACCTGTTGGTTTCCGTAAACAGTGTCAACCTGGGTGTTCCCGGCCCCGGGCTTTCTCCGTCAGGCTGCCTGTCGCTGGGTTACTCAAACTATTATGTGGACAACCTCGGCATGGGCGGTACCACCATAGCTTTTGGCGGTTTCACCACCCCGCTGACAGCTCGCTGCAAAGTGATGAAAGACAGCGTGTATCACATGAAAATTGCTGTGGCCGACGGGCAAAACGCCATCTATGACTCCGGTGTTTTTCTCGAAGCCAACAGTTTTTCGTCTAATGTATTAACTGTAAACACCTGTTATCCCGACACCATCTTTGGACAAAACGCGATGGAAGGGTGTTCGGAAGCCATAGTTTCATTTATTGCCCCGGCAAATGTTACATCCCCCACCACCATTACCTATACCATTGGCGGCTCCGCCACCAACGGCGTGGACTATAACACTGTCGGCAACAGTGTTACTATTCCTGCAGGACACGACTCCGCCGGCCTGGTGATACATCCCCTGGCCGATGAAAACACCGAAGGAACTGAAACCATCATATTAAATATCACCTATGAATGTTTAAATATTATTGATACTATTTATATCATTGACAAAGTGTCCCTGCAGGTAACTTCCGGCAGCGATATGGCTGTTTGTTCGGGCAATTCGCTGGTGCTTGGCGCGGCAGCCACCGGCGGTGTGACACCTGTGAACTATGCATGGAGCGGAGGTGCAGGAACATCCGACAGCGTGCTGATAACCCCCTCCGCCACCACGACCTATACCGTTACCGTTACCGACCATTGCGCCACCACAGCGACTGATAATGTGCAGGTTACTGTCACGCCATATCCGGTTCTTACCGTAGCTTCCGACGCTACTGACATTTGCAGCGGAACGCCGGCAGGCATTTCCGCCTCGGGAGCTACTGATTATACATGGATTCCCGGCAATCTGTCAGGACCGGCAATAACCGTCAGCCCGGCAACTACCACCACCTACACCATAACGGGCTCGGCAGGAGCCAATTGCACCTCTTCGGCAACCATTACTATTCATGTTACCCACATTGATATTAGCGCGAGCAGCACAGCCGAGAGTTGCGGAAAAGCTGACGGCACGGCAACAGTGAATGTTTCGGGCAATTGCGGGGACAACTATAGCTATGTCTGGAACACCATTCCTGTTGAAAACACTCCGGCAATAGCGGGCCTGGTTGCGGGAGATTATACGGTAACGGTATCATGCGGCGGGTGCAGCAACACAGCCACGGTAACCATTCCTCACTATGCCGGACCGGAAGCTTCTTTTACGGCCAACCCGCCGGAGGTCTCTTTAGCCAACAGCATGGTGCACTTTACCGACAACTCGTCCGGCACCATCATAAGCCGCCAATGGGAGCTCGGCGATGGCACGGCATCCACCCTGGCCTCTTTTAGCCACAGCTACGACAAGACAGGCAGTTTCCCGGTAAGCCTGACAGTAACCGACGAAAACGGCTGCACCGGAACCACCACACAAAGCATACTCGTGAGGGAGGCCTGTGCGTTGTTCATCCCCAATGCCTTTACTCCAAACGACGACGGCTGCAACGACTTTTTTACACCCAGCGGGATAAACATCGATGCCAACCAATTCCGGATGATCATTTTCAACCGCTACGGCCTGAAGGTTTATGAAACCACGACATGGAACGGCAGCACCTGCCAGGGCTGGGACGGCACGCTGAACAACAGTGGTAATATTGAAAAAGCGGTAACTGGAGTATATGCCTATCGCATTTTTGCCGGCAACAAACTTGACGGGTTTAAAACCTATACCGGCGGCATCACGCTGATACAATAGCGGAAAACTGTTGATTGTAACTTGTTTAGTGTATTTTATTTAGGTGTATGTTTTCAAAACACTCTTCTGTTTTATTATGTTTTGACCTGAAAATTTATACGAATTTTTTTAGTTTGTCTTCTTTTTTGCAGTTTTTTTTTAAAAACTCAGATATGCTGTATTTGTATTTAAAAAGCTATTATTATATGGAAATAAATAGATTTAAAAAAACTGTTAAGCCCTTATCTCCGTATGATTATATTAAATTCTTGCATTAAAATAATCCTGTATAAATTGTTCATAAATCATTAATAAAAAACCGACAACAATATGTTTTTTTTTTGATTTTTCTTTATTCTTGTAAAAGAAACGCAACTCACATATATTTTGAATTAATATGAATTACGAAAATAATTTTGATTGTGAAGCTCTTCAAAAATGCAAATAATTATTTAATGATATAAACAATACCAAATGAAAAACTACAAATTATTCGCGAAAACAATATTCTTTGTTTTTGTTTTTTCTTTTACATTATTATTTATTAGTTTAGATAGCTGGGCCACTGATTACCATAGATCTTCTAACACTAGTACTTTAGCTTGGGGTGCAGGAAATGCATGGAGCACTTCCGTTTGTGGAAATTCAGGTCTCTCGATACCCACCTCGATTGATAATGCATTTATTGACTGTAGTAGTAAAACAACAACTTTAGCGGCATCGGCGAATTGTATTAATCTTACTATTAGTGCAGGAACTTTTAATGTTTCAACAAATGCATTACTAAATGTTTCCGGAAATCTTACAATAAGTGGAGGTACATTAAATTTATCAGGAGGAATAATACTCGTTTCTGGAGACCTAATCATTTCAAACGGTGCATTAAACATTACTGGTGGAACCTTATCCGTTCAGGGGAATATTACAAGGACAGGAGGAACGTTTTCACATACAACCGGCGGGACTTTTCAGATGCTCAAAAATGGCGATCAAACAATAACACCCGGAACAGGAGGTATGACATTTTACAATTTTAAGTTAGCGGGCGGAGGAACTAAAACCATGAATGGAAATATTACGGTTGGAAATACTCTTGATTTGCCAACATCTGGCACTGCCACCTACCTCGCCATAGGTGCGAATACCCTAACATTATACGGAAACATATCCGGCGGTGGAACTGGAGGTGCATATGGAAAATTAAGAGGCAGTGCTTCATCAAACCTTACAATTTATGGCTCAAGCAATACCGCCTTGGGAACCATATTCTTTGATCAAACTACTGACGGCACTACAAATAATATAAAAACTTTTTTATTGAATAGAGGTTCTTCAAATTTAGCTACAGTAACACTTGGAAACAAGATGGTTAATAGCGGCACATCTGCTTCTTTTGGGCTAATAAATGGTATTTTTATTTTAAATGGACAAACCTTAGTTCTTAACGGAACCTTTAGCGGTGTAAGCGCATCCAACGGCGCCTTGAGAGGTAGCACATCCTCAAATCTAATTATTGGTGGAACAGGTACTTTGGGAACTTTATATTTCAATTCATCTTACCAATCTCTTAATAATTTAACCGTTGACAGAACAACAAACGGAACCGTGAATTTGGGCACTTCCCTTGTCTTAAATTCAACACTTACTTTAACTGCCGGACAGATTATTCTCGGGGCTAATGATCTTACAGTACCTAATTTATCTGGTTCTGGTTTCGACAATACTAAAATGATTGTGACTAACTCAACTGGTTATTTTAAGAGAATTATTGGCACTAATAATACGGGTTATATTTTTCCAATCGGCGAATATACAGGGGCAACTCAGTATAGTGGATTTACATTTACTTTTACCGCAGGAGCTGGCGCATCTCAGATTGTTGGATTCAGAGTGGTTGATAACGATCCTCCCGGAACTCTGCCTACAGATTATATTTCAAGATATTGGATATCATCGTTTTCAGGAAGTGCACCCTATACCTTTAACATGAGTTTACTGTACAACGGAACTTCAGGAGACATAGTCGGTTCAGAAAGTAATTTGTCTGCAGCCTACAGAGTATCTGCCGACTGGACAACTGCCGGTACAGTTGATGCAGGAAATAACCTTGTGGTTTATACCAGCGTAACAAATTCAACTGCTCCTTTGACCACAGGCAATCAATTTACAGGAATAGCAGTTTTAGCAGCAGGGTGCACCGATCCCACCCTTACCGGCGCCAGCCAGGCAGCACCTGTATGCGGCAGCGGCTCTGCTACCATTAACCTCACAGGCATGGTGCCAAACAGCACCGGAAATGCAATTGACTATACCATCAATGGCGTGGCACAAACGCAAGTTACGGGTGTCAACGCCAATGCTTCGGGAAATGCCAGCTTCAGTACTTCATCGTTAACCACAGCCAACAATGGGCAGACACTTGTAATCACAAAAATTACCAATGGAAGCTGCTTTACCAATTTCAGTCAAAGTGTTACGCTACAGGTGAATCCCTTAGGTTCATGGACAGGTGCTGTCAGCACCGACTGGAATACCTCCGGCAACTGGTCGTGCAATACCTTGCCAACAAGTACCACAGATGTTACTATACCCAATGTTACCAACCAGCCGGTAATTAATTCAACAGGTTCTGCGGTTTGCAGAAACATAAGCATTGAAGCTTCATCTTCGGTAACTGTCAATAGCGGCAAAGACCTCTCGGTCTATGGCAACTGGTCCAACAACGGGCAAAGCGTTGTGGGAACCGGAACCGTGATCTTTATGGGAAGCACAGCACAATCAATAAACGGAGCTACTACATTCGAAAACCTTACTATCAACAATGCTAACGGGGTAACCTTAAACAGCCCCACAGAGGTAACCGGAGTACTGACACCGACACTCGGCGCACTGGCTTCTGGCGGAAACCTTACGCTGGTGTCCACCGCAACACAAACGGCACTTATAGCCGGAACAGGCGCCGGTGATGTAACGGGCAATGTGACTATGCAGCGTTATATGGCGAACAGGATGGGATATCACTACTACGCCTCGCCATTTGCTGCAGCACCTGTGAATGAGTTTACCAACGAAATCGGAACAATTATATCAGGGGATCCCTATGGTGGCGGTACTGATACTACACAGACGGTCACTCCTTTTCCTAATTTCTTTGCCTACGACGAAACCATGGGGCCAACCATGTCTATCGGCTGGACTGGCGCCGGATCAACCTTGCAGCCCTTGCGCGGCTATTGCATCAATATTGGTGCATCTTCCGGAGCACTAACCACCGACATAACCGGCGAAGTAAACAACGAAGCACAGACCTATGGTGTAACAAAAACCACTACCACCAAGCCCGGTGCCGATGGCTGGAACCTGGTCGGAAACCCATACCCCTCGCCAGTGGACTGGCAGTCGACCGGATGGAACAAAGCCTATATAAACGATGCCATTTATTATTTTACTCCCAATTCCCAATACTATGGCAGCTACAGTTCTTTTGTCAATGGTGTTGGCACAGGTGGCGCAACAGGCATCGTTGCTGCCATGCAGGGATTTTTTGTGCGCGCCACGGGCAGTGGCAACCTGACCGTTAATAATACCGCCAGAGTTAATAATCTTAATCCAGCATTCTATAAAACGCTGTCAAATACCCCTTTGCTAAGGATTCAGGGATATCCTTCCCAGAACAGTTCGTATAGTGATGAAACCGTAATTTATTTCGACCCACAGGCCACCGGCGATTTTGACGGCAGTTACGATGCTTATAAACTGATGAACAATAGTCCCAATCTGCCCAACATTTACACGAGTTATAATGCCAGTCCCGCATTATCCATCAACGGCATGCCGCCGCTGTCGAATACAGATGTGGTGATTCCCCTGGGCTTTCTTACTCAAACCAACGGCAATTTCACCATCAATGCCAGCGAGATACTCAACTTCGATCCCTCGTTGCATATCTACCTGGAAGACAACCAAATGTCGGCTATTCAGGATTTGACAACAAACGCCACCTATACATTCAGTATGAATGCGAATGCCCCTCAGTACAGGTTTTTTATAAGGTTCTCACCTTCCATATTAACAGGTGTTGAAGAAAATGGCAGTTCCTTTGTTGATGCATGGGCCTCGGGTAAGGACATTTATGTAAATTACAGCAACAGCAGTCTGCAACCGGCCGAAATATCGGTTTATAACATGCTTGGGCAGACTGTAATCAGTGGCACGCAGGAAGGCCGTGGAACCATGCGTTACACGGTGGACAAACCGGGATGTTACATTATAAATGTAATCAACACCAACGGCAGCTATCAGAAGAAAGTAGTGATATTATAGATAATAATTTTACATTATTTACCGATAAAAAAATATTGCCATCATGAATAAACTGAAGCACATAATATTTACCACTTGTTTTCTGACCATACCTTTTTTTATAAATGAGATTTTTGCTCAGGCGCCGCCGCCCCCGCATCCGGGCGGCCCGAATTCCGCACCAATAAATGGCCTGGCTATTTTGGCGGCATTAGGTATTGGATACGGTGTTAATAAACTCAGGAAAAAAAACAAATGACGCTTTTTGTTTTTAGATAATGCTCATAAAAATGAATCTGATTTATTGCCTTTCTTTCTTTTCTTTGCCTCTTATCCTGAAGGACGGAAAAGAAAGGCAATATTCCATACAAAATTATTTTTTATTTTGATTTTTAAAAATGATGTAAAACACCAAAATCCCAACTTCCTTGCGGATAAGAGGTCAATACGACAGCTCAATTTACATCCTTTTTATACACTAATTTATTTTCAAAATGTTAATCCTGAAGGAAGGAAAACCATATTCCAATAAGGCTTTTCATTAATTATTCAATTTTTTACCGGACAATGGTGTTATTAATTATATGTTCAATTGTTTCTTTTATCTTTTCCAATGAGGCTTTTAAACTTTCTGTGATTTCATAATTTTTTAATCTTAAAATATTCAACCCCAATTTTTTTAACTCAACTTCACGCTTTTCATCATTATTTTTTACTTCTGCTAAATCATGGATATTACCATCTAATTCTATCACCAGTTTGTATTTATGGCAGTAAAAATCTACAACAAATCTGTTGATTGGGTGTTGTCTGCGGAATTTTAATCCAAGAAATTGATTATTTCTCAATGCTTCCCACAAAATTTTTTCGGCATCAGTCATTTTATCTCTGAATTCTCTGGCCTTCTCAAATGCAAAAGGATTAGAACCATAATGCATATCATTTATATTATCACTCATACAAAATGTTTTCGAGTATACCTTTCTTTTCTTTGCCTCTTATCCTGAAGGATGGAAAAGAAAGGCAATATACTATACAAAAATATGCTTTATTGGAATTTTAAAAAGGATGTAAACCACTAAAATCCTAACTTCCTTTAGGATAAGAGGTCAATACGACAGCTCAATTTACATCCTTTTTAAACACTAATTTATTTTCAAATTGTTAATCCCGAAGGAAGGAAAATCGTAATCCAATAAGGCTTTTCATTAATTATTCAAATCTTTACCGGACAATGGTGTTATTAATTATATGTTCAATTGTTTCTTTTATCTTTTCCAATGAGGCTTTTAAACTTTCTGTGATTTCATAATTTTTTAATCTTAAAATATTCAACCCCAATTTTTTCAACTCAACTTCACGGTTTTCATCATTATTTTTTACTTCTGCTAAATCATGGATATTACCATCTAATTCTATCACCAGTTTGTATTTATGGCAGTAAAAATCTACAACAAATCTGTTGATTGGGTGTTGTCTGCGGAATTTTAATCCAAGAAATTGATTATTTCTCAATGCTTCCCACAAAATTTTTTCGGCATCAGTCATTTTATCTCTGAATTCTCTGGCCTTCTCAAATGCAAAATGATTAGAACCATAATGCATATCATTTATATTATCACTCATACAAAATGTTTTCGAGTATGCCTTTCTTTTCTTTGCCTCTTATCCTGAAGGATGGAAAAGAAAGGCAATATACCATACAAAAATATGCTTTATTGGAATTTTAAAAAGGATGTAAACCACTAAAATCCTAACTTCCTTGCGGATAAGAGGTCAATACGACAACTCAATTTACATCCTTTTTAAACACTAATTTATTTTCAAATTATTAATCCCGAAGGAAGGAAAATCGTATTCCAATAAGGCTTTTCATCAATTATTCAAATTTTTACCGGACAACAGTGATATATTTTACCAACATTAAGCTCCGCTGGAGCTAATCTCCATAACTAATCCAGACAATTAATGCCAAATTAATATTACCGTACTAATTGTCCAGACTCAGGAAAAATACCAGCTTATTATTTTTCCTTAATAAATTTTTTCACCATACAGCCTTTTTTTCCTTCAAGTCTGAGAAGATACAATCCTTTGGATAGTCCGGCAATGTCGATCTGCATATCTTTTTGATGCATAGGGTGGGATAAAATTGATCGGCCATTAATATCACAGATAGAAATTGTCATCTTTTCTGCCTTGTTAAATGCGTCGTAGGTAATATTTATTTTTTCAGCAGCGGGGTTGGGAAAAACTCTAAAGAACAACTCATTTTTTGGAGTGTATGCCATGCCTGCAGGGCCGGCAGTTACGAAATGTGCTCCATAACGGTATCCATAAATAGTTTTTATCTTCCACACATTGTTCATACATATATTTAAAAGATCAACAACATATGGATGCCAGTTTCCATTGGTGAATCTCTCATATTTTCCTGTAATTGAATTACCATACGAATCGAAAGTATAGGTAAGCCTTTGAATGGTAATCCAGGCTCCGCTTTGCCAAAGGTCGCCGACATCAGAAATCAGGTTGTTATTAACATCATATGCGTAAGTATGTCTTATTAAATTACCCCATGCACTTCCCTGCCATTGCTCCATCAATGAGGTTACAGGATTTCCGTTTACATCATAGGTATAAGTCATTTTTTGATTATTAACCAAAGCACCACCTTGTGATACTTCTTGTGTTGAGGTTAAAATATTATTATTCACATCGTAAGTATTTGTTACCCTTAGCACATCTGTCCATGCTCCTGTTTGCCACTGTTTTTCAAGGCGTGTGAGCATTTTACCTGCTGAATTATATGTACACGTATCAAATTGGTAATTGACCCAAGCCCCTGTTCAAGCGACCCCTCCGCGTGCGTCGGGGAATTTTTTCATACTTTTTTCTATCAAAAATAACTATTTTTCAGTATGTATAACTTAAAAATTAATATTATGAAAAAAAATTTCATGCTGATTCG
>Ga0209604_1002480_pt1 | contig 13474 bp, 5 predicted proteins | sample AD_UKC097_MetaG_FD_184405 | JGI IMG/M metagenome (GOLD analysis project Ga0209604, IMG submission 184405) | Active sludge microbial communities of municipal wastewater-treating anaerobic digesters from USA - AD_UKC097_MetaG (SPAdes) (version 2) | ecosystem: Engineered > Bioreactor > Anaerobic >... | reverse complement strand
CGCCAAAAGTATTCATCATCGCCGAGGCTTTTATCGCTGTTACTAAATATTCACCTGGATTTATAGTTACCGATGGGAAAATAAAGTCCACACCTTTGGAAAATTTCCATCCTTGAAGGTTATGAGCGATATCATCAGCATTGTATAACTCAATGTATTCCAACGTGTCATTTCCTGCCTCCGGCGGGTTATACATTATTTCATTTATCACGATTTTCGGATCCTGGGGCGGTAACTGAATTGTAAATGGAGCATCACTCTGATCGCTGGGAGCGCCTGTTGCTAAATCAGATATGGCTATAATATAGTTATTACCAGGATCTTGTGTTACGTTCCATGCAAAGGTGCCGGCCGTTGATTCTGCCGTTCCTAATTCAATGGCATCGCTATTTTTTGTTGAAGTTAATAATTCAATTAATACTGTGCCTTGGTAATCCACTGTGCTCCAAGTAATATCATAAGTAACGCCCTGTGTAATTACTTCTCCGCCATTAGGACTTAACACCTTAATTGTTGGATTACTGGCAGTAGCTATAGCGAAAAACCCATCACTTTCATCCATTGGCTCGCCATCTTCAACATCCGATATTCGAATTTTAAAGGTTGTGCCAACAGACTGATTCTCAGCTATTGCCCAAGACCATGATTCATTGACTGCCGGAATATTATTGGCAAGAAGTTGAACTACCGATTCACCATCTAAAAGTTCTATTTTTAAATTTCCTGAGTAGTTAACTCTCGACCATTGAATGTTTGTTGATGTTCCTGTGTAAAACGTTTCGCCGCCATTTGGTGCGATCACGGTAACTTTTTCGTAACCATAAACCGAATTTTGGGCGCCGGGAGTACCTAATTCAGCTATGCTTGCCATCCAGTTTTCTACAAGGCTGTTATCCAAATCAGGGTGAATAAGTTCCAAGGATGGTCCTTGTCCATTGGCAGCTGATGGCCATGGCGATGATGATGAATAGGAAACGACATCCATCAGCGTTTGATCAGACGCTCTCAATTCAATGGTCTCTCCCGTATTATTAAGATCTCCGACATCCCATGTGATTACATTGCTGATCCCATAATAGTTCATTAATGAATCGGCATTTTTTGCTAATACAAGATATTCACCAGGCGCAAGTATGGTACCGGAAGTAAAGGTGTGGCTAATAGCGTTGGTTACTTTCCAGCCCGTAAGGTCAACAGTGAATGTACTATTATTATATAATTCAAGATACTCGTAACGATTGTCGGGGAGGACTGGATTGCTGTTTGACGGATTATACATTATTTCGTTTATCACGATTTTCGGTACCGGTAGTTCCGCCACTATTGAAAAGAAATTATTGCTTTCGTCCATCGGATCGCCAGGTATTACACCCTGAACCCTGATTTTATAATTATTTGCCACTTGTTGATCAGCCGGAATAGACCATTCAAAGAAACCGGTATTCTCTAAGTTGTCAGCAATAACAACAGTATATAACGGAGGCCGCAATAAAACTATCTTTACATTACCAGTAAAATCTTGCGATGTCCAAGTTATGTTTTGTATTGTTCCTCTTTCCCACATTTCATATCCGTTTGGAGAGGTTACTGTAATAGTAGGCTGCAACGAAATGATATCGCTGGCAAAACGGCTGGTAACATAATTGGCATTACTAACAGTATTGGGAATAACAATAAGATCCACTGCGGCGGTAGGGATTTGAGTGTACAGATAATCGGCATCGTAAAACTCTGTTCTGAATACCCCAGAGGCATCGGAAGAGGCATCGGAGATGGGATAGTTATTTCCTTCAATGAAGGTACTGCCGCCATTTGCAAAAGTTACACCATTTATCCTTACCAATTTAGATTGATAAAGCCCAAAATTGGCGTTCAACTGTGCCAGAGTAACAACTTCAGGATCAACCACATTATTTGTAGAGGTAGGCAATCCCGGATCAGCATTTACTTCTAAACGCAACATCCCGTTATGGTTTCTTAAAATACCGGATATGCCTGTAATACCATCACCTATGTTATATTCTGTTGTAATAATACCAGCTAAATCGTCAAGCAAAATAGCTGCGGTTTCATCCTGAACAAATTTCTGGTTTCGCCATTGTTGCTTATATGTTAAAATAGCTTCGCAATTAATAGTATATTCCTGGTTTAGTACAGATGCCCTAAGTTGTGCAATAGAAAAGCAAGGATTAAAAACCAAATCATCAGAGGAGCGGCTTGTGATAAATTCGCCGGCTGACGTGGAGTTAAGGATTCCAATTATATCGCCGCTACCCGATGGTATGGCTGTGCCTATATAATTAGCGCTATAAAAAGTTGTTCTAAACTGAGCTGTATTACTGTTACTATCGGTAAAAGAATAAGCTTTACCTGTAGCAAAATTAACGCCTGGCGTATCAAACGAAACATTATTGATTTTTACAACTCTTGATTCGTAAGTTTCAAAGTTGTTGATCATATCATCTATAGAAATCTCAATAGGTATTATTTCATTCCCTGTTGAAGAAGGCGCTCCCGGATCCATATAAGGAACAAACTCTACCATACCTCCAAACTCCATAGTTGTACCATAAATACCCGTTATTCCATCGCCAATTTCATAATCGGTATCAATAACTCCCGATGGGTCATCAATCAGTACGCCGGCAGTGGCATCCTGAATAAATTTCTGATTTCTGTATGATTGTGTAAATGTCGTTATCACCTCTCCCTGAAGAAAATAAAAGCCATAAGGTGAAGTGCGCAGTTCTTGAATGTTATTCACAGTTATCGGAAGTATATATTCAGCGTTCCCTACTGAGCTTGGAATATGATCAGGGGCATAGGCTCTGGCTTTTATTGTAACTGACTGGTTTACAGGTATCGGACCGGCATATAAAATAGAAGATTGGTTAGGTTCTGTACCGTCAGTAGTGTAATAGATTGTAGCGCCCTGTGTGGTAGTAGAAATAGTAACCGTTTGCGGAGTAAGATAATTTCCTCCTGGTGGAGTAAAACTTGGAGTAACGACCACCGGAGTACCGCCAGTATAGTCTGTTATCAAGATATCATCAATATTAAGGCGTTTATTTGATGTTCCTGTTTCTGTAGCTCGTTTTATTCTAACACGAATATCTCCCGCTACATTTACATCTTCATTGAACACCTGTACATCATTTGAAGCAAGTGGAGTAAAATTATCACCTATCTGTATCCATGATGATCCGTCATCAACGCTATATTCCACTTTCCAGTCAACTTGTGAATCGGTACCATAACGCCGATAATAAAAGCTAACATTACCAATTCCATTTCCTTTATTCTGTAGCATCGTCATCGCTGAGGTGCCATATCCCCGAAGTCGAGCCGAGCGTTCTCCATTTTTCCAGTCAGCATCCAATGTGCCGATTAGCGCCTCAGTCATATTCCAGTCCAACCCGCTAAGGTTAACCGTACCGGAGGCATACCCAGTTTTAGTTTCACCTGGTCCTTCAAAATCAATGAAATATTGTGCTTCTACTTTTTGTGCAAAAATTGATATTAAAAAAATAAAAAACACACCATTGAGTAAAAACTTTACATTTTTCATAACTTATTAATTTTTAATTGTTTATAATTTTATTGATTAAATATTTTTCTAAATAATTTACTGGACAACTAATTTTTTTGTTCCAAATTCACCGCTTTTGTCATTTGTAAGTTTGACTAAATAAATGCCTTTATTAATGTATGAGAGATTCAATGAAAAAACCTGATCCTGAATCGTTTTGTAATAAACCAACTTACCATCGGGGGAGAATATCTCAATCCGGTTTACTTGCTCGCTTACATCAAAATAGAACATTCCATTTCCAGGATTAGGATAGATGTTAAAATTCAATTGATCGGCAATTTTTGAAATCGCATTTCCCTTTTCTCCAAAAACTGTTACGTCGTCCACCTCCCATGTTTTTGCCGATTGATTATCAGAAAAATAGACAAAAGCTACTCTAATGATCTCCTTCTCAAAACTACTTAGGTCTATTTCGCCTGAGCCTGTCCATTCGAAATAAGGCTCTCCCGAAGGCCATATTACCTCTCCCGTCAAATCAGTCCACTCAGCATCATTTGGGTTTGACTGGTTGTTATAATCAGTTGAAATCATTAGCTTCAAGGCAGGGCCACTATAGCCAAATGCGGAAAAAAACTTGATTTTGGGATTTATTACAGGGTTCAGATCTATAGTCGGCGAAATAAGCCAATCTTCATTAACATAAAATTGTGAACTCTCATATCCGCTAATCCGTGCACATGGAGTGCCTCCAACACCGTAAGTATTGTTTCTGCTCCATACCTGGGTACCGCTCACACTAACGGGAGTCCAGCTTTCCCACGATTCGTCAAATGTCGTAACCAAGAGATCTATTATCTGCGGCGCTTGTGTTGTTGCCGAAGTTAAAGGCGGCTCGCCATCAGTTTTATAATCAATATATTGGGCTTCGTTAGTATAAGAGAATATTATGAAATAGTAAGTGGTTTCGGTTTCGAGTCCGGTAAAGGTAAATTGTTGAACGCCCTGTTCAACATTTTTTGCTCCCACGCCATCGCTCAAATCAATGTCATCTTCTATCGGAATGCCATCATAGGGGTATTGAAACATATTTTGAACACTTGCCAATATAAGGTAAGCTGTTGGCAATACGTCACCTGTGGCATCATTCCAGGTAAGTTTAATGGAAGAGGAGCCGGCTGTAGCAGCAAATTCGGTCGGATAATTTGACGGCTCAGGATAAAAAGTAAAAATTACAGTGGCTTCGGCTGCCGGTGGGGCGCCATCAGTTTTATAATCAATCGTACTACCGGAACCAGTATAGGGATAAATTCTAAAATAGTAAGTTACATTTTCTTCCAAATTGGTAAAGGTATATTTTTCAACTCCATAAGCGATATTCATAGCTGCTTCGCCATCAGCAAGCACAGGATCATTGATAACGGATACGCCGTCAACAGGGGCGGTAAAGTCATTTTCATCACTGGCTAATATCAAATAGCCGCTTGGCAATATTTCTCCTGTAGCATCTTCCCAAGTCAAAGTAATTGATAACCCGGATGATGTCGCTTCAAACATTGTCGGATAATTAGAAGGCTCGCCAAAATACCATTCCAGATCGGATAACGAACGGCTGGTAATAAAATCACCTTCGTTTCTCGAGTTAAGTATGCCAACAACATTTCCTACTCCTGATGGAATAGTGGTTCCAATATAGTCCACATCATAAAATGTCGTTCTGAAATTGGCGGTTGCCTTACTATTATCACTTATGGGATATACTACGCCATTAGCAAATTCTTCACCGGCATCCGAAAAAGTTACTCCATTAATCTTCACCAATTCCGATTCGTACTCTTCAAAATTTGCGAGCATCTCCTCAATGGTTATTACCTGTGGCAAAATAGCATTTCCTGTTGAGGTGGGCGCCCCCGGATCAAATGCCGGATTAAATTGAAGCATATTGCCGAAAGCAGTTATGGAGCCAACGATACCGGTTATTCCATCGCCAATATTGTATTCGGTAACGATCGTTCCTGGAAGGTCATCTATCAAAATGGCTGCTGTTGCATCTTCAATATATTTTTGATTGCGGAAGGGTTGAGTAAAAGTAACTATCACTTCGCCTGTAACTTTAAAATATTCGGTTCCACCCGAATAAAGGTCTCTCAGTTCGCCGAGATTTGCCACTTCGATAACCTCTGCAATGTTATAAGTGCCTTGTGTTATGCTACTTGGATCAAGATTTTCGGCATAAGCTCTTGCTTTAAGGGTTGTGGTTGAAGAGATATTAACCGGAGCTGTATAGTAGTTTGATGATTGCGTAGGGTCGCTGCCATCGGTGGTATAATAAATATCAGCTCCAGGTGTATCGCATGTTATTGTAACCTCAACAGGACCAAAATACTGACCCGCCGGCGGTGTAAAAACAGGCTTCGCTACCGAGGGATTTCCTCCGGTAAAATCGGTAACAAGAATGTCATCAATATTAAGGCGTTTATTTGATGTTCCTGTTTCTGTTGCTCGTTTTATTCTGATACGAACCGGACCATCAATGTTCACCTCCTCATCAAAATGCTGAACAACATCCGAAGCAGGAGCAGTGAAGGCGCTACCTACCTGTGTCCAGGTTGATCCGTTATTGGTACTATATTCCACTTTCCAATCAACCTGTTGATCAGTACCATAGCGACGATAATAAAAGCTAATGTTTCCAATTCCATTTTCTTTATCCTGCAACATCGTCATCACTGAGGTGCCATATCCCCGAAGTCGAGCCGAGCGTTCTCCATTTTTCCAGTCAGCATCCAATGTGCCGATAAGTATTTCGGTCATATTCCAGTCCAAACCGCTGAGGGTAACCGTGCCTGAAGCGTATGCTGTTTTAACTTCGCCCTCACCTTCAAAGTCAACAAAGTACTGAGCCTTAAGCATAAAGGAGAAAAAAAACAACGCTGTTATTAAAAGAGCGGACTTTAAATAGTTGTAGATGTTTTTCATAATTTAAAAGTATATGTTTAATAGTTATTATCGAAGCATCTAAAATAAACCACTGATAATTAAGTAGATCTTATACATTCTTAGTTGATTTTTATCTTAAAACCAAGGCCTAAAAATAATCAATTGTGAGCGATCAGCGCCAACCTGTTAAAAAGTTTTTGTCTTAATATCTTAAATAAAATCATATTTTCTTGAACATCAACAACCAACAAAAAATCCCGATGAAATTAATCACCGGGATTTTTTAATATAAATTTAATTGTCTTTACTTCACTTCTTCAAAGTCAACGTCTGTTACATCTTGATCTGTGCTTCCGGAATGATCACCGCCTGCCGCTCCTTCACTTTGTTGACCGGCCTGCTCTCCGCCTTGCTGCTGCGTGGCATTATATATATCCTGGCTTGCAGCCTGAAAAGCGTCGTTCAATGCTTTGCTTGCTCTGTCAATTGCATCCAGGTCCTCACGTTTATGGGCATCTTTAAGCTCGGTAATAGCATCTTCAATAACCTTTTTCTTGTCAGCGGGGATTTTATCTCCATACTCTTTCAACTGTTTTTCGGTTTGAAAAATTAAAGAGTCGGCATGGTTCAATTTATCCACACGTTCTTTTGCTTTCTTATCAGCTTCGGCGTTGGCCTGAGCTTCGGCTTTCATCCTTTTAATCTCTTCATCCGTCAGGCCTGAGGAGGCTTCTATTCTGATACTTTGCGATTTTCCTGTACCCTGATCTTTAGCCGACACATTAAGTATTCCGTTAGCATCAATATCAAAAGTAACTTCAATTTTAGGTATTCCTCTCATTGCCGGTGGTATCCCGTCGAGATGAAACCTTCCAATTGTTTTGTTATCTCTTGCCATTGACCTCTCTCCTTGCAATACATGTATTTCAACCGATGGCTGATTGTCAGAAGCTGTGGAGAAGACTTCTGATTTTCGGGTAGGGATAGTTGTGTTGGCATCAATTAGTTTTGTCATCACACCGCCTAAGGTTTCAATACCTAACGTCAACGGAGTTACGTCGAGCAACAGCACATCTTTTACATCTCCGGAAAGTACCCCTCCCTGAATAGCTGCTCCAATAGCTACTACTTCGTCCGGGTTTACTCCTTTGGAGGGTTCTTTACCAAAAAATTCCTTTACAACCCGCTGGATAGCAGGTATTCGTGTTGATCCGCCAACCAAGATTACCTCATCAATGTCGGAGGCCTTTATTCCTGCATCAGCCAATGCCTTACGACAAGGCTCTATGGTTGCTTTGGTAAGCTTCTCAGTGATTTGCTCAAACTTTGCACGTGTGAGCTTTTTCACAAGATGCTGCGGAATACCGTCAACCGGCATAATATAAGGCAGATTAATCTCCGTTTCGCTTGAGCTTGACAACTCTATTTTTGCTTTTTCAGCAGCTTCTTTTAAGCGCTGCATAGCCATTGGGTCTTTTTTAAGGTCAATATTAAAATCGGCCTTAAACTCAGAGGCTAACCAATCAATTATCTCATGATCAAAATCATCTCCGCCAAGGTGTGTGTCGCCATTTGTTGCTTTCACTTCAAAGACGCCATCGCCCAACTCAAGAATAGAAATATCAAATGTGCCGCCACCGAGATCGAATACTGCTACTTTGAGGTCCTCTTTTTTCTTATCCAAACCATAGGCTAACGAAGCTGCCGTAGGCTCATTTATGATCCTCCGCACCTTAAGACCTGCGATCTCGCCTGCCTCTTTGGTAGCCTGACGCTGCGAGTCGCTGAAATAGGCAGGAACAGTAATAACAGCTTCATTAACAGTAGTACCAAGATAATCCTCTGCGGTCTTCTTCATCTTCTGAAGAACCATTGCCGATATCTCTTGAGGGGTATATTGTCTATCCATTATCTTTACCCTTGGGGTATTATTTTCACCCTTTACAACATCATAAGTTACACGACCGGTCTCTTTCTGCACCCTATCAAATGTTTCGCCCATGAAACGCTTTATGGAATAAACAGTATTTTTTGGATTTGTGATTGCCTGACGCTTGGCCGGATCGCCAACTTTTCGTTCGCCATTTTCGGTAAATGCCACAATGGAAGGGGTAGTTCTACGTCCTTCCGAATTGGGGATAATAACAGGCTCGTTACCTTCCATTACCGAAACACACGAATTAGATGTACCTAAATCAATTCCGATTATTTTTCCCATTAGTTTATTACTTTAATTATAATTTTTAATTTCTATTTGATTTGCGCACTGCTCCGTCAATCATTATGCCACAGACTGTTAGGAAGCTGTTTAACCACCAAGCTCTTTTAATGATAATTTTTTAAATTTCCTTTTTTTAAAATTATATCATTGATTATAAACACGTTAACTTTAATCATAATCAAAAAATCTGTATTTCAAACCCTGACATTTTCACCTGTCAAAACGACAGAAACAAGTATAAATCCATATTAAAAGTTAGTAATTACTACAAAAAAATTGTACGAAAAAGACACTTAATCGGAATTGACCTCATAAATAATCAGTTGAGCCAACAAGGATTTTCTATTGAATAATCTGGTTTTAACTTACTTTACTTTACCAACTTGAGTATAATTAGCTTTTCATCCATGATTTGTCGTAACTTTGCACACCTTATTATAAAAACTTGTCATATTGAATAATTCATTAATAATAAATAACTTAACCAGATAAAAATGATTGACATTAATGCATCAGAAGAACAGAAAAAACTGTTTGATGAATTTCCTTCTATTTCTACCCAAGAATGGGAACAAATGATTTATAAGGATTTAAAAGGAGCTGATTATGTGCGAAGACTAATTTGGAAAACCATTGAAGGTTTTGATGTCAGGCCATATTATCGTGCAGAAGACCTTGAAAAGATCAATTATTTGAACATTTTCCCTGGGGATTTTCCTTTTGTAAGAAGTGGACGTAAAAAAGAAAACAACTGGCTTATCCGGCAGGATATCTCAGTAAAAAACATAAAAGATGCCAACAAAAAAGCTCTCGACATCCTGATGAAAGGGGTAGATTCTGTTGGCTGGATGCTTGAACAAGAAAAAGAGCCGAGCATTGAGGAGATAGAAAAATTAATGGAAAATATTTATGCCCAGAGTGTTGAAGTAAATTTTATTTGTGGTAAACACGCTCCTAAGGTTCTTGATATTTATATCGAATTAGTAAAGAAGTATAATCGTGATCTTCAAAAAATAAATGGCTCAGTCAATTTTGATCCGATCAGTAAATTGCTTCGTACCGGCGCTTTTTATCAATCGGAAAATGATGACTTTGCTTCATGTTCAGATATCATTAAGGCTTCGCATTATCTACCTCATTTCAGGGTACTGTCAGTAGATGCTGTTTTATTCAAAAATGCCGGTTCATCCACAGTCGAAGAGTTGGCTTTCGGTCTTGCCTATGGTAATGAATACTTACAAAGAATAACAGATCTCGGTGTTTCAATTGATAATGTAGCGCCAAAGATTAAATTTAACTTTGGCGTAGGCTCCAATTATTTTATGGAAATTGCAAAGATCAGAGCTGCCAGGCTGCTTTGGGCTAAAATAGTAAATGCTTATGGCCCTTCCGATGCTGAGCTTACTCGTACCTATATCCATACTATTACAAGCGATTGGAATAAAACCATATACGATCCTTATGTTAATATGCTAAGAACGACAACCGAAGCTATGTCGGCTATTATCGGAGGAACAAACTCGCTTTTTATAAAACCTTTTGATTCAACATTCGCAGAGCAAAACGACTTTTCGGAACGTATTGCCCGAAATCAACAATTGCTTTTAAAAGAGGAGTCGTATCTCGATAAAATTATTGATCCCGCAGCCGGTTCTTATTATATCGAAACACTCACAGACTCGATTGTTGAAAATGCATGGAAACTCTTTTTAGAAATTATGGAGAGGGGAGGATTTGTAGCATCATTAAAAGATGGATTTATTCAGGAACGAATTTCCCAAACTGCACAAAAACGTAATTTAGCTATTGCTAACCGAAAGGAGATATTCGTCGGAACCAACCAATATCCAAATTTTTCCGAGCATCTTGATCCGGAAATTATTACAGAAATATTGAAAAACAAAGAGGAAGATAGTGGCAAAAAGACTATTGAGCCATTGAAAATTTACCGTGGTTCTGAAGAGTTTGAAAAATTGAGGGCAGCCACCGATCGTTGGGCTTTAAGTCATAAGCGCCCGACTGCTTTTATGCTCACCTACGGCAACCTTGCCATGCGGCGAGCACGTTCGCAGTTTTCAGCTAATTTCTTTGGCTGTGCAGGTTATAAAATTATTGATAACAACGGGTTTGATACAATACAACAAGGAGTTGATGCAGCATTAAAAAGTGATGCCGAGATCATCGTCATTTGTTCTGCAGATGAAGATTACCCCGTAATTGCTCCCGAAATCCTCGATAAAACCAAACATAAAGCAATTGTTGTGGTTGCAGGATATCCTAAAGATAGTATCGAAGAGTTAAAATCAAAAGGATTAAAGCATTTCATTCATATTAAATCCAATGTCCTTGATACGTTGCTTGAATATAACAAAATGCTGGGTATCAATTCATAATATAATTTTATTAAAGATTTAACATTTTATACAATGAAACCAAATTTCAAAAATATCAATATAAAACACTCTGTAAAGTCGCAGCTTAGCAGCGCCGATTGGGATAAAGAAAATCATATAGAAAAAAATTGGTTGACACCCGAACAGATAAAACTCAAACCAGTCTATACCGAAGCAGATCTCACCAAAATGGAGCATTTGCAATATGCTGCAGGTATTCCTCCATTTCTTAGAGGGCCATATTCTACCATGTACGTTTTACGTCCGTGGACTGTTCGGCAGTATGCTGGTTTTTCTACGGCTGAAGAGTCGAACGCTTTTTATCGCCGTAACTTGGCTTCAGGGCAGATGGGCCTCTCTATAGCCTTCGACTTAGCCACCCACCGCGGATACGATTCGGATCACGAAAGGGTTGTGGGCGATGTTGGCAAAGCTGGCGTTGCCGTTGATTCAATACTTGACATGAAAATCCTTTTCGATCAAATCCCTTTGGATAAAATGTCGGTCTCAATGACGATGAATGGAGCTGTATTACCAATAATGGCCTTTTACATAGTAGCAGGCCTGGAGCAAGGCGTTCGCCTTGAACAGCTTACAGGAACTATCCAAAATGATATCCTCAAGGAATTTATGGTGCGCAACACCTATATTTACCCACCATTGCCCTCAATGCGTATCATTGCCGATATCTTCAAATATACTTCTAAGAATATGCCTAAATTCAACTCTATCAGCATCAGCGGTTATCACATGCAAGAAGCAGGAGCCACCGCCGATATCGAATTAGCCTATACTTTAGCTGATGGACTTGAATATCTTCGCACCGGCATACAGTCAGGATTAGATATTGATGCTTTTGCTCCGCGTCTCTCCTTTTTCTGGGGTATTGGAATGAATCATTTTATGGAGATTGCCAAAATGAGGGCAGCGCGTATGCTTTGGGCAAAAATTGTTAAACAATTTAATCCAAAAAATCCAAAATCCATGGCATTACGTACTCATTCCCAAACGTCGGGATGGAGCCTTACCGAACAAGACCCTTTTAACAATGTAGCCCGTACCTGTATCGAGGCTATGGGAGCAGTACTTGGACACACACAATCGCTACATACAAATGCCTTGGATGAAGCTATTGCCCTGCCAACTGACTTTTCGGCACGTATAGCTCGTAACACACAAATTTACATTCAAGAAGAGACTAACGTTTGTCGAGTGGTAGATCCATGGGCAGGCTCCTATTATGTCGAAACATTGACTCATGAAATTGCACACCGTGCATGGAAACTGATAGAGGAGATCGAAGAGTTGGGCGGTATGGCAAAGGCAATAGAAACCGGAGTTCCAAAAATGCGTATTGAAGAGGCTGCAGCACGCAAACAAGCACGAATTGACTCTTTTAAAGATACAATTGTGGGTGTAAATAAATACCGACTCGAAAAAGAGGATCCAATTGAAACTCTTGAAGTAGATAATTCAGCGGTTAGAAATGCTCAATTAAAAAGGCTTGAACAATTGCGTGCTGAACGAAATCAGGAAGAGATGGATGCGGCGCTATCTAAAATTACCAAAGCCTGTGAAACCGGCGAAGGCAACTTGTTGGAACTTGCTATTGAAGCTGCCAAACAGAGAGCTACACTCGGAGAGATTTCAATGGCCTGCGAAAAGGTTTTTGGTAGATATAAAGCTGTGATACGTTCGATATCTGGTATCTATTCTTCAGAATCGAAAGGTGATGATAAGTTTAAAAAGGCTTGCAGCTTAGCTGACGAATTTGCCGAAATTGAAGGGCGGCGTCCAAGGATCATGGTTGCTAAGATGGGACAGGATGGCCACGATCGAGGGGCCAAAGTAGTCTCAACAGGATATGCCGATATTGGCTTTGACGTAGATATAGGGCCTTTGTTCCAAACACCTGCTGAAGCTGCTAAACAAGCTGTGGAAAATGATGTGCATATCCTTGGAATATCAAGCCTTGCCGCAGGTCATAAAACATTAGTCCCACAAGTAATCAACGAATTAAAAAAGGCCGGACGGGAAGATATTATGGTTATCGTTGGAGGCGTAATCCCTCCTCAAGATTATCAATATCTTTATGATGCCGGGGTTGTCGCAGTTTTTGGTCCTGGAACAGTAATTTCAGAAGCGGGCATTAAAATCCTTGAGATTTTGATAGAATCGAGAAAGTAAACCCAAATTAAATGGTTGTGAACAACACATTAAAAATTGTTCCAAACAAACACCAAACTACGATTAGACTTATAAAATAGTTGATCCTTAAAAACATGTTTAAGTCCTGTTTATCAACAATATACTGTTGATAAATAATTGATTTTAGGTGTTCCATATTGCAAGGTTTTGCTTATTTTTGATCAAAAGTTTGCAAATTATGCT
>Ga0209604_1002475_pt1 | contig 13484 bp, 17 predicted proteins | sample AD_UKC097_MetaG_FD_184405 | JGI IMG/M metagenome (GOLD analysis project Ga0209604, IMG submission 184405) | Active sludge microbial communities of municipal wastewater-treating anaerobic digesters from USA - AD_UKC097_MetaG (SPAdes) (version 2) | ecosystem: Engineered > Bioreactor > Anaerobic >... | reverse complement strand
GAAAACAGTTTTGTATTCGAGCAACTCGTAAAATGGGTACACGCCGACCCTTCCTTCGAGGCATTACACCCGATAACACGGAAGCGAATCCCGGGCGACCTTACGAAAGGCATATACATCGCCGGGAATACAGGAACAGGAAAAACGTGGGCATTGGACATAATACGAATATACCTCGCAATCGACAACGTACGCATAAAGGTAGCAGACGTCGTCCGCCCGATAAAGTGGGGCATATACAGAGCAGACAGCATATGCGACGAATACACCTCGACAGGGGAAGTCGCCAAGTTCAAAAGCCTACGACACCTCTGCATCCACGACCTCGGCGCAGAGCCGCAGGAATCGCTGCATATGGGAAACCGCATTCGGGTATTGCAACAGATAATCGAGAACCGGGGCGACCGTGTAGATTACCTTACGCACATAACGTCGAACTATCCACTTGCAAGCAGTTATATACTTGACCGATACGGCGAGCGTGCGCAGAATCGCCTGTTTGAAATGTGTAACTACCTTGAATTAACCGGAAAAGACCGTCGCAAATGCTAAAACGTAAAGATATAATCGGCTTCGAGGAACTCCGAGCCTTCGAGCGCAGGATGAATACCGAGTACGTTCCGGAAATATTCAAGCAGAACATCGAGAAGGGGATATTCTATATCGGATATAAGGACAACGCAAAACAGTTCATTGACCGCTACGGAGCGAAACCCTTGTTCATCTTCGTTTACGACGACACCGTGGAACACATATTGACAGAAACGAAACTCGTGTTCTACTTCCGGGAACGCCTGCTCGTCCTCGAGAAATCAACGACGCCAACCTACGAACTATCGCTCTACGAAAGCCAATTCCGGGACAACTACATCGGGGCAGCAAACATCGCCAACCGTCCGAAGAAAATCGGCGTTGCAGACGATTCCCGGGTACAGGAATGGTACGACTACCTCATAGACCGGGAGCGCAATATAATCGAACATACGCTCGATATCAGCGCAGAGCGCAGGGAACTCTTGCAGGCTACCGTCAGCCGATTCGGGAATACCGCACAACTTATGCAGGCTATCGAGGAACTCGCCGAACTCATTACCGCTATCAATCACTTTATGCGGCATAAACCCGACGCCCTCGACAGCCTTGTAGAAGAAATCGCAGACGTCCGAATAATGACGGAACAACTCGCACTCATTGTCGGCGAGGGGAAAGTACAGGCAACAGAACAGCGCAAGTTGCAAAAACTATACGAATTACTTCAAACTACATAACATGGAAATAACAGACGTCGCAAAAATACTCGCATCCGCTTTCGTTCTACTCGTCGCCGCCTACTTCGTGCAGGAACAGGCAGATAGGTACGACACCCGGGCAGCGAGGCTCATACAGGGGATAAACACAGCAATAATCGTTACGCTTATACTCGTTATAGCAATTTCAGTCATAATCATCATTTACATAAACAACTAAAAATCAAAGAAAATGGTAAAGATTAATGAATTCGCCGTCGAACGTTGGGAGAAACAAATGGCGGCTACAAAGGCGGCAGGGGATGATTCCCTGCAAAAATGCTACGAACAACTTCAAAGGTATGACGGAACAGTCGAAATATTCGAGGACTACGACCTTTTGAGTTTTACATTCAAACAAACCTACCCGAATGGAAGGGAAGGCATATTCGGTGGAATCATCTATCACGGACGCCGGGACAATTACGGAAGCGGCGGCGCACCTACGTTCTCCGTTTGTTTAGAGCCTACGACCGGGTACAGTATTCACACCTAACCGGGGTTATAAAACGTTTTTGAGCGATGGGAAAATTAATGGATAGACTCCAAAAGCAATTAAAAAATCCTGACACTAAAAAGGATGCAGAAGATTGTATAAAAATATACAACATGGATAAAATAAACACAACGTTAGAAATTCCCGAAGGCAGCAAGGCTACCATTCAGGGAAAAGTAATTGACGGCAAGAATTATCTTGTCGTTGAGATGGAGCAGGAACCCGAATTGAAAGAGGGGGATTTGGCTATATTTTGGGACTATACACCACGTGAGGCAATCATAGCCGTTTATAGGGGGGTTGAAGACGGCAGATATTTTGACCACTTGGATTTTTATTGGGACAACGCCCTCAAATGGGATGGCACAAAGGAGCAGTACGAAAAAGTACTGCGTGGCGAGTTGAAATAAACATAGTGATGGTGCTGACATTAGTCGTGAACAAATACGCATTGGGTCGGAAAGCCAATAGGCATATATATGAATAACCCCAATAGCACCTCACTATACTTTAATTTTACCATGCAAATTCAAAGTATAAAATTTACACGATGCTTTTAACATTTTCAAGAACAACATTTAGAGACCGAATAATAGGTGGAACAAAGGTACACACAATTCGGGATGACAAACACAACCGCTGGAAAGTGGGTAATAAAATTCATTTTTGGCTTGGTAGTCCAAGAAACACGAGTGGCAAAACAAAGCCGTATCAATTTGGACTTGGTGAGGTTTCAAGGGTTGAAGAAATACAAATGGATTTCGCAATATTAGAGGACTGGAGTACTGATGCAGTTTATATAGGCGATGATATTATATTAAAATCCGATGATGAACTAAACGCTTTGGCTGAAAATGATGGGTTTGATGATTGGGAACAGATGAAATTATGGTTTGATAATCCAGACAGACGGTACTCTGGCAAAATAATCTTCTGGAAAAATTTTGAGCCTATAACACTGGATTAAAACACAACACTCGGATATAGAGTCAATACCTATACACCCCCGACTAAGGGGGATAGAAACAAAAACAAACTAATACACAAAAACTCAAACAATTATGAAAGCAAACACGTTACGCACAACAATCGCAATGAAAAACGCCCCGGCGAACCTGTTCGGGGACGAGAAGAACTACGAAGCCGCTCCCTCAAAGACGGCAGAACAGCAGGCATTTGACACGCAGCGCATGAAAGTCTTGAGCATCCTTCTGTCCGGGCAGGGAATTACATCGCTCGAAGCCTTCGAGAACAGGGACGCCGACGGAACGCTCCGCCCGATTACTCGCCTCTCGGCAATTATCTACGTACTACGTCAGAAGGGGTACGAAATCACAAACGAATGGGAAAGCAATGGGCGCAGCCGTTGGGTACGTTACCGCCTCACAAAAACACCGTTGCTCGAAATCTAACAACGAAACAAAAGAAGAACACTATGCCACGAAGAAGAAAACGCAAAGCATTACCGCCGACACTTTCCGCCGCCGAAGTCTTGAAGTATGCGAAGAAAGAGGAAAAAAGGTGGAACACGGTAATCGTCAAACACCCGGGACTTCCACGCACGTACATCGTTCAAAGAATATCACTACGACAGCAATGAAGAAGAAGCCCTCGGCGTTGAAGAAGCAGCAGGAAAGAGGGGACGCCTTCACAGCCCTCGTAACGCAACGCCTCGGCGTTCAGGCAGTAAAAGAATACCAATTCGCACCGCCTCGCCGTTGGCGTTTCGATTACGCCATTCCTTCCGTCAAGATTGCACTCGAAGTCGAGGGCGGCGTATGGACAAGGGGCAGACACACCCGACCGAAGGGCTTCCTCTCCGATATGGAAAAATACAATGCGGCAGCCGTTGCCGGGTGGAAGGTCTTACGTACCGTCCCGGGGGAATTGTTCACAATGACTACTCTTAATTTGCTACACTCTGCGATATCGTTCGTTAAAGCCGAAAAATAACCCGAAAAAAAGACGTACGACGCCGGGTGGGTACAATTACATAAAAGCAACAAAAAAACACGCAAAAAGCCGCAAAAAACGGCTTTTTGTGTTTACATTATAAACATTTGCTTACTTTTGCATACATATCCAACAAAAAAACAATATGAAAACGCAGCAAGTAAAGTTATCACAAGTAACCGTAAACGAGGCAAACCCTCGGATTATTAAAGATGCAAAATACCGCAAACTAATCGATTCGTTGCTCGCCTTCCCGGAAATGCTAAACATTCGCCCTATCGTCGTTGATAATACAATGACCATTCTCGGCGGCAATATGCGTGCCCGAGCACTACACGACATCGCTACAATGGGCGAGCAGGAACTCACGGAGCGCATAAACGGCGTAAAGAACAGGACAGGGGAAGAAAAAAAACTACTCGCCGACAAGTGGAAGGCGTGGCAGGACAACCCGACAATCGAGGTTATTCGTGCCGACAGCCTTACGGACGAGCAGAAAAAGGAATTCATCATTAAAGACAACTCCGGCTATGGGGAGTGGGATTGGGATATGCTCGCAAATGATTGGGACGGCGAATTACTTGACGATTGGGGGCTTGACGTATGGAACTTCAAGCAAGACGCCGGGATGGGCGGCAACTTTGGCGGCGTGAGTGGGGGTGGTTACCCGGAAGGAATATCCGAGAACGGATTGAAGAGCGGTATTGTCGAAGAACTTGAAGGGCTGGACATAACGCCCGACGACCTACCGAAAATAAGCGGAGAGGATAACGTGCTTATGGAGCGTATAATCATCGTGTACCCGGGCGAAAGGGCGGACGAAATTGCGAAGTTAATTGGGTTGGAATCTATCAATAAGGTTGTCTATTCAATATCGGAATTGATTGGAGAATAGTAACATACGCTCAAAACATCATAGAATATGTCCGGTATCATGAGGAAAACGTGCGTGTATATAATAGGGACTAACGGCGTCGGAAAGACAACCCTCGCCAAAGCCCTTATTGAGCATTACGGCGGCGTGAAAACGTCAGACAAGGAACTTACGCTCTGTAACGACGAAAGGGCGTGTTTCGCCGGACCATACGGTGAAAGCAACTATGGGGGCGTGGATATTATCAATCAGACGAAAAGCCTTCAAGGAATCGTAAAAAAAGCACTTAAAACGCAAGACGTCATATTCTGCGAAGGGTCATTTATGAACAACTTCGGGATAAATGTTACGAAAGCAATGTTCGAGGCAGAAAGACACCTTGTCGTCTTCCTTTACGCTCCTGTCCGTGTAATACACAGCAGGCTATTATCCCGGTCGGGGAGAGGCGTCAATAAAGAAGTGGTTGAGAAGCAGAAATGCGGTTGCAGCGCAGCCCGGAAGTGGGGTTCGATAGGCGTCCCTGTATTGAGTTTTGACACGTCAAAGGTGGAAATCGGAATTATAATTCAGCAAATAATAAAAAGAATTGAAAAATGAGTAAGTTTTACCATTCTCCCCGGTGGAGTAACGAGGTGGCAGATTGCAGTATGCCTATGACCTTTGACACATACAGCAACTGCTCCTACGGCTGTATGTATTGCTTTTCACAGTTCCAAAGGGCTGTGGGGGGGTCAAAGGACGCATACCTACACAAAGAAGTGTCGCCTGTGAACGTGAATCGTGTGAAAGATATATTCCTAAACCCGGACAAATACCAGTTTGGGGAGTACGTAAAGCAGCGAAAGGTTATGCAATGGGGCGGATTATCAGACCAGTTCGACACCTTCGAGCGCAAGTACGGAGCGACGCTTGAATTGATGAAGTTCTTTAAGGAAATCAACTACCCTTTGAGTTTTTCTACGAAAGCGACTTGGTGGACGGAAGATGAACGCTATATGTCATTGGTAAGAGGGCAAAAGAATTGGAATTTCAAATTCTCCATAATCACGCTCGACGAACAAAAGGCACGCATCATTGAGCGAGGCGTCGACACTCCCCTGCTACGCCTTGACGCATTGGAGCGCATAGCAAAGGCTGACGCCGGGGGCGCAACGCTTCGTCTTCGACCTTTCATAATTGGGGTTTCTACACCGACATACCTACAACTAATCAAGGAAGCCAGAAACCGGGGGGCGACCGCATTGAGTACCGAGTTCTTCTGCGTCGAGCAGCGAAGCCGAACGCTCAAAGAATATATGCCGACGCTGAATGAACTGTGCGGCTTCGACGTTATGGAATTTTACAGAAAATTTTCGGTATCGGCAGGGTATCTGCGGCTGAATCGGAAGGTAAAAGAGCCGTTCATCAAGAAAATGCAAGAGGAATGCGAGGCTTCGGGGATGCGCTTTTACGTTAGCGACGCCCATTTTAAGGAGTTATGCGCAAGCGGCAGTTGCTGCGGTCTTCCCGAGGATTGGAATTACAGCCGGGGACAATTCTGCCAAGCCCTACAAATTGCAAAAAAGAACGGCGTGGTACACTTCGGCGATATAAGCAAAGACATCAACAATTTGCTGAACTTCGAATGGGCGAGGGCTGAAGGGTACAACGCAAACAGCAGCGAACGCAGGGCGAAGTTCTACGGTATGACTATGGCGGACTATATGCGTTGGTTGTGGAACAATCCACAGTCAGGGCAAAGCCCATATAAACTATTCGAGGGAATACTCATTCCGACCGGGAACGACGAAAACGGCGACATCGTGTATGCGTTAAAGAAGTAACGAACAAAAGTAATAAGCAACGGTATGACAAGGATGATAATTTGTTGTAAGCAGGCAAGGTTGTTCACGTCTACCGTTGTTTTATTCAAAACGAAATGAACAAGGCAGCAAATATAAACACCTTCAAAGTCAGCGACTTCGCTGCACAGGTAAAGACCGTCGGGGGAAGCGAGGCGAATCGCTGTAAATACCCTGCAAGGCTTGACACCTACGGATGCGGATGCGCTCATAATTGCGCCTACTGCTACGCTCGTTCACTACTTGAATTCCGGGGCTTATGGAATCCACGCTATCCGAAGGTTACGGACTACGACAAAATGAAACGCATCATCGCAAAGTCAAAGACAGGGAGCGTCCTGCGCCTCGGCGGAATGACAGACTGTTTCCAACCTGTCGAGGAGCGTTCACGTTCAACGTGGAAGGCGATAAAATGGTTGAATCAGAAGGGAATACACTACTTAATCGTAACGAAATCCGACCTCGTCGCCTCGCCACTCTACACCGACCTAATGGATAAAGACCTTGCACACATACAGGTTTCGATAACATCAACAGACCCGGCAAAATCCCGGGCAATCGAGAATGCACCGCTCCCGGAAAGACGCATCGCAGCGGCAGAGAGGTTGCAGGAACTTGGATTCGATACCGCCGTGCGCCTTTCGCCCTTCATTCCCGATATGTACGACTTCGACGTCATCAACAGAATACAATGCGACAAGGTACTCGTCGAATTCCTTCGGGTAAACGCTTGGATTCGCAAATGGCTCGGGGGCGACTTCCCGGCACACACACACACCGAGGGCGGATATGACCACCTACCGCTCGAACGGAAAAAATACTACCTGTCAAAGATTACAGGATTCAAGCAGATAAGCGTCTGCGAGGACGTGGCAACTCATTACGCCTATTGGAAAAACAATGTAAACCACAACCCGGACGACTGCTGCAACCTAACGCTGAAAAAGTAAGAATATGGAAGAGCCAAATCGCAAGAGAAAAACACACAGGGACACAATACGCAGGCGGCAAGTCCGCACCGACATTATCGCACAATACTACCGTCGTGGCTACACCTACCGGGATATTCGCCGGGAAGTCATGCAACGCCTCGACATGAAAACCTACTCCCTGCAAACGCTACATAAAGACGTTCACGCAATGCTCGCAGAATGGCGAGAGGAACGCCTCGAAAGCGTGGATGAACAGATACAACTCGAACTCGCTCGTATCGACGAAATGATACGTGAGGCGTGGGCGCAATGGGAAAAATCAAAAGACGACTACGCAGCACAAACGACACGAAGAAAAGGGATTCCGCAAGCACAGGCAAGCGAGCCGCAAGCCACCGAGCCTGCTATCATCCCTGTCCTCGTCGAGCAGACACGAAAAGACGTTGTCAATACAGGCGACGTACGCTACTTGGAACTAATACACAAACTGCTATGCGAACGCCGCAAAATCCTCGGACTGTACCCGGCAGAACGGAAGGAACTCACAGGAGCGAACGGCGAAGCCCTCATTCCGGAAGCCATGTCGCAGGCAGAAATCGAGAAGGAAGTTAAACGAATCATGGAAGCAATCAAGCACTAATGAGCAGTTTCGTTGCAGATGTAGAGGCATTGAAAACAATGAGGGACGGCTTCCGGCACTACGCCCGGAAACACCTTTACACATTCCTCGAATACTGCGACAGGAATTATCAGCGAGAATGGTTTCATACGCTTATCGCCGACAAGTGCGAGGAAGTTTACGAAGGGAAGATAAAGCGGCTAATGATATTCGTTCCACCGCAGCACGGAAAGAGCGAAATCGTTTCTCGACGCTTCCCTGCGTGGGCACTCGGCAGGAATCCGAAACTGAAAATCGTTGGGAGCAGTTACTCGACAGACCTCGCCCGGAACTTCTGCCGGGCTATTCAGCGCACAATCGATGATAGGGATTATGCCGTTCTGTTCCCGGATACAAGAATAAACAACAGCAACGTGCGAACAGACGCAACCCGGGGGTGGGTACGTAACGCAGATATGTTCGAAACCGTCGGTAAGGGCGGATTCTACAAGGCGGTCGGGGTATCGGGCAGCCTTACAGGGACGCCTGTCGATATAGCAATAATCGACGACCCGGTCAAAGACGCACTCGAAGCATACAGCCGCACGTATCGGGAAAGGGTATGGGATTGGTATTTGAACGTTCTTCTGACACGCTTACACAATGATAGCAGGCAGATACTAATTATGACACGGTGGCACGTGGACGACCTCGCCGGGCGGATACTTGAACGTGAAGGGGATAAGTGGGATTTAGTGAGTTTCCCTGCAATCTGTGAGAGTGATAAGGAAGCACACCGAAAACCCGGCGAAGCGTTATGGGAAAGCCGACACAGCCTTGAACGTTTGAGAGGGATTGAGGCACGCAGCCCTCGGACATTCGCTTCGCTATATCAACAACGCCCGGCAATCGAAGGCGGAAACATCATTCAACGCTCGTGGTTTAATTACGTTCCGCTTGCCGACTTCGAGCGCATAAGGGATAACTCCCCGATAGACTACTACGTCGATACAGCATATACAGACAACGCCGCCAACGACCCGACAGGGGTTATCGGCACTTGCAGCATCGGGAACGACCTGTACATCGTGTGTGCCGAAAAAGTACGTATGAAATTCCCCGACCTCATTCGTTTCCTTCCCGGCTATGTACGTGAACACGGATATACTGACAGCAGTACGATACGCATCGAGCCGAAGGCAAACGGACTGTCCGTCATTGACCAACTACGAGAGGGCACGGGGCTGAACGTAACAAAGACACCAACGCCCCGGGAAAGCAAAGAAACAAGGCTAAATGTAGCCTCGCCCTTCGTCGAATCCGGGCGTGTGTACCTCGTCGCAGGGGCTTGGAACGAATCATTCATCGAGGAAATATGCGCCTTCCCTTCCTTCCCTCACGACGAATACCCGGATTTACTCTGCTATTCTGTTGATAACCACTTAAAAAAGAGTAACAGGGTAAACCGCAGAAATCTAACGAAACTCGCTAAAAAACTATATTAACATGGCAACAATACAAGAAATTCTCGACAAGAACAGGGCGATTGACGACATTATCAAAGACCTGAAAGAAACTGACATCGAAATACCCGAATGGGACACGCTCGAAAAGGAATACAACCCTCTGCTGCACCCGGTAATGGATACGGCACTCTATCAAGACATCGTCGATGACGGCGTTACAACGAAGGTGTCCCGGGTGGTACAGGATATGCAACGCCTCGCCGTCAAACGCATGACGGAACTCGCCGTTGGAATACCTGTCAAAAGGAACTACTACCCGAAAGACGAACAGCAGAAGGAAGTCGCAAAATACTTCGAGGCTATATTCGCCCGAAACCGTATCGACAGCGTAAACATAGAACGCTGCAACCAACTATACGCATCGTGCCTAACGCTTACGTTGTGGTACGCAAAAGAGGAGCAGAACAGCGTCTATGGATTCGATTCGCCGCTCAAACTTCGCTGCCGAAACTACTCCCCGATGCTCGGACATCATATCTACATACTGAAAGACGAGTACAGCGACGTAATCGCAATATCCGTCGGTTACGAGGTAAAGCAGGGAACGAAAAAGGTTGAACACTTCCACACCTACACGAGCGACACGCATACCGTATTCGTCAAGAATGAGGGTGGGTGGGAGCGCACCGACGAGCCGATAACGATAGGAAAAATCCCGGCGGTATTCACATGTCGCCCTGCCCCGATATGGGAGAATACCTCGCAAATCGTCTATGAAATTGAATGGGCAATGTCCCGGCAGGGCAATTACATCCGGGCAAACAGCAAGCCTGCATTCGGCATATTTTCGGACGAGGATATCGACTACGGAAGCGAAAAGGACTATATGGACAGGCTCGTCCTGCAACTCCCGAAGGGAAGCGATGCAAGGTTCATAACGTGGGAGCAGTCAAACGAAGCCGTAAAAATGTACGTCGAATTCCTTCGTTCTTCCTTCTTTACGCAACTGCAACTCCCGGAGTTCTCGTTCGAAACAATGAAAACCACGCCAATGTCCGGCGAGGCACGTAAAATGATATTCATAGATGCGCAGTTGAAGGTAAAGGAAGAAGCAGGCAGGTTGCTCGAAATGTTCGACAGGGAAGTAAACGTCGTTCGTGCCTTCCTTCACGTGATGCTGCCTTCCGACTACGCCGAGGCTATCGACGCACTTGAAATCGAGTGCGAGATAACGCCCTTCACAATAAACGACGAGCGTGAACGCATCGAGAACATCGTAACCGCTTGCGGCGGCAAGCCTATCGCCTCGCAGCAACAGGGTATCGCCCTACTCGGGTGGAGCGACGACGTCGATAAGACGCTCGAAGAAATAAGGCAGCAGGACATGACAGACCTTTCCGAGCCTTCATTCTAAAACAATAACGCAGCAGGGCAACAATGGCAACAGACTACGAAAAAGCGCACAATTCGCAAATGGCTCGCTATGCGGCAATGGTATCGCATATATACCGGACGGCGGCAGGGGAAGCGGCAAAGATTGGCGCATCCGTAACCGGGTTCGACAGCAGCAAGCCGTTCGAGATAGATAAATACCCTGCTACATCGCAGAAGATTAGAAACCTACTGCTGCAACTGTATAACAACCTAAATACCGCTATCCTCGACGGCGTAAATGCCTCATGGACGCTCGCAAATAATAAGAACAGCGAACTCGCAAGGCTTGTATTCGGCGACAACCTCGGACGATTGAGCGAAGATGAATACAGGCGGTACTTCACAAACAACGACACCGCCCTCGAAGCCTTCGTAAAAAGGAAAGAGGGCGGACTTGGGATATCGGACAGGGTTTGGCAATATACGAAACAGTACAAAGGCGAAATCGAACTCGCCCTCGACCTCGGAATTGGACAGGGCAAATCCGCCGTAGAAATGGCGAAAGACCTTCGGCAATACCTAAACAACCCGGACGCCCTGTTTCGCCGTGTGAGGGATAAATATGGCAATTTACACCTGTCAAAGAACGCAGCAGCGTACCACCCCGGGCAGGGCGTATATCGTTCCGCCGTTCGCAACGCCCAACGCCTATCGAGGACAGAGAACAATATGGCGTACCGCACCGCCGATTTCATCCGTTGGCAGGAAGCCGATTACGTTGTCGGCATCAAAATAATGCTATCCAATAACCATACGACAAAGAACAGCAAAGGCGAGGCTGTCCCCTTTACCGACATTTGCGACGAACTGCAAGGCAATTACCCGAAGACGTTCCATTTCCGGGGTTGGCATCCGCATTGCCGCTGCAAGGCTGTCCCTATCACAAAGACAGAGGAAGAAATCGAGAAGGACACCGCCGACATACTTGCCGGGAAAAAGCCCTCAACCGACAGCGTAAATAAAGTTACCGACGTCCCGGAAGCCTTCAAGCGCTGGGTTGAGAACAACACAGAACGCTTCGCAAAGTCGGCCGGGCAGCCCTATTTCGTTCGTGATAACTTCATCAATGGGGACATAACGCAAGGCTTGAAGCACAATATATCGCCACAGCAGCAGGCAGTCGTAAAACCGCCGCAAATAACACCGCAGCCGCCGCAAGTTACACCACCGCCAAAGCCGAAACCTGTACGCCCACCGAAAACAGCACAAGAGGAAGCGGCTATACGGAAACGTTGGCAAGACAGGAAAGCCCTTTACGAAGAAATCAAGAGGCAGGCACACCAACTACGGCTGTTATGTATGCAATACTTCCCGGACATTGATGCATCGCACTTGGACGACCTCGCTATCAAAGGTCGATACAACGAATTACAGGCTGCTATAATAGAGATGAAAAAAACCATAAAGACAGCCAATGAAGCAATTACCGCAAATAAAATCAGTTGTAAGCAGGGGAAGGAAATGAACCACGTTTATGCAAATCAGGAAAGGCCGAATCCGAAGTTCAACAGCGGTGAAAGAAAATACCGAGTAAATTGCCAATCTTGCGTTGTTGCCTACGAGTTACGGCGCAGGGGCTTCGACGTTGAAGCGCATGGCAACGAAAAACGCCCCGGTGATATACCGCACGAACTTTCAAAACGAACGGAAAGTGCTTGGATAGACCCGGAAACAGGATTATATCCAAAGGCTATCAAAGCCGGTGGGTGGAATCCGAAATACATGAACAGGGGAATACCAAGAAGTCAAATGCTTGCGCAATTCGATAATATTACCGCAAAGCCCGGAAGGTATCACGCGTATTTCGCTTGGAAAGGCGGCGGCGCACATATCATCACAGCCGAAAGGTTGCAGGATGGTCGATTAAGACTATACGACCCACAGACAGGAAAACTTTACGACTATGCAACGTGGGAATACTATACAACGAGGATGGTCTTGGGGCACGGCATAAATGTTTACAAGGTGGATGGCCTCCTTATAAACAACGATATTATATCTGGCGTCGTACACCGCTAATCGCATCAATTTCTTTATGCAGGGCGTCAGTAATACCACGCCACTCGGTTTCGTCAGCAATATGATAATTGCCACCTACGTCGAACAGGAAATAATAAGGGAAACCAATGCACCGCAATCCGTCGCCGTCTAACTGCGACCTATAAACAGCGAAATTGTTCCATTCGCCAACGTACGCAGCCTTGTCCCAAAGGCATTGTTTCGCAAGCCTGTCGGCTATCGATTGAAAATCTTTTTTTTTCATAGCATATGTATTTAGTTACAAAAATAACAATAAAACAACAAGAGCCCGGCATCAACCGGGCTTGTCAGAGGCAGGCGGAATAGAGGCTCGCTCCCCTGCCTTGTTTGGCTTGCTGTGAAGCCTAACCCGGGAAATCATTACGAGTTTATTTGAGTATGTTCTCCGGGACGCTTTCGCATTACGTAGGGAACTAACCTTTATACCTAATTCATCAGCGGTAAAGTCGTCGTATATCGCCGCTATCGACGTATAGAAATACTGACTCCCTGCGTATTCAGATTCGCCGTGAAATTCAACTTTGTAAATACTTTTGTCTGACATAGTTATTTGTAGTATTAAAT
>Ga0209604_1002474_pt1 | contig 13484 bp, 8 predicted proteins | sample AD_UKC097_MetaG_FD_184405 | JGI IMG/M metagenome (GOLD analysis project Ga0209604, IMG submission 184405) | Active sludge microbial communities of municipal wastewater-treating anaerobic digesters from USA - AD_UKC097_MetaG (SPAdes) (version 2) | ecosystem: Engineered > Bioreactor > Anaerobic >... | reverse complement strand
GGCATAGCCGTGCTCGCGCAGCACCTCGCGCGTGTGCTGCCCGCAGGCCGGCGACGTCGACCGCGGTGTCCCGTTCTCGGCCGGCGCCGTGCCCGGCACGTTGGGCACCGGCACGGCCTGCGACACGCCCGGCTGGTCGAGCCAGGCGACCGCTCCCGTCGCCGCGACCTGCGGCTCCTTGAGGAAGTCCGCGTAGCGGTTCACGCGCTCGTGCAGGAGCTTCGCGCGCGTGAAGCGGCGCGACCATTCGGCGAAGTCCCGCGTCTCGAGCAGCGGCCGCAGCACGGCGTTCAGCGCGACCTCGTTCTGGTAGCGCGATGCGGGATCCGCAAAGCGCGGATCTTCCGCCAGGTCGGGCCGCTCGATCGCAGCGCACAGGTCGCGCCACTCGCGGTCGTGGATGGCCGTGACCGTCATCCAGCCATCGGCCGTGCGGTAGACCCCGTACGGCACGCCACCGGGCCGCACCGTGCCGCCCTCGAGCGTCGAGGCCATCATGCGGATCGCCTGCAGCCCGGCCGCCCCCTGAAGCAGGCTCACGTCGATGTACCGCCCGCGCGTCTCGTCCCGCCGCGCATAGAGCGCGGACGACAGCGCCTGGTAGGCATACAGGGCGGTACACATGTCGACGGGAATCACCGGCACACGGTGCGGGATGCCGTCCTCGCCCTTGTTCTCGGCCGTGAGGCCGGCAAACGCCTGCAGCACCGGATCCATCGCGGGGCGCTCGGACAGCGGCCCGGTCTGCCCGAACCCCGAGATCGACAGGTACAGCAGACGGGGCTCGCGCGCCGACACCGCCTCGTAGTCGAAGCCCAGCCGGCGGATGACCCCCGGGCGGAATCCTTCGAGGAACACGTCCGCGCCACGCAGCAGCCGCCACAGCACCGCCTTGCCCTGCTCGCCCTTGAGGTCGATCGCCACGCTGCGCTTGCCCAGGTTGCCGATGATCGAGAACGCCGTGTGGTCGCCGTAGCGCGCGCCCAGCACGCGGCTCCAGTCGCCCTCCCCCGCGTTCTCCACCTTGATCACCTGCGCGCCATGCTGCGCCAGCAGCATGGCGCAGTACGGTCCTGCGATCCCCTGGCTCAGGTCGACGACCTTGAGGCCTGCAAACGGTGCGTCATAACTCATCGTGTCTCTCCCACGTTGTTGCGGCGACTTCGATCGATCGCCGACAGATAGATCCCGATCATCCGAGCATCGGCACGAGCGCCGCGACGGCGATCGCCGCCGGCGCGCCCCAGCGCAGCAGCCCACGCAGCACCGCCGCCGCGCGTGCCGACAGCAGCAGCTCGCGGTCGAGCGCACCCGGCGGCAACGCCCATCCGGCAAACAGCGCGAAGGCCAGGCCGACCGCGGGCAGCAGCACGTTCGACGTGAGCTCGTCGATCAGCGTGAACAGGTTGGCCTGCGCGAACGCGGGGATCCCGGCCAGGGGATGCCAGCCGGCCAGCACGTTGAACGACAGCGCGCTCGGGACACCGACCGCAAAGCACGCCACCGCCGCCAGCAGGGTGGCCCGCCGGCGCGACCAGCCGCGCCGGCGCACCAGCATCGCCACCACGAGTTCGAGCATCGAGATCGACGACGCGAGCGCGGCCACGAACACCAGCACGAAGAACGCGCACGCGGCGGCGGTGCCGGCCGGCATGCCGGCGAACGCCAGCGGCAGGGTCACGAACACCAGCCCGGGCCCGCCGGCAGGATCGAGGCCGTGGGCGAACACGACGGGAAATACAGCGAACCCCGCCAGCAGCGAGATCAGGGTGTCGGCGACGACCGAGACCGCAGCGACCTCGACGAGACGGACCGTGCGCCCCGAGTACGCGGCATAGGTCATCATCAGCCCGAGCCCGACACCGATCGAGAAGAACCCCAGCCCGAGCGCCTCGATCACCGTGCGTGCGCCGATCCGGTCGGGATCGAGGGTGAACAGGAAGCGCAGCGTCGCCCCCAGGTCGCCTTCGACCACCGCATAGCCGACGAGACCGAGCATCAGCACCAGCAGCAGCGGCATCAGCACCTTGCACGCCGACTCGATGCCCCCGGACACCCCGCGCACGACGATCAGCGCGGTCACGGTCATGAAGACGGCGTGATAGCCGATCATGGGCCAGGGTTCCGCGAGGAATGCGTCGAAGCGCGCCTGCGCGGCCTGCGCCTGCGGCGCGGGCAGGCCCTGTGTCAGGGTCTGGACGGCGTAGCCGGCCGTCCAGCCGCCGATCACCGAATAGAAGCTCAGGATCAGGAACCCGGTCACGACGCCGGCGCCACCGGCAATCGACCAGCCGCGGTGCGCACCGAACGCCTTCGCGACCGCCGCCATGCTGGTGACCGGATCGCCGCCGCCGCGCCGCCCGATCGCAAACTCGGCCAGCATCAGCGGCAGCACCACCAGCGCGAGGCCGAGCAGGTAGAACAGCAGGAACCCGCTGCCGCCGTTCGCGCCGACCTCGTACGGAAACTTCCAGATGCTGCCGATGCCGACGGCCGAGCCGATCGTCGCCAGCACGAACCCGGCACGGCCGGACCAGCCATCGCGCTCCGACATGATCGACGAGGACTCCGGCGCCGGGCGCTCAGGCCGTCAGCCGGAAGCCCTCGTAGCCATTGGCAGCGACTTCGTCGCACCGGGTCCGGTACGCGCCGAGCCCCCCGATGTAGGGCATGAACACGCGCGGCTTTCCGGGCACGTTGGCGCCGACGTACCACGAGGCCGTCTTCGGCAGCAGCGTCTGGTCGGCCACGGCGTTCACGTGTTCGACCCAGCGGTCCTCGCTCGTCGGATCGGCCTCCATGCGGCGCACGCCGCGGTCGCGCAGGTGCGCGATGCAGTCGGTGATCCAGTCCACGTGCTGCTCGATGGACATGATCATGTTGGTGAGCACCGAGGGGCTGCCCGGGCCGGTGATCATGAACAGGTTCGGGAAGCCCGCCGTCATCAGGCCCAGGTAGGTCCGCGGACCGGCGGACCACTTGTCGGCCAGCGTGGCGCCCGCGCCGTTGCGCACGTCGATGCCCAGCAGCGGACCCGTCATCGCGTCGAAACCGGTGGCGAACACGATCGCATCGAGCGCGTATTCGCCGGCGGCGGTGCGCACCCCACGCGGCGTGATCGACTCGATCGGCGCGTTGCGCACGTCGACCAGCGTGACGTTGTCGCGGTTGTAGGTCTCGAAGTAGTCGATGTCCAGGCAGATGCGCTTGGTGCCGATCGGGTGATCGCGCGGGGCGAGCTTCTCGGCGACCGCCGGATCCTTCACGATGCTGCGGATCTTCGCGCGCACGAACTCCGCAGCCGTCTCGTTGGCCCGCACGTCGGTCAGCAGATCCTTGTAGATCCGCGTGAACGCGGTGCCGCCCTTGCCCCAGCCGGCCTCGAAGCGGCGCTGACGCTCCTGCGGGTCGTCCTCGAGCGCCGAGCGCTCCGGGATCGCCATGCCCGCGATGCCGGCGGGCATCCGGCGGGCCCGTGCCCGCACCTCCGGGTAGCGTGCCTTGAAGTCCGCCACGAAGTCGGGATCGAGCGGACGGTTCATCGCCGGCACGCTGAAGTTGGGCGTGCGCTGGAACACGTAGAGGTGGGCGGCCTGGCGGGCGATCTGCGGAATCGCCTGGATCGCCGACGAGCCGGTGCCGATCACGCCCACACGCTGCCCGGTGAAGTCGACCCCCTCCTTCGGCCATTGCCCGGTGTGATACAGCCGCCCCTGGAAGCTGTCGCGGCCTTCGAATTCGGGCATGCGCGGCAGCGACAGGCAGCCCACCGCCATGATGCAGAACGGCGCGCGGGCCACGTGGCCGCGGTCGGTCCGCACCGTCCAGAGGTCGGTCGCCTCGTCGAACGCAGCACTGAGCACGCGGGTGTCGAACGCGATGTCGCGGCGCAGGTCGAAACGGTCGGCCACGTGATTGGCATAGGCCAGGATCTCGGGCTGCGGCGCGTACCGCTCCTTCCAGGTCCATTCCTGCTGCAGTTCCTCGGAGAACGAGTACGAGTACTCCATGCTCTCGACGTCGCAGCGCGCCCCGGGATAGCGGTTCCAGTACCAGGTGCCGCCCACGTCGCTGCCGGCCTCGAAGACCCGCACGTTCAGGCCGAGCCCGCGCAGGCGGTGCAGCATGTACATGCCGGCGAACCCGGCGCCGACGACGATCGCGTCGCAACGAAGTTCTTGTCCCTCGGACCGCTCGGTCCGTTCGGCCAGATCCACAGCCATTCCGTCTCCTCCACGATGGGATCGATGTTGCGGGTGCGTACCGCATTGCAACCAATAAAACGCCCCGAACGACGCGCAGGGCCTTGTCGGCACTCTCACGACGTCGTTTGCTTCATCATACGGCACCCGCGCTTCCCCGTTCCGTCTTGCCCAACGACACTTCATCCGCGATCGGCACCGCCGCTGCGAACCGGCGGGCGCTGAGCGTGCTCGCGCTGTGCGCCGGCCTGAACCTGATCGCGCGCGGCATCGGGGAGACCTTCGCGATCTTCCTGCTGCCGATCGCGCGCGAGTTCGGCGCGGACCGCGCCGCGCTCACCGGCGTCTATTCCACCTACATGCTGACGCTCGGGCTGATGTCCCCATTGGCGGGATTTGCGCACGACCGGTTCGGGCCCCGCCTCGGCTACGGTGCGGGGTTGCTGCTGTTCGGCACCGCGTGTGCGCTCGCCGGTGCGATGACGGCGCTGTGGCAGCTGTACCTGCTGGTGGGCATCGCGGGTGCGGTGGGCAGCGCGCTGATCGGGGCGGTGCCCGCGTCGAGCCTCGTGAGCCGCTGGTTCCGGGCGCGCCTGCCGAGCGCGATGAGCGTGCTGGCGACCGCACTCGGCTCCGGCATGCTGGTGTTCGCGCCGGCCACCCAGTGGCTGATCGACCACCTCGGCTGGCGCGGCGCCTATCACGCGTTCGCCGTGCTGCTGCTGGCGCTGTTCGTGCCGATGATGCTGCTGCCGTGGCGCCGGATCGCAGCCGGCGCGCCGGACGTCGTCGCCGCGGCCGCCGCCGCGCAGCGCACGAGCGGCGGCCGCGACTGGACGATTGCACGCGCGCTGCGTACCGGGGTGTTCTGGGCGCTGTTCGGCGTGATCTTCTTCACCTCGATCACCACGTACGCGATCAGCGTGCAGCTCGTCGCCTACCTGATCGAAAGCGGCATCACACCGCTGCGCGCCGCCTCGATCTTCGGCGCGGTCGGCATGGTCTCGATCGTCGGCATGATGGGTTCGGGCGTGCTGGCCCAGCGGTTCGGCGAACGCGCGGTCGCAACCGTGTCCTACACCGGCACGATCGCCGGCATCGGCGTGCTGGCCCTGCTGCAGGCCGGCCCGTCGACGACCCTGATCGGCGCCTTCCTGCTGCTGTTCGGAACGATGCAGGGCACGCGCGGGCCGCTCGTCGCGGTGCTCACCGCCCGCAACTTCGCCGGCGGCGGCATGGGCCGGGTCTACGGCAGCGTGCTGCTGGGCATGGGCACCGGCGCTGCGATCGGCTCCTGGGCGAGCGGCACCCTGTACGACCTCACCGGCGGCTATCGCGCCGGGTTCCTGCTGGCCGCCGCGGCGGCCGCCTGCGGACTGCTGCTGTTCTGGACCGTGAACGGCCTGTCGGGCGCGTCCGGGCGCAGCGCTTCGGGCGTGCCGCGCGTCAGCGACCGGTCATGAACCGCTCGATGACTTCGGCGAGGCGCTCGGGCTGGTCCTGATGCACGTTGTGCCCGCTGTCCTCGATGTGCTCGATGCGCAGGTCGCCGTAGGCCATGCTGCGCCGTTCGAATTCGCCCGGCTTGGCCATCAGCCGTGCCATGAGACCGGACTGCGCGCCATCCACCCACAGCACCGACGCCGTCGTCTGGCTCCAGCACTCGATGATCTCGTCCGGATGCAGGGGCACCGGGTTGATGCGCTTGTGCGCCGGGTCGGCACGACGCTCGACCGTGCCGTCGGGCAGTTCCTTGCCCCAGTGCTGCACGAGGAAGCGCGCGCGCTCGTCGGTCAGGCGCGGATTCTCCGACTGCATGCGCATGGCGAACTCGTCGAAGTCGGCGTACGGGCGCTGGCTCGTGTCCTCGTGCAGCGACGCGAGCCACTTGCCGATCCGGCGCGGCGCCGGGTCCTGCCGCATGCCGGGCACGCCGAATCCGTCGACGTTCACGAAGCGGCGCACCCGGTCCGGGCGCACGCCGGCATACAGCGCCGCGACGTTCGCCCCCATGCTGTGGCCGACCAGCAGGGCCGGCGCCTCCGGCGTGTAGTGATCGAGCAGGAAGTCGAGGTCGCCCACCAGGTCGGCGAACCAGTACGCATCCGACCCGCTCCAGGCCGACAGACCGTAGCCGCGCCAGTCGGGCGCGATCACGTGCCACTCTTCCTTCAAGGCGTCAACGGTGAACTGCCACGACGCGGACACGTCCTGGAAGCCGTGCAGCAGGAACAGCTTGCGCGCTGCGGGGTTGCCCCAGGTGCGGCAGTGGATGTCCAGTCCGCGCACGGACACGAATTCGGATTGACTGGGTTTCACGGTTCGACTCGCTGGCGGTGCGCCGCCGCCGCACGGACCCGGGCCGCGCGCGTCGGGGTCGCACGCGAGGGATCCGCGCGCCGCACGTGCGCGTTCAGGGTGCATCGAGGATAACAAGAGTTCCGCGCCGCGGTGACGGCGACCGGCGCGACAATGCCCCGGCCGCGTCGTAGCATGCGCCTCCAACGACCACGAACCTGAGACCGCCCATGAAGACATACCGCATCGCCTGCATCCCGGGCGACGGCATCGGCAAGGAAGTCATTCCGGCAGGCGAACGCGTGCTCGCGGCGCTGGCCGCCGCCGACGGCAGCTTCCGCTTCGACTTCGAGCACTTTCCGTGGGGCGGCGACCATTACCGCGCGCACGGCGAGATGATGCCGGCCGACGGACTGGACGCGCTGCGCGACAAGGATGCGATCCTGTTCGGTTCGGCCGGCGACCCGCACATCCCCGACCACGTCACGCTGTGGGGCCTGCGGCTGAAGATCTGCCAGGGGTTCGACCAGTACGCGAACGTGCGCCCGACCCGCGTGCTGCCGGGCATCGACGCGCCGCTCAAGCGCTGCGGCCCGGGCGACCTCGACTGGGTGATCGTGCGCGAGAACTCCGAAGGCGAATACGCCGGCGTCGGCGGCCGGGCCCACCAGGGCCACCCGATCGAGGTCGCCACCGACGTGAGCATCATGACCCGTGCCGGCGTCGAACGCATCATGCGCTACGCGTTCCGGCTGGCCGAATCCCGGCCGCGCAGGCACCTCACCGTCGTCACGAAGTCGAACGCGCAGCGCCACGCAATGGTGATGTGGGACGAGATCGCGGCGCAGGTCGCGCGGGAGTTTCCGACGGTCACCTGGGACAAGGAACTGGTCGACGCGGCCACCGCGCGCATGATCAACCGGCCGGCCTCGCTCGACACGATCGTGGCCACCAACCTGCATGCCGACATCCTCAGCGACCTCGCCGCCGCCCTGGCGGGCAGCCTGGGCATCGCGCCCACCGGCAACATCGACCCGGAACGGCGGTACCCGTCGATGTTCGAGCCGATCCACGGATCGGCGTTCGACATCATGGGCAAGGGCCTGGCGAATCCCGTGGGCACGTTCTGGTCGGCCGTGATGCTGCTCGAGCACATCGGCGAGCCGGCCGCGGCCGCCCGCCTGATGCGCTGCATCGAAGCCGTCACCGCCGACCCCGCACTGCACACACGCGACCTGGGCGGCACCGCCACCACCGAACAGGTCACCCGTGCGGTCTGCGACCGCATCGCCGCGGACGGCAGCGTCACGGACCGAGGCGTCGCGGACCGAGGCGTCGCGGACGGCATTGGCGAGCCTGCGCCCGGCCCCCTGGCGGGCATCCGGGTCGTCGAACTCGGCCAGCTGATCGCCGGCCCCTTCGCCGCCAAGACGCTGGCTGACTTCGGCGCGGACGTGATCAAGATCGAGCCGCCGGACACCGGCGATCCGCTGCGCAAGTGGCGCATGCTCAAGGACGGCACCTCGGTGTGGTGGCAGATCCAGTCGCGCAACAAGCGCTCGCTCGCGCTCGACCTGAAGCAGCCCAACGCCCAGGCCACGGTACGGGCACTGGCGCTGGAGGCCGACGTGCTGATCGAGAACTTCCGCCCCGGAGCGATGGAAGGCTTCGGCCTCGACCCCGAAGACCTGATGCGCGCGAACCCGCGGCTGATCGTGCTGCGGGTCAGCGGCTACGGCCAGACCGGCCCGTACCGGGACAAGCCCGGCTTCGGCGTCGTCGCCGAAGCGATGGGCGGACTGCGCCATCTCAGCGGCGAGCCCGGTCGTACCCCCGTGCGCGTGGGCATCAGCATCGGCGACACGCTGGCGGCGCTGCACGGCGTGATCGGCATCCTGCTTGCGCTGCAGGAGCGCCAGCGCAGCGGTCGCGGCCAGGTGATCGACGTCGCGCTGTACGAGGCGGTCTTCAACTGCATGGAGAGCCTGCTGCCCGAGTACAGCGCCTTCGGCGCGGTGCGCGGGCCCGCCGGCAGCGCACTGCCGGGCATCGCACCGAGCAACGCCTATGCCTGCCGCGACGGCTATGCGCTGATCGCCGGCAACGGCGACAGCATCTTCAAAAGGCTGATGCAGGCGATCGGCCGCGACGACCTCGCCCGCGATCCGGCGCTCGCCGACAATGCGGGGCGTGTTGCGCGCGTCGAGGAGATCGACGCGGCGATCGGCCACTGGAGCGCGCAGCGCAGCGTCGACGCGGTGCTCGCCGCGCTCGACGCCGCGGCGGTTCCGGCCGGCCGCATCTACACCGTGGCCGACATCGCCCAGGACCCGCACTACCAGGCGCGCGGCATGCTGCAGACAATCACGCTCGACGACGGCAGCCGCCTGACCGTGCCCGGCATCGTGCCGAAGCTGTCGCGCACGCCGGGCGCGCACCGCCGCAATGCACCGACGATCGGACAGGACAACGACGCAATCCTGGCCGAACTCGCCCGTCGACGGGCGCGCGACGCCTGACGCCTGACGCCTGACGCCTGACGCCTGACGCCTGACGCCTGACGCCCAGAGCCTAGCGCCCGCCCCCCTCCGCCCGGAGACGACGCCCGGCCGACACGCCGCGCCGTGCGGGCCGCGCGCTCAGCAGCGTCAGGCTCTCGCGCAGGAAGCGTGCATGGCCCCGCGCATCCAGTCCGCCGAGGGTCGCGACGTTGGCCGCGAGCAGCAGCCTGGCCCGGAGCCGGGCGCCCTCGGCGTCGAACCCGAGATCGCTGAAGGCCTGTGCGAGAAAGGCGAGCACCAGTTCCTCGGCCCGCTGCAGCGCGTGCGCCGCGCGCCGGTCCATCGTGGCCCACACGCGCATGGCGAGATCGAGGTCGAAGGTACCGCGCTGCGTGCTGATCGCCCCCAGCCGACGGATGCGGGTGAGCGGATCCGGCTCGCCTTCCTGCGCGCGCGCCAGCTCCTCGCGTACGCGTTCGACGCTGTAGTGCTCCGCGAGCGCGCCCAGGTATTCCTCGAAGTTCGTGAAGTGGTGATAGAAGCTGCCGATCGACACGCCGAGCCGTGACGTGAGCGTCGCCAGCTTGACGGCGGTGATGCCCTGCTCGCGCAGCACGGCCTGCCCCGCGGCGATCCAGTCGTCCCGACGCAGGCGCTCACGCGGCGTGCGTGGGGCGGCCGGGACACGCTCGGACGCGGGCTTGCGCCGCAACGGCTCGCCCGTGACGACACGTGCCTGCGCCGCGACCGGCGACGGGATCTTGCGTGGCATGCGTACCCATCCTCAAGCACACCGGGGCATCCGCACTGCGCGGACCCGTCCGGCGAAGAATCGGTCGATCACTTAACGGTTGATCACTTCCATAACGTAGCTTACGCTACGACGAAAGGGGCGCATACGCCCTCCGGAACCATCTGCACAGGCGGGAGACATGGACACGCGGCCCTACATCGTCGGCATCGGGGGCACTGCGCGCCCCGACTCAACGAGCGAGCGCGCACTGCGTGCGAGTCTGCTCAGCCTCGAGCGCCTCGGCGCGCGCACCGAGCTGTTCGGGGCCGACGCCCTGAACCTGCCGCTGTACGACGGCAGCGCGCTCGGGCCGGCCGCCGAGCGCATGGTCGGCGCGATCCGCCGCTGCGACGGCCTGATCATCGCCACGCCGGCCTATCACGGCACCCTGTCGGGCCTCGTCAAGAACGCGCTCGACTATCTCGAGGAACTGCGCGCCGACCCGCGCCCCTACCTGGAAGGCCGCGCCGTCGGATGCATCGTCTGCGCGTGGGGCCCCCAGGCGATCGGCACTGCGATCGTGTCGGTGCGCTCCACCGTCCACGCGCTGCGCGGCTGGCCCACGCCGATGGCCGCCGGCATCAATTCGGCCGGTCTCGCCTTCGATGAGCACGGCACCTGCATGGATCCCGCCGCGCAGCAGCAGCTCGAGCTCGTCGCGCGCCAGGTCTGGGACTTCGCCGACATGCGCCTGCGCGCGCGCGCGTCCGACACCGCCCGCGGCGCCTGATCCCGCGCCCCGCCCGTCCGCACCCGTTCGTCGCCCCCACCCGATCCCGCCCGCACCCTCCGGAGGGCACCGATGACGCGTCCCGTCGACACGCTTGCACGCCCCGGCGCCTCGACCGCCTTCAGCCTGTCGCAGACGCTGCACCGCGCAATGCGGTCCTGCGGCGCGCGCACCGCGGTCGTCGACCCCGACGGCGCGCTCACCTGGAGCGCGCTCGGCGCGCGCAGCAGCCGTCTCGCCGGCGCACTGCAAGGCCTCGGCATGGGGCGCGGCGACCGGGTCGCGATGCTGGCCAACAACCGCCGCGAATACCTCGAGTACTACTACGGCGTTCCCTGGGGCGGCGGGATCTTCGCGCCGCTGAACTTCCGGCTCGCCCCGGCGGAGCTGGCGGCGATCCTGACGGACGCCGATGCCCGCATCCTGCTCGTCGACGATGCGCACCTGCACCTGCTCGCGGACATCCTGCCCGGCACGCCGGTGCGGCACGTCGTCCACCTCGGCACCGCGCCGACGCCGACCGGGATGCATTCGTACGAAGACCTGCTGGCCCGCGCCGCGCCGGTCGACGATGCGGGCGGCTCGGGTGACGACGTGGTCTGCCTGTTCTACACCAGCGGCAGCACCGGACGGCCCAAGGGCGTGATGCACACGCACACCAACCTGGTCAGCAGTGCGCTGGCCTTCGCGGCACAGATCGGGCTGAGCGAGGACACGGTCGCGATGATCGCCGCGCCGCTGTTCCACGTCGGCGCTGCCGGCCTGTGCATCCCGGCGCTCGTAGCGCTCGGCACGGCGGTGGTCGTGCCACGCTTCGAGGCCGGCGAGGCGCTGGCCTGCATCGAACGGCATCGCGTCACGATCACCAGCGGCGTGCCGACGATGTTCCGGATGATGATCGATCACCCGGAGGCGCGCCGGCGCGATCTCTCCAGCATGCAGACCGTGCTGTATGGCGCGGCGCCGATGCCCGAGTCGCTGGTGATCGAGGCGCGCGGCATCTTTCCCAACGTGCGGTTCACGCCCTGCTACGGCATGACCGAATCGACCGCCAGCGTGACCTCGCTGCCGTCGCGCTACACCGAGCCCGAGCACTGGCACCTGGGCAAGGCGAGTTCGGTCGGCCGGCCGCTGATCGGCGTGGACGTCGAGGTGGTCGACGCCGACGACCGCATCGTGCCCGACGGCACGATCGGCGAGATCGTCGTGCGCGGCCCGCTGGTGATGAAGGGGTACTGGAACCAGCCCGAGCTCACCGCGCAGACCCTGCGCAACGGATGGCTGCACACGGGCGACCTCGGATACCGAGACGAAGCGGGCTTCTTCCACATCGTCGACCGCCTCAAGGACATGATCATCGCCGGCGGCGAGAACGTGTACTCGGCCGAGGTCGAAGCCGCACTCTACGCGTACCCGGGGGTGGCCCAGTGCGCCGTGATCGGCATCCCCGATCCGAAATGGGGCGAGGCCGTGCATGCGATCGTCACCGCCTCGCCCGGCGCCGTCCTCGAGGCCGAGGCCCTGCAGCAGCACTGCCGGGCACGCATCGCCGCCTACAAGTGTCCGCGCACGATCGACGTGCGCACCGGTTCGCTGCCGCTGTCGGGCGCGAACAAGATCGACAAGCCGGCGCTGCGTGCGCCGTTCTGGGAGGGGCGCGCCAGCCGACTCGTCTGAGCGCGCCGTCCCGCCGCATTCAACCTCGCCGGAGCAAGAGCATGGCCCTGAAGACCCCCCAGCAATACATCGACAGCCTGCGCGATGGACGCGTGACCTACTGGGACGGCGAGCGCATCGACGACATCACCACCCATCCCCGCTTCCAGGTGCCGATCGGCCTGGTCGCAGACGACTACCGGTACGACGACGCCGAGTACGGCGCGCTGCGCCGCTACACCACCGAGGACGGCAGCGAAGCGCACCGCATCTACCAGATCCCGCGCAGCGAGGCCGACCTCGGCGACCGTGTCGAACTGATGCAGCACACGTCGATCGGCACCCTGGTGACCGGCGTGTACATGGCGCTGATGAGCGTGAAGGACGACGTCGCCCGCCTGAACCCGATGTATGCCGAGAACATCGAACGCATGTACCGGTACTGCCGCGACAACGACCTGCGCGCCGCCGAGGTGATCACCGATCCCAAGGGAGACCGCAAGCGCCGCGCACACGAGCAGGACGACCCCGACCTGTACGTGCGGATCGTCGAGCGCCGCAAGGACGGCATCGTCGTGCGCGGCGCCAAGCTGCACATCACCGCCGCGTCGCTGGTGCACGAGCTGGTCGTGATGCCGACCAAGGGCATGCGCCAGGAGGAGTCCGACTACGCCGTGTCGTTCTCCATCCCGGTCAACGCGCCGGGCGTCAAGATCATCAACCGCAGCTTCGCCCCGGCCGAGCTGAACGCCTTCGACTATCCGGCGAGTTCCCATCACAGCGTGCCGGAGGGATTCGTTGTGTTCGACGACGTCTTCGTGCCCTGGGATCGCGTGTTCCTCGCCGGCGAGGTGCAGCTGGCGAGCAAGCTCGCGCAGTCGCTGGGGCTGTGGGAGCGCACCGGCGGCCTCGTCGAGGCGGTGCGGATGTCGGAGCTCTTCGTCGGCCTGGCGCAGCTGGTGACCGAGATGCAGGGCAAGGACCAGGATCCGATCGCGCAGAACTCGATCTCCGAACTGATCACCTACGCCGAGATGCTGCGCATGGCCCTCGACTACTCGTGCCGTCATTACGAGAGCACGGCCTCGGGCATGGTGTTTCCGAACACCCTGGGCATCAACGTGTCGAAGTACTACTACGCCGCCAACTACCACCAGACGGTGCGCTATCTGCACGACCTGGGCGGCGGGCTGGTGCTGACGCTGCCGCTCGAGAACGACCTGCGCAACCCCGAGTCCGGCAAGTACATCCGCAAGTACCTGCACACCAAGCCCGGTGTCGACGTCGAGACGCGCATGCGGGTC
>Ga0209604_1002468_pt1 | contig 13492 bp, 13 predicted proteins | sample AD_UKC097_MetaG_FD_184405 | JGI IMG/M metagenome (GOLD analysis project Ga0209604, IMG submission 184405) | Active sludge microbial communities of municipal wastewater-treating anaerobic digesters from USA - AD_UKC097_MetaG (SPAdes) (version 2) | ecosystem: Engineered > Bioreactor > Anaerobic >... | reverse complement strand
GGCCTCGCCCGGCTGGCGCGGCATGGTGAAGCGCGTGACCGGCAGCTTGACCATGATGTGATGCCCGGGGAAGACCTTGCGCAACCAGTGCCACACCAGGCGCTCGCGGCTGTTGGCCAGCGGTCTGGGGACCAGCGGCCACTGCTGCGGCATGCGCAGCTTGCTGCGGGGCTTGCCCGCCTGTCCATCGCGGCCGCGCGGCATGAAGCTGCTCAGGCCGAGGTAGCCGGTGAACAGACCCACCATGGCCAGGACGATGGCCCAGAAGGTGGTCGAACCGGAGATGGCGCTCAAAATCTTGTTCCCCCTGTGGCGCGCGGATGGCGCGGCATTTCGTTGCATGATGTTACCCACGCGCCGCCCGAATAAGAAGGTACTTTTTGTCTAATTTCAGTCCGGGTCCCGGATTTCTGAGCAATAAGTCATGCCAACTCTCGATTCATCACAGTTTGATGGAAGTCATGCATGCGCCTGAGCGAACTGCTGTTCAGCCAGGGCTTCGGCACGCGCCGGGTCTGCGCCGGCCTGGTCGAGCAGGGGCTGGTGCGCCTGGGCGAGCGGCGGTGCACCGATCCGTCGGCCGAGGTGGACCTGTCGGCCGGCCCGTTGCGCTACGAGGTTCAGGGCCAGGCCTGGACCTACCACCCGCGGGCCTACCTGATGCTGCACAAGCCGGCAGGCTTCGAGTGCTCGCACCGCCCCGGGCGCTGGCCCAGCGTCTACACACTGCTGCCGGCGCCGCTGCGCCAGCGGCCCACGGCGGGCAAGGTGGCCGGGGTGCAGGCGGTCGGAAGGCTGGACCAGGACACCACCGGCCTGTTGCTGCTGAGCGACGACGGCGCCTTCATCCACCGCATGAATGCGCCACGTCGGCATGTGCCCAAGGTCTACGAGGTGGGCACCCGGCACCCCCTGGATGAACGCCAGCTGGAGCGCCTGCGCAGCGGCGTGGTGCTGGACGATGACCCGCGCCCGGTGGTGGCGGCGGCGGCCGAGGCGAGCGGCGAACGTCAACTGCGGCTGACGCTCACCGAGGGCAAGTACCACCAGGTCAAGCGCATGCTGGCCGCCGTCGGCAACCGGGTCGAAACGCTGCACCGCTCGCGCATCGGCGGCCTGTCATTGCCGGCCGAGCTGGCGCCGGGGCAGTGGCGCTGGCTGGAGCCTTCCGAGCTGGCCTTGCTGCGCCCCTGACGCGGCGACGCCTGCCAGCGAACGAGCCGTGATCGATGGGCTTGGACGCGCCGCCGCGCATCAGGGCAGATCGGCCAGAAGGTCGGTGATGGCCTGCTGGACGGCCGCCGGCTGGTCCTGGTGCGGCGCGTGCCCGCAGGCCGGCAGCTTCAGCAGACGCGTGTGCGGCAGCGCCGTGGCGATGTCGTCGAGCTGGGCCATGCTGGCGTAGCCGTCGTCCACGCCCTGGATCGCCAGCAGTGGCGCGTCGATGCTGCGGATGTCGGCGCGGATGTCGAAGCCGTGGAATTGCGGGTTCAGCCAGGCGTCGTTCCACTGCCAGAAGGCGCCATCCACATCGTCATGAAAGCGTTGCAGGCGGATGCGCAGGGCGCCGGTCTCGAAGTGCTGGCGCGTCTGCTCGATGGCGCGCAGGCACAGCGCTTCCACCATCACGTGCGGCGCCATCGCCACGCAGGCCGTGACCGGGTGGTGGGCGGCGTGGATCAGGGCGATGCTGGCGCCGTCGGAATGGCCCACCAGCACCGGGCGCGCCAGGCCCAGCGCTCGCAGCAGGGCCGGCAGCACGTCGAGCGCCTCACGGTGCAGGTAGTCGGGCGGCAGGCGGCCGGCGCCGCGCACGTCGGGCACCGGGCTGGAGCGCCCATAGCCGCGACGCGAATACACCCAGCCGGCGCGACCGGTGGCGGCGCACAGGCGCGCCGGCCAGTCGCGCCACAGCGCCACCGAGCCCAGGCCCTCGTGCAGAAACACCAGCGGTGCCCGGGCCGGCGCCGCACCGGCCGGCGGCGCGATGTGCTGAAGCTCCAGGCTGACGCCGTCGATGTCCACCGATCGCATGGCTGGCATGTTATTGCTTCGGAAGCTTGAAGTTTCAACCGTTCACCCTGAGCCTGTCGAAGGGCTTGGACGAGTTCAGCCCGCACGGCATTCCAGACACCATTGGTCGAATCCATCGTGAATGGGGCGGGTGCGGGTTTACACTCGCGCGCGCCACCGCCCACGCTTTTTTTCCACAGGTCCGTCTTGTCATCGATCGACATTCCTTCCCCGACGCGTCGCCGGCTGCTGGCCGCCGGAGTGGGCCTGGGCGCGGCGGCGCTGGCGCCCGGTGCGCTGGCGGCGCCGACCGCAGCGCCGGTGCTGGTGCTCAACTCGCTCGACGGCACGGTGAGCGTGATCGACGGCCGGCGCTGGGTCGAGCTGGTGCGCATCCCGACCGGCAAGGAGCCGCACCACCTGTACATGACGCCGGACGAGCGGTCGGTCATCGTCGCCAACGCCGGCAGCGATTCGCTCACCTTCATCGACCCGCGCACGGCCATCGTGCAGCGCACGCTGCGCGACATCCTCGACCCCTACCACCTGCGCTTTTCGCCCGACATGCGCTGGTTCGTGACGGCGGCCAACCGGCTCAACCACATCGACCTCTACCACTGGGACGGGCAGCAGCCGCACCTGGCGCGGCGCATCCCGACCGGGCGCACGCCCAGCCACCTGTGGATCGACGCGCGCAGCACCACCGTGTGGGCCACCATGCAGGACAGCCACGAGCTGGTGGCGATCGACCTGGCGTCGCAGCAACTGATGCACCGCGTGCTCACCGGGCCGCTGCCGGCCGACGTGTTCGTCACGCCCGACGAGCGGCACCTGCTGCTGGGCCTGACCGGCGGCAGCGGGGTCGAGGTGTTCGAGCTGGCCGCCGGCCAGGCGCCGCGGCGCGTCGGCCTGGTGGCCACCGGCAAGGGCGCGCACGCGTTTCGCGCGCTGGGCGACCGCCGCCACGTGCTGGTGAGCAACCGCGTGGCGGGCAGCATCAGCCAGATCGACACCACGCGGCTGGCGGTGGTGGCCGAATTCCCGGCGCCGGCCGGCCCGGACTGCATGGACGTGTCGGCCGACGGTTCGCTGATCATGGTCGGCTCGCGCTGGGCCGGCAAGCTGAGCCTGATCGACGTGGCGCAGCGCAAGCTGGTGCACCAGGTCAAGGTGGGCAAGTCGCCGCACGGCGTGTGGACCCTGGACCATGCCCCAAGGGTGTGAGCGGAGGCCTCGGGTGCAACGCCGCAATGCTCTTTTTTCGATAGCTGCCGGCGCGCTCTGGACAAGCGCCAGAGGCCAAAATGGCCCTGCATCTGGCAGCGCCCCGCTGTACCTGAGCTTCGACACCGGCCACATGGGCGTGGCGGCGCTGGTGGCCGAGGTGCTGCGCCGTCAGCAGGTGCGCGTGACGTTCTTTGCCGCCAACGAACGTACGCAGGAGGGCGACGGCAGCCTGAGCCGCCATTGGGGTCCGTGGTGGAAGGCGCGCGCCGCCGAAGGGCACGAGCTGGCCTCGCACACCTGGGACCACGTGTACTGGCGCGCCGACCTGCCCGGGCGCGAGCCGCGCTTTCGCGTGCGCCCCTCGGCCGGCCCCCTGGCCGGGCGCGAATTCACCTGGAGCGCCGAGCAGTACTGCCAGAACATCGAGCAGGCCAGCGAGCGCCTGGCCTACTACAGCGGCAGAAAACCCCTGCCGCTGTTTCGCGCGCCGGGCGGCAAGATCTCGCCGCGCCTGCTGGCCGCCGCACGCGCCTGCGGCTACGAGCACGTGGGCTGGTCGCCGGCCGGCTTTCTGGGCGATGAACTGCCGAGCGACAAATACCCCAACCGACTGCTGCTCGAGCGTGCGCTCAAGACCATCCAGCCGGGCGACATCCTGCTGGCGCACCTGGGCATCTGGTCGCGCCAGGACCCGTGGGCGCCGGCGGTGCTGGAGCCGCTGATCGAGGGGCTGAAGGCGCGCGGCTTCGTGTTCCGCACGCTGCGCGAGCACCCGCAGTACGCGCCCTGGATCGCGCAGCAGCGCGCATAGGCGGTACCCGCAGCATGACGCCCGCCGACCTGTTCGCCAGCGCCCAGCAGGGGCTGTTCGAGACCCTGATCGAGCCGCTCGCCTTCGCCCTGGGCCTGGGCAACCTGCTGGAAGACGGCTTCGTGGCCGCCGGCTGGCTGCTGATCGGCGTGCTGCAGATCGGCGTGCTGCTGGCCGTGATCGGCCCGCTGCAGCGCCTGTGGCCGGCCGAGCCGGTGCGCGATCGCGCGGCCATCCGCGTCGACGTGCTCTACACCCTGCTGCACCGGCTGGGGCTGTTCAAGCTGGCGATGTTCTTCAGCGTCGAGGGCTGGCTGACCGACGCCATCGGCGTGCTGCGCGCGCGCGGCCTGCCGACGCTGCACCTGGACGCGCTTTGGCCGGGCGTGACCGACCGGCCGCTGGTCAGCTTCGTGCTGTACCTGCTGGTGTTCGACTTCATCGGCTACTGGGTGCACCGCGCCCAGCACCAGTGGGACTGGTGGTGGAAGCTGCACGCCGTGCACCATTCGCAGCGCCAGATGACGATGTGGAGCGACGACCGCAACCACCTGCTGGACAGCGTGCTGACCGACGCCATCATGGTCGTGGTCGCCATCCTGATCGGCGTGGCGCCGTCGCAGTTCGTGCTGCTCGTGGCGTGCACGCAGCTGCTCGAAAGCCTGCAGCACGCCAACCTGCGCTGGTCGTTCGGCCGCGTGGGCGAGCGCCTGCTGGTCAGCCCGCGCTTTCACCGCCGCCACCACGCCATCGGCATCGGCCACGAGGCCAGAGCCGCGCGCGAACCGGGCGCCGCCGGGCCGTCCCAAGGCGCGAGCGCCCCCCTGGGGGGCAGCGCCCCACGCGCAGCGGGGAGCGTGGGGGCCCATGTCCGGGGCGTCAACTTCGGCGTGCTGCTGCCGTGCTGGGACGCGCTGCTGGGCTCGGCCGACTTTTCCGGCCGCTGCGAGCCCACCGGCATCCGCGATCAGGTCGAGCAGGGGCGCGACTACGGGCGCGGCTTCTGGGCCCAGCAGTGGCGGGGCCTGCTGCGCCTGGCCGGGCGCGCCTGAGCGGGCGGCGCGCCGCGCTATCCTGACGCCATGCTGCCCCGCGTGTTCGACGCCTTCCTGCGTGCCTTGGGCCACGTGTTTCTGCCGCGCGTCATCGGCATGACGCTGCTGCCGCTGCTGGTGATGAGCGTGGTGGCGCTGCTGCTGGCGTGGCTGGGCTGGCAGGCGGCGGTGGCCTGGATGCAGGCGGCGCTGCAGGGCTGGTCGCCGCTGGGCTGGGCCGAGGGCTGGCTGAACATCCAGCGGCCGGGCGGCCTGGCGCTGCTGCTGGCGCCGCTGTTCGTGGTCCTGCTGGCCACGCCGGTGATCGTGCTGGCGTCGCTGGTGGTGGTGTCGCTGCTGCTGACACCGGCGCTCACGCGGCTGGTGGCCGAACGGCGCTTTGCCAACCTGGCGCGGCTGGGCGGGGGCTCGCTGGCCGCTTCCCTGGCGTGGTCGACCGGCTCGCTGCTGCTGGCCGTGCTGGCGCTGGTGCTGACGCTGCCGCTGTGGCTGATTCCGCCGCTGGTGCTGGTGCTGCCGCCGCTCATCTGGGGCTGGCTGACCTACCGGGTGATGAGCTTCGACGCCCTGGTCGACCACGCCAGCGCCGAAGAACGCCGCACCATCTTGCGCCAGCACCGCTGGCCGCTGCTGCTGATCGGCGTGATCTGTGGCTACCTGGGCGCCGCCCCGGGCATCGTCTGGGCCTCGATGGCGCTGTTTGCCGTGCTGTTCGTGCTGCTGGTGCCGCTGGCGATCTGGATCTACACCTTCGTCTTCGTGTTTTCCTCGCTGTGGTTCGCGCACTATGCGCTCGACGCGCTGCAGCGCCTGCGCGACCAGCGCCCGCCGGGCACCGCGCCGGCGGCGGCGCTGCCGGCGGCGCAAGCACCCGACCGCGTGACCGACCTGCCGTGGCGCGATCTCAACGGTTCTGCCTGAAACCCCATGCCCGAATTCGGCCTCATCGTCGTCGGTGACGAAATCCTCTCCGGCAAGCGTGCCGACAAGCACCTGCCCAAGTTCGTCGAGCTGCTGACCGAGCGCGGCCTGCGCCTGGCCTGGGCCGAATACGTGGGCGACGAACCGGCGCGCATTACCGCCACGCTGCGGCGCGCCCTGGCCACGGGCGACGTGGTGGTGTGCACCGGCGGCATCGGCGCGACGCCCGACGACCACACGCGCCAGTGCGCCGCCGCCGCCCTGGGGGTGCCGCTGGCCCTGCACCCCGAGGCCCGGCGCCTGATCGAGCAGCGCGGCCAGGACATGGCGCGCCAGCAGGGCCAGCCCTGGGAGCCCGAGCGCGCCGACAACCGCCAGCGGCTGAACATGGGCGTGTTCCCCGCAGGGGCCCGCATCGTGCCCAACCCTTACAACCAGATTCCGGGTTTTGCGCTTGCGGGGCCTGCGGGAGGTGCTATCTATTTCGTACCGGGTTTCCCGGTCATGGCCTGGCCCATGATGGCCTGGGCGCTGGACACCGAATGGTCGCACTGCTTCACCCGCGGCGCCTGGCGCGAACGCTCGGTGGTGTTGTACGGCGCCATGGAAGCGCCGCTGACGCCGGTGATGGAGCGGGTGGAGGCGGCGCACCCCGGCGTCAGGGTGTTCAGCCTGCCCAGCGTCGATCACCCCGAGCACGGGCGCCACATCGAGCTGGGCGTCAAGGGCGCGCCGGCGCAGGCCGACGCCGCCTACGCCGACCTGCGCGCCTGGCTGCAGCCGTTTGCGCTGTCCTACGGGCCAGAACTGGTGCGTGGCTGAGGCGCGCAGGCCGCGCGGCGAACTTGCCGCCCGGCAACAGGCAAAATCCACCCTTTCGCGCAGGCCACCTGCCGGACGCCGCCCGCCCGGGCGGCACGCCGGCCTGGGGCCGGCGCTCTGCCATTCACCCATCCCCATCCCCATCCCCTCAGGAGTACCCCGATGACCCGATCGGTCGCCGACGTCATGAAACTGCTGCAGGAAGCCGAATGCAAGTTCGTCGACCTGCGCTTCACCGACACCCGTGGCAAGGAGCAGCACGTCACCGTGCCCGTGACCGCCTTCGACGAAGACAAGTTCAGCGACGGCCACCCGTTCGACAGCTCCTCGGTCGCCGGCTGGAAGGGCATCGAGGCGTCCGACATGCTGCTGATGCCCGACCCGAACACGGCCTACGTCGACCCGTTCTTCGAGGAGCCCGCCCTGGTGCTGACCTGCGACGTGCTGGAGCCCGGCGACGGCAAGGCCTACGAACGCGACCCGCGCTCCATCGCGCGCCGCGCCGAGGCCTACCTGAAGGCCAGCGGCATCGGCGACACCGCCTACTTCGGCCCCGAGCCGGAATTCTTCGTCTTCGACAGCGTGCGCTGGGGCACCGAGCCGGGCCACAGCTTCTACCGCATCGAGGAATACGAAGCGCCCTGGAACACCGGCGCCGAGCTCGAAGGCGGCAACCGCGGCCACCGCCCGCGCACCAAAGGCGGCTATTTCCCGGTGCCGCCGGTCGACAGCACCCACGACATGCGCGCCGAAATGGCGCTGATCCTGGACGCCCTGGGGGTGCCGGTGGAGGTGTTCCACCACGAAACCGCCGGCGCCGGCCAGATGGAAATCGGCACGCGCTTTTCCACCCTGGTCGAGCGCGCCGACTGGACGCAGCGCCTGAAATACGTGGTCTGGAACGTGGCCGACCGCTACGGCAAGACGGCCACCTTCATGCCCAAGCCCTACCACGGCGACAACGGCAGCGGCATGCACGTGCACCAGTCGATCTGGAAGGGCGGCAAGAACCTGTTTGCCGGCAAGGGCTACGCTGGCCTGTCCGAGACGGCGCTGTTCTACATCGGCGGCATCATCCGCCACGCCCGGGCACTCAACGCCATCACCAACCCCACCACCAACAGCTACAAGCGCCTGGTGCCGCACTTCGAGGCGCCGGTCAAACTGGCCTACTCGGCGCGCAACCGCTCGGCCTCGATCCGCATCCCGCACGCCGCCAGCGACAAGGCGCGCCGCATCGAAGCGCGCTTTCCCGACCCCATGGCCAACCCCTATCTGTGCTTTGCGGCGTTGCTGATGGCCGGCCTGGACGGCATCGAGAACAAGATCCACCCGGGTGAAGCCGCCACCAAGGACCTCTACCACCTGCCGCCCGAAGAAGACAAGCTGGTGCCCACGGTGTGCCACAGCCTGGACCAGGCGCTGGAAGAGCTGGATCGCGACCGCGCCTTCCTGACGCGCGGCGGCGTGTTCACCGACGCCATGCTCGACGCCTACATCGAGCTGAAGATGACCGAGGTCAACCGCATCCGCGTGCAGGTCAACCCGGCCGAGTACGACCTGTACTTCTCGCTCTGACCGCGCTTGTCGCCACAATGACACGAAATGGGCCGCCCAACGGCGGCCTGGGCCGGTTCAGTGGCGATTTTCGGGAACAAGCCTGCCCCAAAGCGGTCCACCTGCCCGATACTTGATCGTTGAAGGCTGATCCCGGCGCGTTGCCGGGGCCGTTGTACCGACCGACATGAAACCTCTGCTGCCGATCCCCTGGGTGCCGTTGCTCGCCGCCGCGCTGGCCGTCGCGGCGTGGCCTGCGGCGGCGCAGGACCGCATCTACCGCTGCGGCAACGAGTACACCAACCAACCCAAGGGCCGCTCCGACTGCAAGCTGGTGGAAGGCGGCAACGTCACCATCGTGCGCGGCACCGCACCCGCGGCGGCGCCGGCGGCCACAGCCCCCGCCGGGACGGCCCCGGCGGCGCGCTCGGGCGGCGCTTCACCCGCCTCGGCGCCGCGCGTCGACAACGCCGAGCAGCGCAAGCGCGACGCCGACGCCAAGGCCATCCTGCAGCAGGAGTTGCGCCGCGCCGAGGCCAAGCAAGCCGAGCTGGAGAAGGAGTACAAGGGTGGTGAGCCCGACAAGATCGGCGGCGAAGCGCGCAACCACCAGAAGTACCTCGACCGCGTGGCCGAACTGAAGGCCGCGATCGAGCGCAACCAGAGCGACATCGAAGGCATCAAGCGCGAGCTGGGCCGCCTTGGACCTTGAGGCGACGCTGAACAACCCCCTGGCGCGCGGCGCCTCCCGGCCCGGAGCGGTCTGCGCAGCCAATGCCGGGTACGGCTGCGGCCGTGTCAGCGCTTGGCGTGCGGCATCCCGTCCCCATGCAGGGTACCCCGTATCGCAGGGCCGATGCCGCGTGGCCTGAACCTAGGAGGCTGTCGGACTTGGAAATCGCCGGCTGCAAATCGACCGCAGCGGCCCATTTTTCACCGGCTTTTTGCCCAATAGCTCTGCTATTGGGGTGCAAATCCGGCAAAAACTGGTCTCGCTGGGGCCGATTCTCGCTTTCGGCGCTCCAAGCCCGACAGCCTCCTAGGCTGAATCGCTTCGCCGCTCGTTTGCTATTGTAATAATAGCTGTTGGCGGAGATTGGTAGCGCGCTACAGCCCGATTGGGCTGTGGCATTCATGGGCCGTGCGCTTCAGGCCAGTTCGAGCGTCACCGGCGCATGGTCGCTGGGCTTGGGCCATTTGCGCGGCACGCGGTCGATATGGCACGCCGTCGCCTGCGCCACCAGCGGCTGACTGATCAGGATGTGGTCGATGCGCAAGCCGCGGTTTTTCTGGTAGCCCAGCATGCGGTAGTCCCACCAGCTGAAGCTCTTGTCCGGCTGCTCGAACAGCCGGAAGGCGTCCGCCAGGCCCAACCCCAGCAGGGCCTGGAAGTGGTGGCGCTCCTCGCTGGTGTGGTGGATGGTTTCGGCCAGGCCCACCGGGTCGTAGCTGTCGCGGTCTTCCGGCGCGATGTTGAAGTCGCCCAGCAGCACCAGGCGCGGGTGCGCCGCCAGCTCCTCGCGCAGCCAGTCGCGCAGCGCGCGCAGCCAGCTCATCTTGTAGTCGAACTTGTCCGAGCCCGGCGCCTGGCCGTTGACGAAATAGCCGTTGACCACCCGCAGCGGCCCGCCGGGCGCCTCCAGCGTGGCGGCGATCACGCGCGCCGATTCGTCGGCAAAACCGGGGATGTTGCGCACCACCGCCTGCGCCGCCAGCGGCGCGCGCGTCAGCAGGGCGACGCCGTTGTAGGTCTTCTGCCCGAAGGCCACGGCGGCGTAGCCGGCTTCGCCCAGCGCCTGATGCGGAAACTTGTCGTCCGTCAGCTTCAGCTCCTGCAGCGCCAGCACGTCGACCGGGTTGGCCGCCAGCCAGTCCAGCACGTGCGGCAGGCGGGCGGTGAGGGAGTTGACGTTCCAGGTGCTGATTTTCATTGATTACGTATGTAGTTGATTATATTGAATTTTTTTTAGTTATTTCAGGATGAGGCCCCCAAAAAGGCCCCCAATTTGCTGAGCTTCAATGCGGCTCCCTGAGTCAAATCGGCGTGCCTCGCGAGACAACTGGCCATGCCCTGAACTGAAGTCTACGAGTGAGTGCTCGGCTTTCGTGTTGACCAAGTATCGTGGTGTTATTTGGTGCTGGTCTACTCGCCACCGGTACAAAGTTAGCCCCCGCCCACAAGCTGACCGAACTGCCCTAAACTGACCCTATCGGCCCCGGTTTCGTGGCCGATCATCGGCCCAGCGGCAGCCTTCGCAGCCCGGAGCCAGCAGCCAGCCACTGCCCTTAGATGCGCGACACCCACGCGCCATCCAAGACAGCCCGGCTAGCTCGACCACCCCCTCCGCACGCGATCACGACAAAGAGCCTAACGCTCCCAGTCGCGCCGCCGCATGGACCGATGCCTTTGACCTCAACCCCAAGGAGCATCCCTATGGCCGCACCCGTCAAGCCACCTGGCACGCCCGCGCCCGCCGCATCATCATCCCCGCCAATCCCACCCGCCAAACCACCCGCAGACGCCCCCGGCACGGTCGTCGTCATCAAAGACTTCACCTCTCCCTTCCGGCGCATCCAGCAAACCGAGCGCATGGACGACACCTTCGCCTGCATCGCCATGGTCGTGCACAAGCCCTTGACCGAAGTGGCCGAAGCCGCCTACCGGCTCGGCTACCCCAAGCACGCTCCAGCCATCGCCAGCGAAACCCTGATCGCCAAGCTGCTCATGGAACTCGGGCAACTGGTGGCCAGCAAGTACCTCGACTTCCATTCTTGGGAAGCCTTGCCCGATGTTGCCATCGTGTACGTCGATTACGACCAGGACATGGAGATCGGCCGCCACATCCTGTGGCACCACGTACGCGCCAGCGGCCCGCAAAACGCCCTCAGCTACGTCATCGACCCGGCCCACTGGATCAAGCCCGAGCAGGGCGCCACTACCGACCTGAAGCGCTACAAGCCCGACTGGTACATCGAAATCCGTCCCACCGGTAAACGCTGAGCCTCATACAACCCCTGACCCCTTCCCGAACGCTGGGCTGAATCCCCCATCACGTTCACCCCCTCTCGCCCGCTGCGCGGCCTTATGGCTGCCCAGCGGGCGAACCACTTCTGGAGCACGCAATGCCTAGCCGGTTTCGCGCACCAGGCGCACCTTGGCCATCACGCTCTTGAGGGAAATTTTCTCGCGCACCGGATCGGATTGCAGGCGGTTGAGCGTGCGTTCGACCATGCGTTCGATCTGTTCGTCGCCCAGTTGGCTCAGAATGGCCCAGCCCATGCCAGACCAGCACAGCAGGCGCCGCGTGCCAACGGGAATATTGAGCTGGATGATCTGTTCCCGGTTGGGCATGATATGCAGGTACTGTGCATAGATGTCGTTCTGTACCGCCAGCATCGCCGTCTCACCCGTATCTCGACAGACGTTCTCCAGCAATCGCAACAGGTCGCCCCCGCTGTACATGGCATCGAAGAGCCAGTCACCCAGCGTGGCTACCCGCAAGGACGGAAAGAACGCCCGCAGCTCGCGGTCGTAGGTCATGTAGCCGAGGGTGGCCAGGCTTTTCATCAGCACCGACGTACTGGAAACGGGATAGCCGAAGCGCTCGGCGATTTCCCGGATGCTCAGGGGTGTCCGGACCTCACGGAAATACTCAAGGATGCCTTTGTCGATGATGTGAGGATCGACAGGCACCTGGTGAATCGTCTCGCACTGGGCACAGGCCCACTTGCCCCGGATGTGGCGCTCCACCGTGAACACGCCGGGCGCGTAGTCCAGCTTCTCGGCCACGTCCTCGCCGATGCGCTTCATCTGGCAACCGCAGGCGCAGGTGGTGGACTCGGGCTCGTGGCGGATCTCGCGCCGCGACAGGTTGGCCGGCAGGGGTGCGCGTTTGGGGACTTGCTTGTCTTGGCGGCCTGCCACTGGCGGCGTGGCCTGCTCGATCTCATCGGCCACCGCCTGCAGGTCCTCATCCAGCGATTCATCGAGCAGGCTCTTCTGCTCGGCGCTGAAGCGCTCCGACTGTGCGGCGAACTTCATGCGCTTGAGCAGTGCGTTCTCGTGCGTGAGCTTGTCGATCTGCGCCTGCTTGAAGACCGCCTCTTGGCCCTGGCGTGCGATCACGCCGTCTCGCTCGGCCAGCTCACCCATCAACGACAGCAGGGCCGCTCGCATCTGCTGCGGCTCCAGGGTGTCAAGGTGGTCTGCGGTGATCACGGGAGAAGATGATGCGGCTAACATCACATTCGCGCATCGGTGCAAGCGCTGATTGCCTGGCCAACGACCGGAGCACTCAAAGTACAGTGATGACTCCAGCCTCGCCGACGTTCTTCCAGGGCAGGCCCAGCACGAGCGCATCGAACTGCGTTCGGCTGAGTGTGGCGGTGGTGGCGGCATCGCGCGGCCAGACGAACTTGCCGCTATTCAGGCGCCGGGCCGCCAGCCAGACACCGATGCCGTCGTGCACCAGCACCTTCATGCGGTTGGCTCGTCGATTGGCGAACAGATAGGCGTGGTGTGGGCGCGCTGCGCCAAAGACAGCCACTACCCGGGCGAGCGCCGTCTCGGTGCCTGCTCGCATGTCCAGCGGCTCGGTGGAGAGCCACAGCGCATCAATGCGGATCATCGGAGCCAGTCGCGCAGCCACGCTGCACATGACGCTGCATCTTCCAGGGGCCAGTTCACGGTGACTACGCTGGCGCTGCGCCGAACATCAACGCGAATCGCACGCGACACGGGCGGCGAGCTGGTCTCGGTTGCTGGGAGCTGTTCAACTGGTGGAGGCAGATTCAGCGCAACGAACTCATTCCGGGGCGCTGGCAACAGGGAGTCTGCTTGCTCGCGCATCCAGCGATGAACGATGTTGGCGTTGATTCCGTGTGCAAGCGCTACGCCGGCCACTGACGCGCCGGAGACCTGGCATTCGGCCACGATCTGGCCTTTAAGTTCCGGGGAGTAGTAGTGCCGCTTGGGGCGCTGGGCGATCGTGTCGTTCGCCATAGTGTGCGTGATGTTCATCGTGCACACGATGCCTCGACACTGGGTCTATCTCAAGATGGGATTGCCGGACGCTTACGTCCTTAC
>Ga0209604_1002454_pt1 | contig 13538 bp, 15 predicted proteins | sample AD_UKC097_MetaG_FD_184405 | JGI IMG/M metagenome (GOLD analysis project Ga0209604, IMG submission 184405) | Active sludge microbial communities of municipal wastewater-treating anaerobic digesters from USA - AD_UKC097_MetaG (SPAdes) (version 2) | ecosystem: Engineered > Bioreactor > Anaerobic >... | reverse complement strand
AGAAGGAGGTGGAGGATCTCCTTGACAGCGAGACAGCCGCTGCCGCATGCTGTGCATGGCATGTCACGACGGCGGGAAACTATATCGATCCGGTGACAGGAGAGAGAACAGGCAGGAATATCCTCCATCTCACGCGTGATATCACGGACCTTGCGCCAGGCATGGGGTTGTCTCCCGAAAAGGTAGCGTCTCTTATCGAGGCAGCCAAAAAAACACTCTTTACAGCCCGGAAGAACCGCGCCCCGCCTCTCACGGATGACAAGATCCTTGCCGACTGGAACGGGCTCACGATTGCTGCTCTCGCAAAAGGTGCCCGGATCTTTCACGAAGAACGTTACAGGACCGCGGCAGCCAGGGCGGCGGAATTCATTCTCGGGTCGATGAAGAATGCAGACGGGCAGCTCCTCCACCGGTACCGGAACGGGAGGGCAGGGATCACCGCCCAGGCTGCAGATTACAGCTTCCTCATCTTTGGTCTCACCGAGCTGTACATGGCAACGTTTGATCCTGCCCATCTCGCTGCAGCCCTTTCCCTGCAGGAATCGCTTGACAGCCAGTTCTGGGATCCCGGAAACGGGGGATATTTTACTGCTGCAGGGACCGAGAACGACCTGATCGCACGCCAGAAAGAGTTCTATGACGGGGCAATCCCGTCTTCAAATTCCGTTGCATTCACCAACCTTTTGAGGCTCACCATGCTCACCGGGGATACCTCGTTCGAAGGCCGCGCTTCGGATCTTTCCCGCCTCTATGCTGACCACCTCGCAGAGGCCCCCGCTGCTTACCCCTTTTTCCTCAGTGGGCTCAGTCTCCTCTTTGGCCCCTCGTCTGAAGTTGTCATTGTGGGGGGAGAAGAGGGTGATACGGCAGAAGAGATGGTGGATGCGCTGGAATCAAGATACCTGCCGTTCACCGTGATTCTCTTAAAGAATTCTAAGAACGAGGATGCACTGGCAAAGGTTGCCCCGTTCACCAGGGACCTGGGTGCTATCGAGGGGAAGACCGCTGCATACCTCTGCAACCGTCACTCCTGTTCAGTACCCGTGAAAGGGGTAAAAGAACTGCTCCTGGTGGTTGAAAAGGAAAAAGACCTGAAAAGACTCTGGCTTTAAAAAAATATTCAAAGATTCCGCAATGCAACCATGTCCTTTACCCCTGTCAGTCTCCACACAAGGGATCGTTCCTCGAGTGCAATCGCCTCGGGAGGATCCTGGGGTGAGTGGCCGAGAGCCGCAAGAATATTGTTGGAGAGATTTCGTCCCTTGATCAGGTTCACAAAATCCTCGCGGATGATCTTCTTATCGATGGAATCGGTCACTTCCTCGAGGTAGCCCTGGAGGGTGATGAAGGTGTAGCAGGAGAGGTCGCTTGTGTACTTCTCCACCTCAACCGCAACATGGGGGCTCTTCCGGAAATACTCGATTTTTTTTCCATATTTTGTCGAGAGGAAATAGAGGAATTTGCCATCGAAGACATAGAGGAAGGGGGCAATGTAGGGGTATTTCTCTCCCTGGAATGCGATACGGCAGACATATCCTTCCTCGATAAGATGGTCATAGTCCTGCTTCTCCATGCGTGGAATTTTAACGATTTCCATACGATTTCCTACTCTCCTCAATAGTTGCGGGGGTAACATAAATTTTTGGAATTCGAGTTCATGCATCCGATTATGGAGGGACTCTTATCTCGTCCCATCTCGAAATCCCCCTTTTGATTGGGACTGGTTTCGAAAAAAGGCAAAAAAAAGCATCCTTCCGAATCGCGGGACCATTCAATTCATGTATCACGAATTTCATTTCGGCGTTTCCCAGGGAGGGAGGCAATATCGGAGAAGAAGGCTCACCTTCCAGGAGCGCAGATCCTGAATGCCCCTTCTGGAGGGCTTGAGCTGAATCACAATGATGCCGGGACACCTCATGCGAGAGTGGGGAAATCAACTTTTCCGGTGAAACGCGGCATTCCATGAATCGAAGGAACGGTTACCGGATTGGTGCACAGCGCTTATTGTACGTGCTCCACGGGATATCCTGCCTGCAGATACGCCCCCATTCCGCCAAGGACGTTGGCCAATCGCGAATACCCCTTTCCTGCGAGATAGCTTGCTCCAAGCGAACCCTTAAAGCCGGCATCGCAGTAGACTGCCACCTGACGATCCATCGGCACTTCCCCCCACTTTCCCGGGAGTTCCCCGACATAGATATGATGGGCCCCCGCGATCATGCCATACTTCTTCACATTTGCAATATCCCGTACATCAAGGAGAAAGAGGTCATCATTTTTTCGCTCTCTTACGAGGTCATGCACACTCCAGGTCTCGAAATGGCCTATCGGGCTTCCTGATTTAAAATATGCCGGAAATCCCCCTGCCAGGTACCCCTTCAGGTTATCGTACCCGAGTCGCATGAGATGCCTGCTCACTTCCCCGAGATAACAGTTGAAATCATCGACGAGAATGATTGGTTGATCATACGAAAGGAACCATCCTGCAAAGGCAGGGATACCATCCTTCCAGATCGAGAGGCTGCCCCTGATGCGCCCCCCCGCAAAGGAGGTGGGTGAACGGATGTCAAGCATCTGGGACCTATCCCTGATATCGCGGAGTTCATCCACCAGATAGGGACGAAGATCCGGGAGATGGGAGAGGACCGGGGCTCCTTCCTGGTTCATCTGTTCCATCTTCGCAAAATAAGGAGGAAGATAATGATGCTCGTTCACTTTTTTTTGTATGAACTCACCTTGTGAGAGAGAGAGATGGGGATGTGTCTGCTTTTCATACCCTACCGTGGTAACCTCATGGTCGCTGATCGCGGATCCGCACACCGAACCTGCCCCGTGTGCCGGGAGGACGAGCGTGCCATCCCCGAGCGGGAGGATCTTCTTCCAGATGCTCTCGTAGAGCAGCGCTGATACTTCAGCCCTTCTTTCAGGGCCGAAAAAATCGGTACGGCCTGTATCACCGGCAAAAAGGGCATCCCCGGTAAATACAGCATAGGGGAGGTCTGAAACCTCCCTGTCGGTAACAACGATCGATATGCTCTCAAAGGTGTGGCCTGGTGTCTCGATGATCCGGAGTTCAATACGTCCAAGCCTGAACGTATCCCCTTCCTTCACCGCGTTCCCATACGCAAATGATACCCGGGTGCCATGGTAGATGGCGGCTCCGGTCCGGGATGCAAGTTCGAGGGACCCAATCACGTAGTCTTCGTTGCGATGGGTCTCGAATATATGGGTAATCCTGACATCGAGCTCCCTTGCCAGTTCAAGGTATGCTTCACAGTCCCTCCGTGGATCAACCACCGCGGCCATTCCTGCCGCACTGATGAAATATGAATAGTGAGAAAGCCCTTCCGATGGAATCTTCCGGATGATCATAAGTATGCCCGTTCCCGAATTGAATTCCGGTTCCAATATAGTTTTCGAACAGGAGGAGGGTGCATCAGGTCTGAGAGAGGGGGCAAGAGAGAGCCGTGTGAGAAACTGGTCGGTTCGATACCAATCAGGGCATTGAAGTGCCCTCAATCGACCGCGTTTCCTTCAGGAGTCCTTACTGTTTCATTATCGTTGCATCGCCTCCAGATCAGAACGAAGAGGCCATCTCTTCAGCAGGATACCGAATAGTGGCACCTTGAATGTGCAGGATTTTTATAAACTCTCCTGTTGCACCTCTCCCGATTCATCAGATTTCAGAGATATTTCCGGAACGGGGTGTCCCTACTCCTTTCGATAATAATAGAAGGCAATCCCTGCAAGGACAAGAATGCCCATGAGGGTAAGTATCATCCATTTCGAGGTGAGTGATGAGAAATAGAGGTCCTGGAGTGGGGCACTATTGGGATCAACGGGTGCTCTGGCTGGTGCCACAGTATCGGGGAAGGGCACGGTTTCTGGTTCTGTTGTTGGTCTGGCAGTGGGTCTGGTAGTTGGTTCCGTTGTCGGCTTGTCTGTTCTATCCGTAGTTGGCAGGGTAGTTGGCTTTGGAGTGAGGGCGGTGGTTGGCAAGGTGGTTGGCTTTGTCGTCTGCAGGGTAGCAGATTTGGTTGTCGGCTGACCGGTGAAATTCATTGTTCCAGCCGGTTGGATCACCTGGTTGTTCCCTGGCAGGGAATACCCGTCACCAGATGGCTGGACGGTGGTTTCGACTGGGGTCTCTGCTGTTTCGTTCACCAGGAAATCGGCAATGGAACAAGGTATCAGGGTACAGAATATCAGGAAGAAGACCAGGAAAAAAACAAGTATCTTCTTTTTAGCCCGCATTGTCCCCCTCTTTTAAATTATTAGACTCTATTATGGTTTTTGCTATTAAAGTGATCCTCTCATCAGGTAACGCCGGAATACAGGTTGACGGGGCTTCCGGTGGAGCAACAGGGATTTTTTACCACGGAAAACATGGAATACACCGCTATTGAATAACCATTAATCTCTTTGATTCTCCGATCCGTCCATCAATGGTCAGAATCCTGGAACATTCGATTTTCAGTGGATCTCCGGTTCATACCGGTTGTACCATTCCAAGAGCCGCTCCAGACTGGTCGGTGTTGGGGACGGACGATCAGAGAGAGCGCCGGAAGAGGGTGCAGGGGTTCCAGGAGCAATGATTTCATAGGTTTGAAAACAGAGTAAGCACGGAATACATGGATAGGAATGTTGGCCAAATCCCCTGCAAGGCAGTCTTATTCGACATGGATAACACCCTTTTTGACCTGGTCCATGCCAAGACCATGGCGTGCCGGAGGGTGACAGCCACACTTGGGGCAGGCGATCCAGGGGAACTCTTCTCATATTTTCTGCGCAGGCAGGGAGAATTTGATGACCCTGAAAATATCAGGGACTTCATGCAGGATCACACCTGCTATGAGCGCGAGCGCTTCGTGAAGTGCGTCTCGATCTACCGTGAAGAGCAGACACGGAACCTGACCCTCTATCCGGGGGTGGAACAGACCCTTGCATCCCTCACCTCGTCCGGGTTCTGCCTGGGGATCGTGACCGATGCCCACACGGAAGACGCATACCTCCGTCTCGGGGCTACCGGCCTCTCACGATACTTCGATCACGTGGTGACCCATGAAATGACAGGGGCCCATAAGCCAAGCAGCCTCCCGTTCCTCCTTGCACTCGTCCGGTTGAATGCCACTGCACGGGAGACGCTCCTTGTTGGGGATAGCCCGAGGCGGGATATCGCCCCTGCAGGAATCCTGGGCATGTGTACCGTGTATGCCAGGTACGGGGACCGGTTTTCCCAACCAAAGTCTGACGGTGGTGCGGACCATGCCATCGATTCTTTCCCCGAACTCCTGGAAATCCTGGAACCCAACGGAAGGAAGAAGAGAGGTACCTGGCAGTCTACCCTTGGATCGCACAAGGCCACGGGTGGGGGAGGGAGCAGTTAGTGCTGCCAGGTAGTCTATGCCTGGATAGCATGCATGCAAGCCACATCGGGAACTATATCAGACCGTGCGTTCAAGCATGGAGAGAACGATATGACCAGGAACCGTGTACTTTTCATCTGCACCCATAACGCCGCCCGGTCCCAGATGGCAGAAGGCTACCTCCGTTCCCATTACGGTGAGCGTTTCGAGGTATTCAGCGCTGGCACCGAGGTATCGGCCGTCAGCCCGTATGCGATCAGCGTCATGAGGGAGATCGGCGTGGATATTTCCGGGCACCGGTCAAAGCTCCTGAAGGAGTTTGCAGGCGTGGAGATGAACGTTGCCGTCGTCGTCTGCGATGCAGCAAAGTCCGCATGCCCGTTCTTTCCCTGGGCAAAAGAGACGATTCATGCCACCTTCAGGAACCCCAAGGAGTTCTCGGGGACCGATGATCAGATACGTGCGGGGTTCCGGGAAATCCGGGACGAGATTACGGGATGGATTGATCACTATGTCGCCGGAAATTCATGAAAGGGGTCGTACCCCCCCCGGGATACACGATCATGCTTCAGGCCTGGGATATTTCAGTTGGAGAACGTAAGAAGGATCCACCCGGCATCGGCGACAGCAGGAATAAAACGGTAATATCCGATTGTGGCGGCTGAGTTCCCTCCGGGTAAGAGGCAGAGAGCCGCCAGAATGTGCTACCCCTCTGAGCCCGTCAGCTCACGGAGGGTTTCTTTAACCTCATCCACGTGGCTGAGCACCTTTACCTTCCGCCATACCGCGGCAATATGCCCATCGGGAGTGATAAGGAAGGTGCTCCGCTCGATACCTTTCAGGAGCATGCCATCCTTCCAGACCTTGTATGCGGCGATGGCATCATGATTCTGATCGGAAAGGAGGCGAAACCGGAGCCCCTGCTTTGTCGTGAATTTCTGGTGGCTTGCCTCTGAGTCAGCACTCACGCCCACAATCTCGGCTCCCAGCGCAGCAAACTCATCCACCGCATCGGAGAACGCCCTGGCTTCCATCGTGCACCCGGGTGTATTGTCTCTCGGGTAAAAGTAGAGGACGAGCCATTTCCCTGCAAAATCCTTCAGGCAATACTCTTCCCCTTCCGAATCGGGAATACAGAAATCAGGTGCCTGCGTACCGGTCATCGGATCGTTCTTTTCGTCAGTCATCACAACGACTCCTGATCCAGATAGGTCCGGGATGATAAAAAAGATACAGACTCGTCCAGCGTCCCGGCCACGATCGCTGATCCGGATCTGATACTGGTAAAACCACAAAATGCAATGATCGAATCAGCAAAGGCCTCGTTACCGTTAAGGTATACATGGGTGTGGGGGCCGGGGAAGTTCGGCCATACCCTCAAGACACCATGGTGGGAGAGCCTTATTTTCCCTTTCTGAAAAAACCAAACGGATCACGATGATTGAACAGGAGCCGCGACTTCTTCTCGGGAAAGACTCCTTCCGCCACTGACTTGATCTCCTCGATCGAGTAGAAGGTTCCCGGCAGATGGTGCTGAATCCCCCGGACAACCTCTTCGAGATCCTGGCGCTTGATCACAGAGAGGATGATCTTCACCTTTCCCTTGGATCCCTCCCCGTCAGCGATGGTAACCCCGAAACTGTGTGCTCTGAGAAACGAGAGAAGTCCTGTAATATCCTCGTTTGAGATCACCCGGACGACCACTGTACCAATTGAGAGCCGTTCCTCGACCGTCATTCCAAGGAGGGTCCCCGCTGCAAAACCCCCTCCGTAGGCGATGTAGCAGGCAACATTCGAGATATTGTTCATCACCTGACCTATGGCAAGGAGCCAGATGATCACCTCGAAAAACCCGATGACAGGAGCGATATACTTCAATCCCTTCGCGATGAAGATGACCCTGATCGTCCCGAGACTCACATCACAGATGCGGAAGAAGAATATCAGGAGTGGTAAAATCACCCATGCAAAGAAATCGGATGATGCTACAGGATCTGCCATTGCCTTACCACCATTCTACGGATGGTCAGACCCACCCGCGATATTTCATTGCGGTTACCACCCTCCCGACTGCAATCGTATACCCTGCCTGGCGCATTGGGACGTTGTTTCCGGACGCAAGGGCATGAACCGCCCGGTAGGCATCAACCATCTTCTTTTCAAGCCTGGCCTGCACCTCCTCCGCATCCCAGTGGTCGAGGTTGAAGTTCTGTACCATCTCAAGATAAGAGACGATTACTCCTCCCCCGTTGCAAAGGATATCGGGAAGAATCGGGATTCCCCTGGCCTGGAGCAGGGCATCCGCATCGCTGGTGACGGGCCCATTTGCGAATTCGGCAATGAGCCTTGCCTTCACCCGGCTGGAGTTGTCGATGGTGATCACATTCTCAAGAGCGGCAGGGATAAGGATATCGACATCAAGCGCCAGCAATTCCTCGTTTGTGATATTCCTGGCACCAGAAAAGTCCATGACACTCCCGGTCTTCTCCTTATGAACCAGGAGGGCGCGGAGGTCAAGACCTTCTCCCGCGAACACGCCGCCGCGGCTGTCGCTTACGGCAACGACCCTTACTGAATACTGCTCCTGGCCGATAATGGCGGCATGTGCACCAACGTTCCCAAATCCCTGGACCGCGACCCTTGCTCCTTCAAGAGGGATGCCCAGGTCCTTTGCAGCTTCCCTGACAACAAACCATCCCCCCCGGGCAGTGGCATCCTCCCTGCCCTCGGATCCCCCAAGGCTGACCGGCTTTCCCGTGATGACCCCGAACGTGGTCTTCCGGAAGATCTTGGAGTACTCGTCCATCATCCATGCCATAACCGATGAATCAGTATAGACATCCGGTGCCGGGATGTCCCGGTCCGGACCGATAAAGTGGGAGATCGCCTGGATATAGGCACGCGAGATCCGCTCGATCTCTCCCGGGGACATCTTCTTGGGATTGCAGATCACCCCCCCCTTCGCACCGCCAAGAGGCAGGTTGTGGAGCGCGCACTTCCAGGTCATGATGGCGGCAAGTCCCCGTATGGTATCGATTGTCTCATCCGGATGGAACCGTATCCCGCCCTTGGTTGGTCCCAGGGCATCGTTGTACTGTACCCGGAATCCTGAAAATGCCCTGATGGAGCCGTCATCCATCCTGACCGGGATGGAGACATGGAGTTCACGCATGGGCATCTTCATGACTGCTTCGAGATTGGGTGTGATCTGGAGATCTGCAGAGCAACTGCAGAGATGTCGCTTGACGTCCTCGAACAGATTCTGTTCCACCACAGTACCTTCTTCCTCCTGTTTCCTGTTCTTATTCCTCTCTTTTCGCGATACACTTTATCGTTTTTTCTCAAGAAATGCCCGTATCTGTTCCTCCGGGTGGACGTTTGAAACCGGGTGCCTGCTGAAACGTTCCTCAAAACACGGCTTTGCCTCCTGATAAAATAATCCGAATGCAATGGGCGAATCGGTGTTATAGTCCCATTCCTCCGCTTTGCGGCACGCAGCAGTGAAATCGGATGGATCATGGCCGGACAACTCGTATCCCTGCCTGTCGTAGAGTTCTGACACGTTGAAATAGCTTGCACAGATCTGGAGCACATCCACGAATGAAAATCCCTTGTGCCGGAGTGCCTGGCCGATGATCCCGGTAAGGTGAGGCATCTTTCGCGAGGTGCTCCGGGCGACGAACCCGGCCCCGCTGGCAAGCATCAGGGTGAGGGGGTTGAAGGGCTCTTCCGGAGCCCCCTGCGGGGTCGACTTTCCCCGGAATCCAAAGGGGGATGTGGGAGTGTACTGGCCGGTAGTGAGTCCATACACACGGTTGTTGTGGATGACCACCGTGATGTCAGTGTTCCTCTTTGCCCCGAAGATAAGGTGATCAAGACCCTCAGCGTAGGCATCACCATCCCCGGCACAACAAATGACGGTGAGCTCAGGATTAGCAAGCTTGATGCCGGTTGCGACCGGGATCGTCCGGCCGTGAATCGAATAGAAGCTGTTGATGCCGAGATAGTCGCTCATCTTTGCGTGGCATCCGATCCCGGTGACGAGCACGATATTTTCAAGGGGAACACCTTCTGAAACGAGCCCTCTGATAGCATTCCTGAGGGCGAATTGTATAGTAAAGTTCCCGCAGCCCGGGCACCAGGTATTCTGGGCACCCGTTATCAGGTTCTTCTCCTGCATCAGGACACCTCCTTCAGCCTGGCACCCAGTTCTTCAACCGAGAACGGACGCCCATCGAGTTTATCAACGTGGATATCGACGGCTATTCCATGCTGGCGGCAGAGAAGCGTGAGCTGCCCGTCTGCATTCTCTTCGACCGCGATAAGGATGCGTACCCCTGCAACCGCCGCTTTGAGCTGTTCTTCGGGGAAAGGTGAGAGAACGATCGGTTGTATCACGCCGAATCCATATCGCCTGGCAACCTCTGTGCAGACCGGGAGGGTCGAGCCCCAGCAGAGCAGTGCAGTCCGTGCCCCGCCCATGCCATAGGTCTTTACGCACTCAAGGAGGTCGATCTCCCCCTTCAATGCCTGAGTCTTCCTCTTCCTTTTTTCTGTCATCAGCCGCACGATGTCAGCTTTTTCCGTAGTGATCCCGTCCTCATCATGGGCATAGCTGTTCACCTTGATCGCGGCATCCCTCAAAGGCGGGAACTGCAGGGGGGAAATACCGTTTTCCGTCATCTCGTACCGTCTGTAAGACCTGGAACTGCCGGGTTTTGGAGGATCGCCGGTCCCGGGAACTATCATCGCTTTCTCATCGAGGCTGTATGTGCCCTCACAGAGAGTCTTGTCCGCGAGGATCACTGCCGGGACCTGGCATTTCCATGCGAGGGAGAGGGCGATCGAAGACCAGACGTATGCCTGTTCGGGACTCCCTGGCGCCACGACAATCCGCGGGAACTCTCCCTGCCCTGCGTGGAGGACGAAACGTAAGTCGGTCTGTCCGGTATAGGTCGGGAGTCCTGTGGATGGCCCGGTACGCTGCCCCATGACCACCACGATGGGAACCTCCGCTCCGCCTGCGAGCGAGAATCCCTCGGTCATCAGACAGAATCCACCCCCTGATGTCCCGACTGCCGTCTTCTTCCCGGCATAAGAGAGCCCGAGCGCCATCAGCATCACCGCAATCTCGTTCTCAGGATGGACCACGGTGAGAGGAAAATCCCGTGCGGCTCCCGCAAGGAAATGAAGGAGGTTTGACGTAGGGGTCATCGGGTAGGCTACGTACGCATCGAGGCCGCCGTGCAGGAGGCCAAGGCCAATCGCCTCGTTTCCGTTGACAAGCGGGCAGCAGGTCGTGCCGACCCGCGGGATCACACGCTCCTCCCGGACCGCCTCATATCCCTTCCTCGCAATCGCCAGGTTCTTCTCAGGGGCTTTCGGGATCTGCCGCCGGATTACCGTCTCGACCACATCAAAGGGTATCCCCGAGGCTTTTGCAAACGCCCCGATAATGCAGGAGTTCCCCATCACCGTAGGTGCCTGTTCTGCCTTTAATATCGCTTCCACTGGTATCCCCTGCCCCTTTCCATGCACCCTGCCGCTGTCGAAGAGTATGACCGCATTGTCAGACAAGAGGTGCCGGTGGAGATCGACAGAGTCCTGCGAGAGAGCCAGGAGGTAATCGCACTGGTCCCTATGTGCCCCGATCTTTTGTTCCGCTGCACGGGTGATGGTGAAGTTATGCCCCCCCTTGATAAGAGAGGGGTAATCAAAGTACAGGTAGGTCTGGTATCCCATCTGGTTGAAGAGATGGGCAATCAGCAGGCCTGCACTATTGATGCCATCGCCAGCCCTTCCACCGGTCAGAACCGAAATATCATACATCTGCTCCACCTACCTCTCTGGTGCACACCAGGGATGATATACATTCCGCCCAGTCTCGCCTTTTAAAAGAGATTTATTCGATATTTCGGGTTATTTTTTCTTCCCCGAGGCAGATTTCCGGATTCGCTCCGCCTCATCATGGTCCTCAACCTTCATCAGGAAGGTCCCATAACAGGGTTTTGTGAAGGGAAACGTGATCACATCCCCGTCGAATCCAATCGAGATCGGGGGAATACCAATAATGTGCTTGTCAAATATCTTGAATCCGGGATCAACATCGACATACTCCTTGCAGGCAGAGCGGATATATTCCCTGCATTCGGCGAAACTTGCATCGCGGAGGATGATCTCGTACTTCAGAGATTCGATACAACCCATGGGAGGACCTCATCGAGCTTGTTCTTGAGCGGCATCGGATTGTGAACGGCCTTTGCAGCAATCTTCTCGCAGGGAAATGTTATCATGCCTGCAATCTCCTGGAAATGTTCCCCGTAGATGAGGGCAACCACCGTCTTTCCGGTGATAGCCTGGACGGTGGCGGCATAGCTGACACCCGCATCATTATGGATGAAGATGAAGTGGAAGCCAAAGTCACGTTTTTTCTCGGCAATCTCGCTGATGTAACGGTCGATGTCCATTACCTCACCTACGTAATGCCGCTCTGGATCAGATACCTCCACGAGACTACGTGCAGCCCGGTTCCCCGCGATGACCGTCCGTATCCCTTTTTTCCGGAGGGCACTTATCAGGTAGAGTGCAATCCCGGTCTGGATCGGGACCTGGGGGCAGCCAAGCACGAGAACCGCAGTCTTCTCCTTGTTTTCATGGTCGCTTGTCATCTTCTGCAAGAATCCTTTCTCCCTGTTCCTCAAATGGTTTTCCGAAGGATCCATCCAGGGGATACCGGTTGCATCACCTGGACGTGGAAAGGGGCAATGGTCTGGCGGTGGTGCCCATGCGAGGATACCCCGGGCCGATGCTCCGCAGGGACGCTTACAAATCCCGGATCCGGCAGGGATGGGTATAGACGGTAAAGCGCTCCTGCCGCGAGAAGCAGATCAGGGTTATGCCGAACTCGTCAGCGGCGGCGATCCCCTGGTCCGTGGTTGCCGCCCGGGAGATCACAACCGGCACCCCGGCATGGGCATACTTGACCACCATGTCCCGTGGCTGTCGCCCGGTACAGCCTATGACGCACTCGCTCAAGGGTATCCGGGAGAGGACCGCGTGTCCGATCACCTTGTCAACCGTGTTATGCCTCCCCACATCACTGCTCCTCGCAACGATCTCCCCGGCATGGAACAGCACCGAGCAGTGGACACCGCCAGTCTGGCGCCAAAGGTCAGTCACTATCTCGCGGGTGATCCCATACACTTCGGCAATGGTGATGGAATGATCCGAGACCACCTCACCGGGTGGGCGCCTGATTACCCCGATCGATCCCGTGGTCTCTATCTCCTTCTCCATGGACCCGGCAATGCGGGCCCGGACCCGGATCTCTTTGCCGGTAACTTCCACCGCATCCACCTCCTTAGAAAGGCCCTGGCAGACGACAAAACCGGCGCCGAGTTCTCTGGCCTGGTTTGCACTTGCCACAAGATCGGTAAAATGGAGGTCGTTCAGGAACAGGGAGAACCGTTCCTCTTTTACCACAGTATCCTCGATCGGCGCTGCTTTTCCCTCCCTGACCTGGATCCCGGTGAACCGAATGGTATTCATGATCCCGTCTCTTCGACCAGCCATCGGAGGTAAGGAGGGTATCCTCCGGTTACCGGCAGCACGATCATCTCTGGGAGTTCATACGAGTGGAGGTTCTGGATCTCTTCCATCACTGCTTCCACTTTTGTCCGAACCGTCTTGATAATCAGGAGCTGCTCCCTGTCTTCACACAGTTCCCCTTTCCATCGGTACACCGATTCGACCGGTGTGATATTCACACAGGCTGCAAGATGCTGCATCACGAGCGCCTGTGCGATCCCTTTGCTTCCTGCTCCGCTGCTGTAGAGAGGATGACGACTGGCTCACTGTCCATGACCGCTTCACCTGCTACATCCCTCATTTCGTATACCGGATAAAGAGATCTTCGATCCATACTACAGTCACCCCGGAATGAGGGCACCTTAAAGAACCTGCGAAAGAGAATATATCCCGCATGTACGCGGAACGTATGGGGCAGCTCCCCCCGTATCTCTTTGCGCGGATCGATGAGATGAAAGCCGCGAAAATCCGGAGCGGGGTGGATGTCATCGACCTTGGTGTCGGAGACCCGGATCTCCCGACTCCGGGTCACGTTGTTGACGCACTCTGCGAGGCAGCACATGATCCGAGAAATCACCATTATCC
>Ga0209604_1002451_pt1 | contig 13548 bp, 9 predicted proteins | sample AD_UKC097_MetaG_FD_184405 | JGI IMG/M metagenome (GOLD analysis project Ga0209604, IMG submission 184405) | Active sludge microbial communities of municipal wastewater-treating anaerobic digesters from USA - AD_UKC097_MetaG (SPAdes) (version 2) | ecosystem: Engineered > Bioreactor > Anaerobic >... | reverse complement strand
AGAGTGGGGATGGAATGGGTATGGCAGTCCTGATGGCCATGTGCAGTTCAATTCTTGAAAAGAATACCAAAGGGGGATTGGTAATAGTTGGTCAATTGAACCTTGGCGGATCCCTTGATCTGGTTTATGGAGCAGTGAATATTGCTGAAATTGCCGTTGAGAAAGGAGCCTCAACGCTGCTTATTCCTGTGAATGCAAGAAAACAGTTGAACGAGTTATCTGATGACATGATTACTAAGATCAATATCCAGTACTATACTGATTTGAGAGATTGTTTGGTGAAGACGTTGATGGAGTAAATAAGAATATGCTCTTCGAAGAAATAATAAATAAATACAGCAATGAAGTCGAAGAGGCTGTTGACCAACTATTTCATGAAGCACACAAGAACCAGGTGAACGAAACGGATCTATTATTGGTACTTGAAAACGGTTTAAAAAAGGAATATCCTGAATCTACACTAAAACGGTTAAAAATCTCTCCCTACCAAATTGGGCCTGATATTATTGGTTTTAGGTACGATACTTTCTACCAATTTATTAATTATTACAGGCAAGGAATAAAATCGAAAGATGAGTTCTTCAAAGGATTTGATGACGAAAAACTTAAACATTCTTTACTGGATTTCTATCGTGACTTCCAGCTACTGTTGTACATGAAATTCTGGGAGACAGATTTGATATTAAGACGATTATCGAATCTTTCAAATTTAGCACAGGCCAAACCATATTATTGGGATTATTCACAGACTGTTTATGATGCCAGAAGGAACTTAATTAAAGATGAAATTCAAAAACCACTTGAATTCATATGTCCATTGTTCTACAAACTAATTGATGAAATTTATTCTAATCAGATAAGAAATGCTGTTGCACATTCACAATACTATTTTTTATATGATTCAATTCATCTGACAAATAAGGATGGAAATAAACACTACAAACTCAATGGAATTACATATGATGATTGGGAAGTTCTATTTACAAAACTCATCCTGCTCTATAATTTTATGATCAAGAATTTTAACAAATATCAAGTATTATATCAGAAAGAAGTGAAAGACAAGCATTTTGGACTTTTAATATATTTCCCGGAAAATGATTTAAAAGGTTTGCAGAAAACTGGCTGGGTTAAATATGATTTCAGCCATAAAAGATGGCATTGGAACCAGTGACTATAATGAAAAAGAATTAGTCATAAAATGAAAAAAAGAATTATTGAAAATGATTTCTCAAAATACTTTGGGTTCAACTTAAAACCATCACAGCAAAGAGCATTTTCTTTGCTTCAGATTTTTGCTCTGAATCCTAATTCAAAGGTCTTTATCCTAAAAGGCTATGCCGGTACAGGGAAAACGACCTTAATGGGTGGGTTTATCAAATGGCTGGATGAGAAGGATATTACTTTTTCCTTACTGGCTTCAACCGGGCGTGCTGCGAAAATTCTTTCCGATAAAACCAAATCAGAAGCCAGAACAGTTCACAGTCATATTTACACTTTTAATGACCTGGATGATGATCTTGAAAAAATGAGTTCTGTTCAACAGGAATTAAGGGTGGATGATAAAGGCCAGATTAGTTTGCTTTTTGATCTTAAAATTATTGAGTCCGAATCAGAAAAAATATATATCGTTGATGAATCATCAATGATCTCCGATACTCCCGATAAATCTGCATCATTTGCAAAATTTGGAAGTGGGGAATTATTGAAGGATCTGTTTAAGTATGACAAAAAAGGGAAATTCATATTTGTTGGAGATCCATGTCAGTTACCACCTATCGGGCAGAATATTTCTCCGGCTTTATCAAAAGAATATATTCAAAATCATTACAATATTACTGTTGAAGAGTTTGAACTGACTGAAATTGTAAGGCAGTCTTCAAGAAGTAGTATTATAGATGCTTCTGTGAAGGTCAGGGAACTATATCAAAATAATCCACCAGTGAAATTTGCATCATTCCCTTTGAAAAACCATCCCGATATTGAAATTCATAGTTCTCACGTTAGCTTACTTAATTCATACATTGCACAGATCAGGGAAAATGGATTTGAACATTCAACTCTAATTAGTCAGACTAACAGGCACTGTTCAGATCTTAATAAAATAATCAGAAATACTTTGGAGAAGCAAAGTACCCAGTTAGAACCGGGTGATATTCTAATGGTAACACAAAATAATTATTTAACAACTCTGGTTAATGGAGATGTAGTGGAAGTCTTGCAAACCGGACAAAAAGAGTACAGGTGTGGATTATCTTTCGTAAAAGTTCACGTGAGGGAATTGTCTTCCGGGGAAACGTATTCCGTTCTGCTTATTGAAGACATCTTATATTCGATGTCTACGAACTTAAACAATAAGCAACATAAAGACCTGATGATTGACTATTACCATCGTATGAAAAGCAATGGTATTAGTCAAAAGGACAGAGCATTTAAAGACAGGATGCTGACAGATCCTTATTTAAACGGATTAAAGGCAGTTTTTGGCTATGCTCTAACATGTCACAAGAGTCAGGGAGGTGAATGGAACGAGGTTTTTTTGTATCTTGATAACTCTATTCATGGAATACCCAAACCTGGTATATACCAGTGGTTGTACACTGCTGTTACAAGAGCAAGAGTTCGATTACATGTTGTAAATGATTGGTTTATAAAATAGTCTGTCATGATTGAAGCTTTAAAGAAAAGGTATAAACTTGGAGATGTTATTACTATTTACACTGATGAATCTTCATTTACCGGTAAAATTGAAGATTTCGATGAGTCTTGCATCGTAATAGATACAGGTGATAATATCGAATTTATTGCCAACAAATCTATTACAAGATTTTCTGCAGGTAAGTTTTCTACTCCTGTAAAAAATAATGAAGACAGCAAAGAAAAAGATATTGAGGAAGGACATGTTACCGAACAGATTGTCCAGTCTATTGATAACCCTGATGTTAGCGATCTTCCAGTAAAAGAAAACCGAATAATAAAACCGTTAACAGAGTACAAGGTTGGCGAAAAGATACCGTTAGACTTGTTAGAAAAAGTAAGTAATAAGAAATCTAAAGTTCAAAAAATAAGAACTCCAAATAAACCAACGACTGTTTTTAAATCCTTTGAGGACCTTGAGCAACTTATTATGCCTGAAATGGAGGAGGAGAACAAAAAAACTGTCAGTGCTAATGGTGTAATAATTAAATACTTCCCTGAACGCACATTTGGATTTATAGTAGACAAATTTGGATATGAGATTTGGTTTGGGCTTAAAAACATTTTAGACCAAGAGCTTATCGAAACCCTAAAGTCCCCCTCGAAAAAATATAATATTCCAATTCTTTTTACTCTATCAAGGAATTACAAAGGAGAAACAGCTAACTTAATTCAAAAGCCAAAAACCATTGACGAAATTTTAACCAATTCACAAAAGTTATTTCAAGAAGATAGACTTGACAGTGCCTTAGGATTGATTGAACAAATTCTTTATTCATTTCCGGATAATAGGAAAGCATTAAAACTTAAATCTCAGTACGAGTCGAAATTATTTAAAATTAAGGGTTACGTTCCTAAAAGTAAATTCAAAGCATATGATTTGAATTACCAGAAGGCTACAAGAGCAAGATTAGTTGATAAGAACTTCGAGGCAGCATTGAATTTTTACTGGTTGGCGTTAAAAAATAATGAAAAGAGAGAAAGCTGCATTAAGGATATAGCAATGCTATATGTTTCAATCGGGGAAACTCAAAAAGCTCTTGAGTTTATGCTTAAATATGAAGTCGAACTTCCAGAAAATATAACGACATATAACTATCTAATTAATTTTTATTCATCAATAAAAGACTTTGGCAAAGTTATCGAAAACCTTGATCTTCTTTTACAAGATAGATTGATATCTAAAAACGCATTAAAGTATTCAGGTTATTTGTCGAGAAAAGGATTCGCTTTGATTCAGATAAATAGGTTAAACGAAGCCAAGAAATTACTTGAAGAGGCCGTTTCTTTAAATCATGATAATATCTATGCTTCAAATCTTTTAAAAGCTATAGATGAACCAGATAAAGAAGAGTTTGGTAAGTTAATAAGTGAAGCGGAATTTGAAACCTTGGGTGGTGGAATAAGTCGATTGATGATAGATATACTGGAAAACTATACTGAATATCATGGAGTCCCTACGAAATTTGTGGAAGCTGGTCAATTTGGACAAAAGACATTAAAGGAAATTAGAAAACTGATCGAAGGGGCAGGTAAAGCAAGGCCTAGAGAAAGAGCAAACTATCTTCTTTCTGAAGCTAAATTAATGCAGCAATTGGAACCTGAAGCAGAAGAAGAATTAAGATCTGTTTTAGCTAGATATTGTAATGCAATGGCATTGAATTCTATATATGAGAAATACTCACTTGATATTGCTCGAACTTATTATGTTGAAGCATTCAATCTTGAAGACAACTGGGACAGCGTAAAAAGACAGTTTATTTTGTTTGTAGTATCTCTGAAGAACATACATCAAGAATTATTAAGTGTAAATACGAGCCTAAGTGGCAAAGAAATTAGTAATCAAGTAATTGATGAGATTATTTTAAAATATTTGACTACTGAAAGACGAGAAGTCTGGGATAATATACTTACAGTTTTCATTGTCAATAAATCAATATTCTCAAGCAGTATAAAGTTAATTTTTAAGTGTACCGAAGTTAAGAACAAAACGATTTTATTCCTGAGAAAACTTGGTTTCGACATTTCCTCTGATGTAGATTTTGATACTTATACTAACATATGGAATTTTGCGAGAGAAAAAAGGCAACGAGAATATAGCAAATGGTTCGCTTCCATTAAAGCTATCTACTCGATAAACAGTTTAGAAATCCTGGTAAATCAATTATCTGACTCCTTACAAGAGGCAATGAAAAAATGGCTACCACAATTAGATATTTCAAGATTGACGACCATCTCTACAGATATCTATGATGTATTAAGTCAATATCTTAGACAGTCAGGCTATCGTGACAAGGAAAGATTTTATAGTTTTGGTAAAGCCCAGGTCAATCAATTAATTTTAGAAATTAAAGAAAAACCGACAAGGTTTTCATATGAAGGGTTCATTCCGCTTCTAGAGAAGATTGATATTCTTCTGGATAAATCATTCAAAGTTGTTGATTCCGCAAGTACCCCCGTTGTTAAGATAAGCATTCTTGGAGAAGCATCGATTGTTGCAACGGATAGTTCTGTCCCAATCAAGATATTAGTTGAAAATTCGAAAGAATCTTCTCCTATAAGAGATATTTCAATTAGTATTCAAAATAATGAAAATATATCCACCTGTGAGAAAGCTGAATACTTTGATTCAGTGGAAGGAGGCGAGAGCTGTGAAATGCATATAAAGGCAATCGTTTCTAACAACGTTATTAAGGATAGGGCGACAACTATTGAAGTGACTTGTTCGTATAAAAGACGAAATCAAGACGAACCAATTACAATAAATGATCAGCTTTCATTAAGGCTTTATTCAGAGGAAGAGTTTGAGGTCTTGCCAAATCCTTTTGAAAAGCTTGCAAATGGTGGACCTGTGACTGACACTAGTATGTTCTATGGTAGAAATGAATTCATTGAGAGAATTACACAAGCCATTATTCAAGCTGATTCAAAGCAAGTAGTAATATATGGTCAAAAACGTTCTGGGAAATCTTCAGTTCTATATCATTTAAAGAAGGCATTGGAGAATACAAACAAAACTTTTTGTATTTCATTCAGCCTCGGAGATGTTTACGAAACTTTATCCTCATCAACTTTCTTCTATAAGATTCTATCCTTAATTGAAGAAGAATTAGAGAATATCTCCTTTGAGCACAAAGAAGTTCCTGTCTATAAATGTCCTTCTTATTCAGAATTCAAGGAAAACCCAAATCCTGCTGATCTTTTCAGGAAAGAAATTAGGATCTTCAAAAGAACATGTTCTTTAATGGGTTCATGGAAGGATAAGAAATTAGTCATAATGATTGATGAGTTTACTTATTTATTTACTGCAATCAAAACCAACAAAGTATCTGATGCAATAATGAAGCAGTGGAAAGCAATAACACAAAATAAAGATTCAATGTTTTCATCCGTACTGGTTGGCCAAGATGTTTTTCCAATGTTTAAGGATGAATTTCCAAACGAATTTGGTGTTACTCAAGATGAAAGACTAACATATCTTTCAAAAAATGATGCCCTAAGATTAATCGAAGAACCAATAGGTAAGACTAAATCAAATAGGAATCGTTTTATTGGAGATTCACTAGATACAATTATTGAATATACATCTTGTAATCCATATTATATACAAATCTTTTGTGCGAGATTGGTCTCAGAGATGAATAGAAAGAAATATATTGAGATCACTAGTGCAGATGTTAAAGAAATTGCTGATAGTTTCATAAATGGTGGCCAAGCTTTAACTGATGATAAATTTGACAACTTGTTAAATGCGGGTGAGAAACATGATATTCAGAGGATTCCACAAGATCATTCCAAGGCAATTCTTAGGAAAATAGCCATGAATGCGATGAATATTGGTTTTTGTCTTCGAGAACAGATTTCAATTGGGAACCCTGAATACGAAGACGAAATTTTAAAAGATCTAGTGAAGCGAGAAGTATTAGAACAAAAAGGAGATAGTTTTAAAATACAAGTAAAACTCTTTCAAGAATGGTTATTAAAACATTAGGTACCCAAAATCCCTTCTCAGACTATGGAACTGTGGTTAAGGGAGTACGATTTGCTGGTCGTAGAAGTCATATTCAGACAATACACAATCGTGTTCTTGGAGAAAATTTTGGCAACCTAGCAATTATGGGCATGCCTCGTATTGGCAAAACAAGCTTAGCTTGGAATTCATTAATGCCAATCAAAGAGGAATTGTTGCAGAAAAGGAATTTAATATCCTTTATTTATGTTGCTAGAATTTCCACCTCAAATGATTTCTTTAAGCAATTGATATATGAAACTTTGGAGGAATTAAATCAATTAAAGGAACAATGCTCTGCACAAATAATAAGAAAGCTCAACAGCATTTATTCTGATTTGAGAAAAACTGAAAATGATAAATTTGAGTTTAATAACCATGTACAGAAATTTTACAAACTTTTAAAAAGAAATAGGATCAGAGCGACCTATATTTTGGATGAATTTGATAGCGTTTCGTCCTTTTTAACTATTGCTGATTTTCAGACTTTAAGACAACTTGCATCTCAACCTGAAACTCAAATCTGTTTAATCACAGTATCAAGAAGAACTATTCAAGAAATTGAACCTGAGAATGGCTCTATATCAAATTTTTACGGTATTTTCTCTGATTTAAGATTAGGCCTTTTTGATAAAGAAGACATATTAGAATACTGGAATTCTGTCGCATCATTTGATATTGAGATTTCTGAAGCATATAAAAAAAATGTTCAGTACTTGGTTGGCAATCATCCTTTCTTAATCGATCTATACAACTATGAAGTATTTAATTTGCTTAAGAAATTTTCGAAGGTTAACAATGATTCATTATCACTGAAAATTGAATCAGAACTTAAGCTAAATCTTTATAATAACTTCGAAAACATCCTTAATCTAATGCGAGAAGAAGGATTATATTCCAAAGCCATTCAGCTTATTCTAGGGCCAATTTATGATGTTACTAGCTTAGAAGAACAAAGATTACTCAAATACGAGTTCATAAGACACATAAGTAGTGAAGAAAAAATTCATTTGCTCAAGCGGGACCTTGGTGTTAAAAATCCAAAATCAAACATTTCCTATGCCTGCTTTTCTGACTATTTTACAGAACTTTTAAATTTAAAATCTTCAGAAGTTGATTATTGGCCTCTTTGGAGTCAAACTGAAAAACTGGTTAGGGAACTAATTAAAGAATATATTGATTTAACATTTGGAGATAATTGGGAATTGGGTTATTATAAACGACATGAAAAGAGCGAGGGAAAGTTAAAAGCAATTGAAAAGCTTGATGAGATTCGATCCTATTCCAAAAATAAATTTGGTAGTTTAGCAAGCTCCCATCTTGTTGATTATACATTCCCGAGAGATATGTATGATCTTTTCATTTCAAGTGATTGGATCTGGTTTGAGAAAGTATTACAGGATTCAAAAAGTGAATGGGGAAAAAGATTCAATACATTGGCAGATATCAGAAATCCAATTTCACATAACAACTTAGAATTTGTCTCAGCTGAAGTTTTAAAAAGCGCAAAAGAGTATTGTGAAATTATAATTCAAAGAATCACTAAATGGCGAGAGAATAAAAACTAATAGTGACGGATAGATTCCATAACATTAAAAGTTTTGTACTACTTTTTGTACTACCAATGAAAACGGCCTTGTAAATATCTGATTTACAAGGCCGTTTGATTTACTCAGTCGGGGTGAGAAGACGATCTATTAAGCATCCTTAAACTCTGAAAATCAATATAATATGACTACAAAATTATGACGACAATAGAATTATTTTATTAGAGTGAAATATATATCAGATAATCAAATGTATACAAATGAAAAAAAGTACAAAAAAGTACAAATATAAATTTTCAAGGTACAAAAAAGGTACAAAAATTTAATACGTTTGTACTATCAATATTAACATTCTACAATATGAATACCCAGAGCAAATTAAATATAAACAGGTCTGGCGGTCATGACTATATAATCATCTATTACAAAAAGGGGAAGGATATGCTAAGAATCCCCACAGGCGAAGAAATTGTAAAGGGTAAAATGACAGAAAAACTTTTGTTTAATGCAAAGGTGATCGATTATCAGTCGAAAAATAGGAAGATTCTTGAACTGAAGAAAAAGGTTGACACTTACATAATGATGGAATCACAAAGTCAAAATCCAAGATATAGTCAACGAAAATGTATCAAGTTCATAACACAAGAATGGGGGAATATAGGTAGTGGTACTCCGGCAATTCAAAAATTACGTGCTTTAGCGAATAAATATAATGTTACAGAGGTCACAAATACTGATACAAAAACCTTAGTTCAATACATTGACGGTTACATTCAAGACCGTAAGGATAATAATACGACCAGAAACACAGCAAAGGAATTTACAACCATGAAGAACAGGGTTATAAAATTTGATGCTGAGAGAAAGCAGGCGACCCTGCTTTCAGATATAAATTTTACTTGGTCGGATGCTTTTGAAAAATTTCTGAGGAAGAAAAATTATAGTAGTGGAACTATTGAGAAAACATATACGATTCTAATTACGGTCTTAAACAACTTATACATTAGAAAAGACGAGAACAATTATAACCTGTCAGATAAGTTCAGGCTGAAAGGATTTAAACGTGGTAAGAAAAGCCGGAACATGGCAAATCCGTTGACTTTTGAACAATTCAAGACCTTATTCAATCATAAATTTAACGAAAATTTTCTCGAAAAGACCCGGATCAGATTTTGTCTGCAGTGTTCTACTGGATTAAGATACAGCGATATGCATAGAATAACGCCTGATTTAATTCATGAAGATCGGATAATTATTAAACCAGTTAAAACAGAAGGATACGGAATAACGGCTGAAATTGATCTGAATCCTTACAGTAGAGCAATATTATCAGAACTGGATTTTGATACCCGCAAGTTAAAAATTGAAAACGCATCTTACAACCGTAACATAAAAGCCATGTTTAAAAAAATGCAAGTGGATAAACCTGATTTAAAGTATAGAGATGATTACGGTTCACATTGCGCAAGAGATACCTTTATAAGTATTTGTGTTCAATCAGGGGTTGATTTTAAAACGATACTAACATGGACTGGTCAGCGTTCTTATGCCATCATGGATAGATATATTAGTACTACCAATCAATATAAAAGTGAACAGATGAGCAAGGCATTTGAGAGATAAAAAATTATTGTTTAACTATTTATGTTTTGCTGATTTCATTTTTTTTTGGAAAATTTTTGAGTTCGTTCTTTTTGAAGCGACAATCAAGACTCCCAGAATTTCTTTTCCTGCACGACCCACAGTCCTATAGACCGGGGGGGGTAGGGGGGGACTAACCCCCGGATATCCACCCCCTCTTCTTATAATGTCCATTTTTTGATATCAGGGTATTTATATAAAAGGGAAACGAATTCTAATCTTAACAATCAGATTATAGTTGGCTATGATGTACGAATTTTAATGCTACAGATAAATTAAACAATAATACATGCATGATATTCAACAGATTGCGATCCACGAGGCGGGACATGTGCTCGGTCATATTTTGACCAGACGACCGTTTGCATTTGTAACCATCGAGCCAAGTGAATTGAAAATCCATACAGACGGTAAGTCCCTCGGCTATCTTCAACCAACTATGCCATATTATCATGATAAGGCTTCTTATTCCAGACTAACGCCACCTGAATTCTTTCAAAATTTCAGTGAAGATGTGACCATATTAAGTGCCTATGTTGCCCAACGAATTTTTTCAAAAGATTTTGATCGAACAGGCTCAAAGACAGACTTTCTGGCTCTTAATAAAAGTGGACTGATAAACCAACCTGAACCTCTCCGAACTGCCTACAAAAAATTCCTGATCGCTTACACCTTTCAACTACTCAGCCTGAATGTCCATAAGCAAATACTATTAAGGATCGCAGACGAATTAGTGAGGAATAAAACACTTACCTATGAGCAAGTGCAAAAAATAGTTGATCAGTATGGTTGTGGAACTTGATAAACCATTTGTGCCGGACGTATTAGTATTAAGGACAGATAGTTATGTTAAACAATTAAGAATATCTATTAATTGATTTTGATTGTCTTCTGAAAAATCCACTTGTACGAAGGAGTTATTCCCTGTAATACGTAATGTTTTAATCTTTTTTTTCATGAGTAAGGATTTTATAGAGATGCCATCAAAATCCGGTATACTAATAAATAGCATTGCAAACCCGACACAATTTTGCTCACTAACATTTTGATATTGCACTCTTGAACCATCAGTAAAAAGAATATTAATTGGATTTCCGTTACTAATACAACCAAGGTCTTTACAATCAATAGTCAAAGAAGTTTCTATTCCATCCTCATCAATTCTTTCAGCAATAAAAATTGCAACTTTATTTTCATCATTAGCGGAAATAAACAGGTAATCTTTCATCCGTAAGAATGTTGTGCCCGTAACCTCATCATATGTCTTTTCAATAAAATGATTACAGTCCTGTGAACACACGGATTTGACAATGAACAAAAATATCAACAAATTGACGATTCTCATCATAAGTTTGATTTATTTGAGTGATCACTTTTAGTCATACAGAGGAAGACTTTTTTTAACTGGACTTTTATGATTTATGAAGATGGACATCCAATTATGGTTTTAAATGTACAAAAAGTGGGACTTACCTTAACAAGATAAGTACCACTTCAAATGACAAATCCAATAAATTATTTCTTAGTGAATTTTAATCTGGTTTTGGATTACTAATTTTACCAACGATTGGTATAATCTTCATAATCCTTTGTAGCCTTCTCAAATTGTTTTACCTGTTCTTCAGTTAGTTTATCGAGATCATAATTTATTTCATCTTCAAGGTCAATCATTTTATCTAATAATTCATCACGGTATCTCCCAGAAACCTTCTTCTTCCCCTTCATTATATCAATATCCTCATATGACAATTTACAATATTCATCTACTTTATCTTGCCAATATTTGCGTGTGCTTGCAGTTTGATTATACCCCTCGGAAGAAATTGTAAATCCCATTATCGAATCAGCAGGAGGAAGTCCATTCTTGTTAATTATGCTTTCTGCATCTGCATGCCACTTAAATGTAATTGGCATTTCACCCCCTTGTTTTATTAGTTCGTATAATTTATCATAATCATCTATTTGAAACTTATCAATGTCAGCAAATGAATAGTAATGAATATCAGTAAGTTCAAGGTAAGTTGAACTCATATCATTAAACTGATCTTCCGAAGTTTCTTTTGCTAAAAGTTTTACTTCAATAGAATAATCGTAACCACCATCCCAAGTTTTCTCGGGAATTTTATTAATTGAATAAGTACCTCCAACTACCTCAAGATATTCGGCTAACTCACCTGTAATAGTTGTGGTGATTGGCTTTACATCCACGGTTTGCCGTACACTTGATGAGCAACTGCTTATTATCATCATAAGAGTGACGACACTAAGTGCAAAAATGCTTTCTTTCGTTTTCATAGTTATAAGATTTAAGATTAATTATTTATAATTATTGTTAGAAAATTTTAATATAATTTACTTCAGATTGTTCTGGTCATTATTTCTTAGTCCGTAAGACTGTGTGTTTTTTTGAGTGACAATTAGTCTGGTTATTAAATGGCTGGTTGTATTTTTTTAAAGGCTAAAAAACAAATTATCCTATTCTGTTTCTTCATCTAATAACTCGAATGTTTGTTCCATTGAACCAAATGTTGAACCCATAGATTCAGATGCTGATTCTATAAGTTTTGTTTGAATCTCTATGAACCTTGCCATTTGTTTTTCAGTTAAATTGTCTCCAGCATTCTGTAATTCATTTTCAAATTCTGTCGCTTTTTCCATCAATGCGGGATATTCTGACATCGCTGACATATCACCAGCCATTGACTTTTTCAGAAGGCTTATGAACTTATTAGTATAACTTTCATAGTAATCAAGCAGTTTGTCCCAATCTTTGCTTCCCGAATTTGCTTCAGAGGATTTTATATTAGGAGTCGAGTTCGCTTTCATTTGATTCTCGTTGGAACTATTCCCACAAGAATTGACAATTATAAAAATTACTGCCAGAACTAAAAGATAAAATTTTGTTTTCATAATGTCCGTAATTTATTTGTGATGATATCTCAGTTCAAAAGTTTTTTAAGAGATCAACATTAACTCCTTGTAAAGAATGGCATGTTTTAGACGTTTGATATTAAATATATTTCAGGTATTATAACAACAGGCGTTTATGTTTTATTGTCCTAACAAAAGAGTTGTGCAACTTTTTTTCTGTAAAATCATAAAGCCACGGTTATTGTTTTCTGTGTCATAATGTTTGGTTCACCAGCAGGAGCGCGCTCCTGCTGGTGAAGCCGTTTTTTAAGTTCAAATTCTTTCAATAAATCCATATTGAGGTATGCTCTTCCACTGATCCAGTCCTCATGCCATTCCTTGAGCAACGCAGTGAAGAGCCGTCTGCAACTGAGCGGATTGGGGAATATCCTCACTACCCTGCTTCTTCTTTTAAGCTCCTGGTTTATCCTTTCGATCATATTTGTTGTCCGGAGTCGTTTATGGTGTTCCACCGGGCATGCGTAGTACACCCCAAGAGTTTCCCAGGCGTGCTCCGATACAAAACCAGCCAGATCAGGGTACTTCTGACGGTAATCATCCGAGAGCTTGTCCAGAACCGTTTTGGCCTCATCATACTCCCGGCAGTCCCATGCCTGCTTTAGCCTGGCATAAAGGTCATCATGCCTGCTTTTGGGAGCACGATCAATCACATTGACCGTAAAATGACGCTGACAACGCTGCCAGATGGCACCGGGATAATGCTTCTTTATCGCATGATGGATC
>Ga0209604_1002432_pt1 | contig 13610 bp, 18 predicted proteins | sample AD_UKC097_MetaG_FD_184405 | JGI IMG/M metagenome (GOLD analysis project Ga0209604, IMG submission 184405) | Active sludge microbial communities of municipal wastewater-treating anaerobic digesters from USA - AD_UKC097_MetaG (SPAdes) (version 2) | ecosystem: Engineered > Bioreactor > Anaerobic >... | reverse complement strand
ATGTATTCATTTTCCAGCACGAGCATCTCTTCCGGAACTGCTTCCTCCGATTCCGGCTCGGGCGCGGCCAGGACCGCCGGCGCGGAGGGCGCCGCCTCAACGACCGCCGCCGGCACAGGCAGGGCGGCGGATTCGGTCTCGGGCGCAGGTTCGGGTTCGGGTTCGGGGAATACCTCCACCGCCGGCCGCTTGAAAACCAGCGGCTTAATGATGTACTGGTCCACCTTCGGCCACAGCATCAGCAGGCCCACCAGCACCGCAATCAGAATGATGTCATTTTTCTTCATCTGGCAATCCTTCTTGTCGGGCCGTTTATCGGAGGAACCGGATCAGGCCCCCCGGGATGAAACGGATGGCATTTCAGCAGCCGGAGCAGCGCCAGCCGCAGTCCTGAAAAAAATCCATGCTGTTCCAGCGCCTCAACGGCATAACTGGAGCAGGTCGGATAAAACCGGCAGTGTTCACCCAGCCACGGCGAAATAAACCGCTGATAGCCTCTGATCAGCGCTATGGCCACTCTGCGCATTTTATCCCTTTGTTCCTTTTGTCAGTCCGGCGCGGCCCGCCAGCCGGAGCAGGTCGGTCACCACGCTTTCCCATGAAGCTGAAATAATAGACCGCCGGGCGACCAGCACAACATCATAATCGCCGCGGAAACGACTGCGGCTGCGCCGCCAGGCCTCGCGAAGCCTGCGCTTGGCGCGCGCGCGATGCACGGCATTGCCCACTTTGCGGCTGGCCACAACCCCCAGACGAAGCGAAGCGCCGGGTCCTGTCCGGAGCCACATGACCATGAAGTCGCCCACCCAGTGGCGGCCGCCGTCATATGCTTCGCGGAAAAGAGCGGACGAGGAAAGGCGGCAGCGGCGCGGAAGAGTTTCCCGCACAGGGACGCACGAAGAGCCGGACTGGCCCTCAATGGGCACAGGAAAACTCCCCGTTTTGGAATCCATGATCAGACGGAAAGAGACTTGCGTCCCTTGCCTCTGCGGCGGCTCAGCACGTCACGGCCGCCGCGCGTGGCCATGCGGCTGCGGAAGCCATGCTTGCGCTGTCTTTTCTTCTTCGAAGGCTGATATGTCCGTTTCGTCGTCATTGCTGATCCCTTTTTATTTAAAAACCGATGGAAAGTAACAGTTTCGAACGGACTGTCAACCCTTTACGGCTGAATTCCGCCCGGCAGAACCTATTTTTCAGCCGCTGTGCCGATCTTGGCGGTGAGCGCGGCTTCCGCCAGCGTCCGGCCGTCCAGCAGCACGACCGAACGGCGGGGCCGCCAGATCCGGCGGCGGCCGCGCGTGACAAGCGTGTAGCCGCGGGTCATGAAAAGCAGGCAGTCCAGCGCCGCGGCCAGCCAGTACAACGGCATGGTGCAGCCGAAGTAGCGGCAGGCCTTCTGACGGAATTCCTCGCTGTCCGGGTCGCCTGTCAGCACGTATCCGGCCGCGTAGCGCACCAGCACATCCGTGGCCTCGGAGAAGAATCGGGAAAAGGCGTGCGATACATCCACATCGAACCCGTCCTTCAGCAGGTCAAACACCTCCCGCGCGCGATAGCCCCGGCGAACCTGTCCGATCCGCCCCTCGTCGTCGCGCAGGTCCAGCAGCCGCTTCAGCAGCGGCAGCAGCGACCAGCTTTTCAGGTGCGGCATCTGCAGAATCAGGAGTCCCGTGGACTTCAGCACCCGGTGGCAGTCGCGAATGAAGACATCCGGTTTCGACAGGTACTGGAGAACGTCAATGGCCACGACAATGTCAAACTGCGCGTCCTCATAGGGGATGCCGGCCGGCGGCTGGGTTTCCGCCTCGTCAAACAGCAGTTCCGGCTGCTCAAGCCATGAAGCGGTTTCCCAGATGCCCGGCTGGCTGCGAAGCACTTCCTGCGTCATGGCATCGCCGCCGATGATCAGGACCGTCCGGCTGCGCGTGTCGCCCGTCAGCCTCAGAATCTCTCGCGCGCGCCGCCGGCGCAGCGGCAGCCTCTGGAACAGCCGGTCATCCGGGCAGACGGATGCCGGACGTTCCTCCTCGGGGGCGCTTTCCGCCTCCGGCTCGACGGCCGCGGCCGCGGGCTTCGCCGGCGCGGGTTTCACATCCTCAAAACTCAACTGGAACTGATCTTCTGGATTCATGGCGTCTTCTCAAATTGCGCGGCATTATCCCTCAGGGACGACCGCATAACAAGCACGAAGATCAGCGCCGCACCCCAATGCGGAAGAAAACCGCCGGCGCGCCGGACGGGACGGCGTTTGTGAAGGAGTTCCATTGCGGGGTGCCGGCGATGTCCTCCTGCAGCGGAACAAAGTTGTCCAGCCGGTTCGTGGACCAGTAGATCGTGTAGGTCCGGTTGCTTGCGCTCAGCCACGTGACCACCGGCCGCCGCGCCTCATCCGGTTCGATCGCCGCCATTTCCAGCAGCGAGGCGGCATCCGTCGGATCCGTCCCGGCAATCCATTCGGCAAGGCTGCTCATGCCGTCGCCGTCGGGATCAAGCAGCGCATCATCCGGATTCAGCGGATCCAGGGGCGGCGCATACTGATTCTCGTATTCGTCGGGAATTCCGTCGCCGTCGCTGTCCGCCAGCCAGCCCGCGGGGCGGCCCTCGCTCCAGACCTGCCAGGGCAGTTCAGGCGGCGGCAGCTTGCCCGCGAGGCGCACCACCTCAATTCCCGTCACCGTCACACAGTCGCCGGTGTTAAGCTCCCCGTCTGCCAGCTGCGCCAGCACCTGCGCGGTGACATCCTTGTAATGGTCGCCGTCGGTCGTTGTCCCGTCCGGCCGGTACAACCGGAAATCTTCGCCTTCGGGAATCACAAAACGAAACGGTTCGGTCATCATCCGGCCGCTGTCCGCCCGGTTGCAGAAGGTGAACTGCCCGATGAACCGGCCCGTGGCCGGATTGTAGGTCCAGACGCCCCATGTTCCGGTGAGATGCTGAGTCTGGTTGGAAACGGCCGCGGAGTCGTGCAGGATCATCAGCCCGAGCACTCCGGTCACGCCGTCATACACCGCGGCGATCTCCGCGGCGGCGTCAACGCCCGTGGAGGCCGCCAGAAGCAGGCCGGCAGGTCCGATATCCGCCACCGGACCGCTCAGAACACCCCACGAACAGTCGTTCTCGATCGGCGCGATGGATCCGTCGTCATAAAGCCCCAGCGCCCGTATCTGCTCCGTGGTGCGTTCAAGGATGTTCGTGGAACCGGCCGAAAGCTCAACCACCTGGAGTGTGCAGAACTGGCCGGCATAGGACGCATCGTTCCTGAAGTTTGCGCCGGTGGACACCCCGCCCGTGAAGTCGCCCGAGACCGCCCGCACGGCATAACTCGCCGAAGTCGCGGTTCCTCCCCACGGCGTGAATTCGCCCATGGAGCGGCTGAAGTTCTGCCCCGGGCACGACCCCGCCAGCAACGCCATGACTGCCAGATATTTTTTCATGTCACGCCGGACAGGATACTCCGCAGACCGTGACCGGATCAAGTTTCAAGTGGCCGGGGGTTTGCCGCGTTTCTTTCTGCTTGCCTCGCGACACGGAAATGCACAGGCTCAACCTCAATATGAGCACAACGCCAGATCGCAAAAAGCAGACGGCCGCGCCCCTCTGGATATGGGCGCCGGGCATTGCCGTGCTCGTGCTGGGACTGCTTCTCACTTTCGCCGCATGGCGGGCGGCAAAGAACCGTGAACTGGAAAACATCAATGCCGGATTCCAGATCGAAGCCGATGCCTATGCCGGCGACATCGCCCGCGCGCTCAACCTGTTTCAGTCCGTGCTGCTTTCGCTGCGCGATCTGCACAGCATCTCCGAAAACATCAGCGCCGAAAACTTCGCCGAGTTTGTTGAAAAGGGCATGGCCCACCAGCAGATGGTGCTCGGCGCGTTCGGCTTTGCGCAGTACATCCCTCATGAAATGCGGCCGGCCTACGAGGGCGAGGGCCGCGAAGCCGTCATCACGGAACGAACCGGCACAAACCTTGTTCCGGCCGCCGCGCGGCCGGCCTATTTCCCCCTGACCTACCAGAGCCCCGCCGGCGCGCTGGGTGTTCCCACCGGTTTCGATTTCGGCTCCACCCCCCGCAACATGGCCGCCATCATGCAGATGTTTTCCGCCGGACAGCCCGCCGTCGGAGGGCACGACATCACTGAAGAAAGCGGGAAACCGAAGGGCCGCTATGTCTTCGCGCCGATCATGCAGGCCACCCGCGATGAAAAAACACAGGCCGTCGCCATCGCCCCTGTCGGATTTGCCGTGGCCGTGCTGAACGTGAACCGCCTGCTCGATTCGCTCGAGCCTTCGCCCGAAAGCAAGGGCATGCACGCGGCCGTCGTGGATTCATTCACCGGCGGGGCGCGGCCCGAGCCGCTGAAATACCGCGCCCTGCTGCGCGTCGCCAACGAAGACTGGATGTTCATCTGCACGGCATCCAGCGCATGGCTCCGCGCGCACCAGACCGGACAGCCCGCCACCGTGCTGGCCTCCGGCCTGATCATCACCGCGCTCCTGACGGGCCTGCTGCTGCTGCTCGCCGGCCGAGCCTGCCATGTGGAGCAGCTCGTCCGCAGAAAGACCGCCGACCTGGAGGAGGCCGGCAAACTCCTGCGCGAGGAAATGGACGAGCGCCTTCGTCTCGAAGATGAAATCCTTGAAGCCGGAAGCCGCGAACGGCAGCGGCTTGGACGCGACCTGCATGACTCCCTCGGCCAGAAACTCACCGGCGCGCAGTATCTCAGCAGCGCGCTTTCAAAGCATCCCGCGGATGCCCCCGGGGAAGGCCTTCGCGACTCGGCCGCGCAGATCAACACGATCCTCAGGGACTGCGTCGCGCAGGTCCGGCGCATCGCCAAGGGCCTCGCGCCGGTGGAACTGGACGACGAAGGGCTTTCCGCCGCCCTCCAGCGGCTCTGCTCCGAAACCGCCGCCACGTTCGGCGTGGAATGCGGCTTTTCCTGCGAGCCGCAGAAGATCATCATCCCCTCCCCGGCCGCCACGCACCTCTATCACATTACGCAGGAGGCCATCAACAACGCCATCCGCCACGGAAAGGCCGGTCGGATTGACGTGCGCCTGACCCTGGCCGGCGACGACGGCGAACTGACCGTCCGCGACAACGGGCAGGGAATTTCCCGCGCTGAGCCGCGTGAAACCGGCATGGGCCTGCGCATCATGCGCCACCGCGCCACCGTCATCGGCGGCAGCTGCATCGCCCGCAACCGCGAAGAGGGCGGCGTGCAGGTCACCTGCCGTTTTGCCCGCGAACGCGGAGGGGATCAATGACCGGCGCGCCGAAAAAAAGAATTCTGGTCGTGGACGATCACTCCATTGTCCGTCACGGCATCGCGACCCTGCTGAACAGCGAACCCGATCTCGAGGTGTGCGGCGAGGCTGGATCCTTCGAGCAGGCGCTTGAGCTGCTCGCGCAGACGGCGCCGGATGTCATGCTTGTGGACATCACGCTCAAAGACCGCAACGGGCTTGATCTCATCCGTGAAATCCGGGCCGCGGGCCACACGCTCAAGGTGCTTGTGCTTTCCATCCACGACGAATCCGTCTATGCCGAGCGCGCCCTGCAGGCCGGCGCGCAGGGATATGTGATGAAGGAAAAGGGCGATGACGACATCGTCCGCGCCATCCGTGAAGTCGCCGCCGGGAAAACCTACGTCAGCCCCGAAATCTCGGAACAGATCCTGCGCCAGAAAATCGGCGGCATGCCGTCCGACACCGATGCGGGCGGAATCGGCAGCCTGACCGACCGCGAACTGGAAATCTTCGAGTGCATCGGCCGCGGACTCGACACCAAGGCCATTGCCGAAAAATACGCGCTCAGCGCGCGCACCGTCGAAGTCCACCGCGCTCACATCAAAAAGAAACTCGGATGCCAGAGCGCGGCCGAAGTCGTCCGCGAAGCCGTCCGCTGGGTCGAGCGGGGATAATCAGAAATTAAAATGCGCGGGCGAAATCGTGTGAAAGTGGTATTTGCCGAGTCGCGCCGCGACGGCCGCCGGAGCAACCGCCCCCCCCGCCCCAGATGCTGCCTTTTATGCGGCCGGATTAATATATCGGTATCCGATATATCGGATACCGATATATCTGTCTGGGGATTGAGTGAACTTCACGGATTGCATTTTTTCAGAAGGATTGCGGACGGGCGGTTCACGCCCGCCGCATCTCTGAAAGTTTTGTCCAGTCCCGTTTTCAAGCAAACCGTTCCCGCATGTTTCTCAGGGCTCAAGACCCAGTCATCTCTTCGCCTTTTCATGAGGCATGGCCATGTACGGGGAACGGATCGCTCTCATCTCCAAAGCGCCGCGACGGCCGCCGAAGCGACCGCCCCCCCCCGCCCCAGATGCTGCCTTTTATGCAGCCGGATTAATATATCGGTTCCGATATATCGGATACCGATATATCTGTATGGGGATTAAGCGAACTTCACGGATTGCATTTTTTCAGAAGGATTGCGGACGGGCGGTTCACGCCCGCCGCAAGGCCGACGATCATCTCCCGATGAGCGCGCTCAGCCGGAATATCCGGTCCAGCCATGATTTCCGCAGGCGGATCGCCTTCTCGGGGCAGAATTCGTGGCAGCAGTAGCACCGGATGCAGGTTTTGTCGTTCACCTGACGGGCCGCCTCTCTTCGCGGATCAATCGCGGACGGCTCCACCGGGCACCCCTTGAAGCACGCCATGCACAGGATGCATTTATCATTAATGATCCGCGGACGCGGACTGAGCTGCTCCCGTATCCATTTGTGCGCGGCCTTCGGAAGCGGCAGAAACGGAACGCTGCTGACCCGCTTCACCAGCTCGAAATCGCGCAGGCGGAATTTTTTCCAGTCATCCCCGAGCACTTCGATGTCTTCCAGTTCGGTTGTGCCGAAGCCCGACTCGCGGCAGGCGGCCTGCGTCGGCACCTGCTCCGGATCCTGACCAATAATCGCGCAGCAGACCGCATCCATCGCCGGGAGGTCGCTGCTCGCCAGCACCGCGGCGATTTTGCGCGGATTGCCGCTGCTGGGCCCCTCGCCGTCCATCCCGTACACCGCATCCATGATGCAGAGCGCGGGCCTCGCCATGCGGTTGATGTCCACCATCAGCATCGCCAGCCACTCGCGGGTTTCGAGGCGATAGTGATACTGCGCCTTGCGCGTGCCGGGGATCAGGCCGAACTGGTTCTTCACCGCCCCGGTATAGGTCATCTGCATGTGCGTCTTGGGCTTGGGGATCGTGATGATCACATCGGCGTCGGCCGCCGCCTTCGCGAGATCCAGTTTCCGCGCCACGCGGTTCTCCGCGCATTCAAAGGTCGCGGTGTTTTTGAAGTCGGCGAGCTCGAGCTTCAGCTCGCGCATGACCGCTGCGATGCCGCAGGTTTCGAGAACTTTTGCCGGATCGCCGATTCCGGGGCTGTCGCCGACCGATACCCGCCCGCCGGCCTCCAGCGCAAGCCGCGCCGCGGCCCGTACCATCGCCGGATGCGTCGTCGCCGCGCGCTCCGGCGCAAGCGGGGTCACAATATTCACCTTCAGCAGAACCTTCTGGCCGGGTTTGACAAACGCCCCCATCCCGCCGAGCGGCTCCAGGCAGGCGCGCACCGCACCGACGACTTTGTCATCATCCGCGTAGTCCTCCAGCCCTTTAATGCTGACCCGTGCCCTGCTCATGTGTCGCGCACTCTACCAGAAAAGTTCCAATGATTGGAAGTTTTCGCGCAAAAAGTTCCAATGACTGGAAGTTTTTTCGGCAAAACTTCCAGGGATTGGAACTTTTCCGGGCGGCCGCTCAGCCCGCGGGTTTTTTGGCGGGCATCATGCGCGTGTATTTGACTTTCCATCCGCACCGCTCATAGAAGGCGATGGCGGTCTGGTTGGACGGACTGACGTGAAGCGCCAGCTGTCTGCCGGTCCTTCGATGGGCCTCAGCCAGCAGTGCCCGGCCGAGGCCTTTCCCCCGAAATTCCTCCGCCGTCGCGATGTAGGCCAGATGATAGCGGGGCTGGAAAAGCCGGAACGGCGTGCGGGATATAACAACGGCCCCGGCACGGACGCCCCCGGGGCTGACGATTTCGAATACGAAGCCGCGGTCGAGCGCGTTGTTCAGTGCCTCGACCATTTCCTCGCGCGGATCATCGTACGGCCCCAGAAACCGGCTCAGGTCGCTGATGAACTCCTCGCGGGCGGCCGGATCAGTCAGATCGGGATCCTGTATTTTGAAGCCGGAGTCAGTCATGGTCGGAAACCATTTTGTCGAGCTTCTCCTGCAGTTCGCTGTCCTGCGGATAAATCTTCAGCGGCTCAATGTCCGGCGCCGTGTCCGGAGTTTCCACCTTTTCATCCGACATGTCGGCGTAAGGCACATATTCCCCGTCAGGAGTTTCCACGTAGAGCTGCTGGCGGTCGTCGGTGCTCAGATAGTGATACTGGAGCGGCACCTTGCCGTAGCCCTCAGGGATGTCCAGGATGTAGCTGGGAATCGCGTAGCCGGGCATCGTCCCCCGCAGCTCGCGCAGAATTTTCAGGCCCTTCCGCACCCCCACACGCAGGTGGGACAGACCCTGCGCCCGGTCCAGATGATGAAGATAGTACGGCTTCACGCGGGCCTCGATCAGCTTCCAGCCCAGCTCGCGCAGCGTTTCCGGATTGTCGTTGATCCCCTTCAGAAGCACACCCTGATTCAGCACCGGAATGCCGCGGTCCACCAGATGGCCGAGGTGTTTTTTCGCGGTTTCGGTCACCTCCACCGGATGATTGAAGTGCGTCACGATCCAGAGCGGCTGAAACCGGCGCAGCGCATCCGCCAGCTCTTCGGTGATCCGGAACGGATTCACCACCGGCATGCGCGAATGAATGCGCAGAGTCCGGATGTGGGGAATACTTTTGATCCGTGCCAGCAGATCGGTCAGACGGCTGTCGGAGAGCATCAGCGGATCACCGCCGGAAAGGATCACCTCGTGCACTTCGGGGTGCGCCGCCACATATTTGAGGACGGCCTCCATCTGCTTGTCGGTCGGCGCGTACTCGCGCCGGCCGGCGAGGCGGCGGCGGAAGCAGTGCCGGCAGTAGTTGCCGCAGAGCGGGGTCGGATAAATCAGCACCCGGTCGGGATAGCGGTGCGTCATCGCCGCCAGAGGCTGGTTGTTAAGGTCCTTGTTCGCGTCGCCGATGGGATCGTCCAGCTCGCTGGGAAGAATCCTGAGTTCGCGCACATCGGGGATGGCCTGTTTGCGAATCGGACAGGACGGATTTTCCGGGTCCATGAGACTCAAATAGTACGGGGGTATCTTCATCTGGAAGCGTTCGCAGGCCTTCGCCACGCGGCGGGACTCCTCCGGCGTCAGTCGGACATGCTTCGCCAGCGCGTCCACCGTCCGAATGGCTTCGCGGTCCTGGCGGATCCACTCCGGCACATCGTTTTTCACTTCTTCGTCTTTCTCAATCGTCTGTTCTTCCATCAGCATCAAGCATCACTCCGTTCCGGGTTTGGCGGGGAGCGAAGCGCTCCCGGCCTTCGAATGCAGTTCCAGCACCTCCGGCTCCAGCGGCGGCTCGCCCTCAAGATCGTCGCGGGTTGGTATGGCCCGCTGGGTCTTCATCCAGGCGTCCACCTCCTCGCGGTCAATCCGCCACGACTTGCCGATGCGCGAGGCGGGAATCGTCCCCTCCTGCAAAAGCTTGTAGAGCTTGCTGCGGCCGATCTTGAGATAGGCCATCAGCTCACGAAAAGTCAGCCAGCGGTCTGAAAGCATAAAAACTCCGTTGTAGAGATTCTGGAACTGGAAAAACACAAAATAATCTTAATCAGCACTAAATAGTACATATCAGACGACAAAAATCAAGCAAAAACGGTCAAAAAACGCGAAAAACAGGCCAAAAATCGCTTAAAAACGTCCAAAAATCCAAAAAATCGACAAAAACAGGAATATTTTCGCGCAGAGACGCAGGGACGCGGAGATTCCGCCCGAAGGCAGCCTTTTCAAAGCCGCCGCGCCGCGCTACTCTTCAAATCATGACCGACACGATTTCAAAAGAGCGCCGCTCGTGGAACATGAGCCGGATTCGGAGCAAGGACACGAAACCGGAAATGATCGTCCGGTCAATTCATCCAGCCATTGGAAGTTTTCGGAACAGGCAATGATATATCACTATGTGATATATTGACCCCTCTGATACGGAGGGCCGGGGCGGGTATGGGACGAATGGGAGGAGTTGCGCGGAGACCAGCCTTCGCCAAGGCTTCGGTCCGGCAAGCGGGGGGGGGGGCGGAGAATAAACCTGTTGAATGCACTTCAGTCTTCCGCCGCAAACCCTTCCGGGCTATTCTTTAACCATGACCGACACGATTTCAAAAGAGCGCCGCTCATGGAACATGAGCCGGATCGTTTTCAATTAGAATACGGGGCCAGCAAAAAACAAAAGCCTTTAGCATCGCACCGCGGGATGTAATCGGGGTCCACATCTACACAATACTCACTTGTGAGCGCTGCTCCTGGAATATAAACCACGTGATACGGAACATCATCGATCACCACCCTTCCCAGCAACCGATCGCCCTCGGGAGTTAATACAACATCGAGAGATTTCCCCTCAGCATTCCATATCCGAATGATTTTCTCGTCTGATGCATGTTCCATATTAGAACACTTCATTAACGCCAACCTGGTATGTTGTCGAGCATGAATGTGCGAAATAAGAACATTTCGGGCAAACGCATCAAGGCCCGGCGCCAACAACTTGAACTTTCGCAGGATCAGCTTTCGGGCCGCTTAGCTAAAATCGGCATCACGATCGATCGCGCAGGCATCTCCAAAATCGAAACCGGCATTCGAGGAATCAGCGATTTCGAACTCAAAGCCCTTGCCAAGATCCTGAAGAGCTCCGCGGACTGGCTATTGGGGGGCAACTGATGACCGCTTTGGCCTCTCCCGGAAGCGTTGTCAACTGGCACGACATCTGCAAAATCGAACGCGTTTCGCAACAGGGCATGAATTTTCATATTGGCGGGAATTACAGCGTGATTCTCATGAGTGTCCGTAAGGGAGCGCCTTATGCCGACCGCGTTGAAAATGACGGGGCCATTCTGATTTATGAAGGGCACAATTGCAAACGCAGTCCTAAATGCAAATACCCCGACCGTGTTGATCAACCCATGATGAATCCCAATAAGACACTCACTCAAAATGGGAAATTCTTTAAAGCGGCAATGCGACACAAGAATCATGGATTGAAGCCCGATTTGGTTCGAGTATACGAAAAAGTGATTCCCGGAGTTTGGGTTTACAACGGGCTTTTCAAATTGGTTGATGCTTGGCAGGAAAAGTCTGGGCGCAGGAAGGTTTTCAAGTTCCGCCTTGAAATATCAGATGAAGATTTTGAAGAAATACAGCGCACTCAACCGGAACTTGAGCACACACGCATGATCCCGACAAAAGTGAAACAGGCTGTATGGGCTCGCGATGGCGGGAAATGCCGATTATGCGGATCAACTGAAAATCTGCATTTCGACCACATCCTTCCGTTTTCAAAAGGCGGAACTTCTTTGCTTACAGAAAATATTCAGCTTCTTTGCGCGAAACACAATCTTCAGAAGCGCGATAAAATTGAATAAAGAGAGTCCTGTTCAATTCGGACCGATTTGCTTTTGTATTCTAGCAATAATGTCCAAATACCAATCCTGTAATCGTCGAGCTTCATCTTCGCCAGATACTTCCGCAATTTCGCCTTCGCAATATCCTTCCTCATAGTATCGCACCGCATTTTCGTACAGCTCCACCCGATATGACAATCCATCAAGAATTTGACCCCATTCCAGCTCATCTAAAGTCACCGTCTTTTTCATGCCGCTTATTTTTCCAAACTCCGCTCAAATGTCCACGGACGATGCGTCAAGTCTTCCATAATTTCAAAGCCCGCTTATGAGAGCACAGTGCAGAATATTCATCTACGGACGATAGTATTCATTTTAGGGGTTTCCCCGCATCTCCATCATGTTGCCGGGACACGGCTGCCCGCGCTTGCCTTTGTGAGCTGTGTTTCATATGGTGAACGCGGAAGACAAAACAGACGGACGGCTCATGACAGATCAGCTGTTTATAAACCTTTTAGGCCCGCTCCTGCCATGGGTGCTTGTTGCCGGTTTTGTTTCTATCCTGACAGCTTTCTTCCGCTTCTTTTTGCTTCCAATATTCAAAGGGCGCCGGGGGGAAGCAAGGGTGAATTCGCGGATTCTTTCTCGGCTTGACCCCTCTGTCTACCATTTGATCCCGGATATGATGCTTCCCGTCGCTAATGGCACCACGCAGATTGATCACATTATTGTTTCGCGCTACGGAATTTTTGTACTAGAAACCAAGAACTACACGGGCTGGATTTTTGGCGGCGCAAAACAGGCTAAATGGACGCAGGTTATATACAAAAAGAAATCATATTTTCAAAATCCCTTGCATCAGAACTACAGACACGTCAAAGCGCTTTGCGAACTCACCGGCCTGCCAGACAAATACTTCATTTGTCTGGCGGTGTTTGCGGGTGACTGCACCTTCAAAACCGACATGCCCGAGAACGTGGTATATGTCCGCGATGTCGTGAACCGTATAAGGAGCTTCACAAGACAGATCATCCCTGATGAAATAGTCACTGAGATCATATCCGCCATTCAGCAGCGCGCAGCAACCGTGACCACAAAACAGAAGTCCATGCATGTCGCGAATCTGCGCCGAAGCCATCAGGCATCACCAACCCACTCGAGGCGATAAAAGAACTTGCGACTCCGGCCGGATTTGATGAATGCACTCTGATATTGAAGCTGTACAGGTTTTATCATCTCCAAACCCATCACGGTGAGTCTTCCCTGCGTCTTTGCGGCTCTGCGCGCGTTATTCGCTGTTTTTGGGCGTTTTTTGACGTTTTTGAGCGTTTTTAGGCCGTTTTTGGCCATTTTTTGCGATTTTTGGGCCTTTTTGAGGCTGTATCCGGGACAGAAGACATAATTCAGGAGACAGAATTCAGAATTCAGAATATTCACCGCAAAGAGCGCAAAGAACACAAGGACAGACGCGGGAAGCAGAATTCGGAAGTGAGCCGCAAAAAGCACAGAATTCACAAAGACGGATTTTCCTGAGTTCTTGAGTTCCAGATTAAGATATTTGACAGGATTAACAGGATTGAATGGATGCAAAAGCGAGGAGTCAGGCTACCAAACACATAGCGGTATTTAAATATGTTGTTTGGTAACTTGACAGAATATACCAAACAAGATAGATTTTTCATCATGGTTGTTTGGTAAGGAGTTTTATGGCCATCAGGGAACTGCTGAAAGAAGAACTGGAGAACTCGCTCCGCATGGAGCGGGACTATGGCCGCGCCATGGCGGAACTGCCGCGAGGCAGCCTGGTGCGAAAAAATGTCGGGAAACAGGCCTATTACTATCTTGCATATCGCGAAGGCCCAAAGGTCCGTTTCCAGTACATGGGCCGGAATGTGGACAAGGGCGTAATCGCCAAATACAGGGAAGCCAAACAGCTCCGGGCGCAATACCGCAAACACCGGTCCGTTGTGCGAAAACAGATCAGCTTTCTCAGGAGGGTGCTGCATGCCAAACAAGCAGTATGATGTGTGCGTGA
>Ga0209604_1002419_pt1 | contig 13651 bp, 13 predicted proteins | sample AD_UKC097_MetaG_FD_184405 | JGI IMG/M metagenome (GOLD analysis project Ga0209604, IMG submission 184405) | Active sludge microbial communities of municipal wastewater-treating anaerobic digesters from USA - AD_UKC097_MetaG (SPAdes) (version 2) | ecosystem: Engineered > Bioreactor > Anaerobic >... | reverse complement strand
CGCAACTCTGTTGCGCCTTATTTCCATATTTGGATGTATAGGCGCCATAAAGTTGCGTTTACCATTCCATGCAATAGAAAAAAAATTACATTTCAAACAAATATATGTAATTTTTTTACAACTCATCAAATGGGATTCTAATTTCCTGTAAATTTTTCTGGCTCGCATGGGTGTAAGCATCTGTAGCTTGACCACTTTTATGGCCAGGTGGCAACCGGATAAACCGCAGGGGGACAGCTTCGAGCAGGTATTCGGAACGGCTGGCCCCATTGCTGCCGCACGGTGTGCCGTGAGTAAAGGTAAACGTTCTTTACACAGCTGCAAACAAGATGGTGGAACCGACCCACCAGAGTCTCCTTGCAGGAGGCGTTCTAAACTACTTCTCTAATGCATGGCGGGCAATCGGTGTGTGTGAAGCGAGAGAAGAAAAGGCTAAGCTGTTACCGGTCAGGTATGGATAAGAGAGATGAGCGGGAGCGAACCCTTGATGACGCATCGGTAACCGATCCGCCAACTGGCGGAGAGCTCGGCGAAGTCTGTGACTTCGTAGTACTGAAGTAGCGGTCTCTGACCGCGTCAAATCCTTGCTAAAGTTCCGGACTCCAGACCGAAAACTACTAACAACGAAAAACAAACTTTACCTTACAACAAGACAGTTGTAAGCTGTCCTTTAGCCACGACGTGGCTACCCTTTGCTCAAACCCTAGCGCTTAAACCTGCTTCGAACGGGGAAATATCAGCCATAGGTATGCATAAAAGGGTAACCGAAATCGATTACCCTTTTTAATGACTTTGAAAATGCCTAAATGAAATGTCAGGATTTTAGCATTCTTACTCCCCTCAATTAGAACTTATACACATTATCGGCAATCAGCTTATCGGCAATTTTTCTACGGGCTTCCTTAACATTAATGGGGTTTACTGCGCTTAGGCGTTCGGTAGCAGCAATCAGCTTACCTAGTTCTGGCTCAGCAGCAAAGGATAATATGGCATCAATGGCATTTTTACGGATTCTGGAGGCTGCATCAAAAATAAAAACGTCCAGAATACTCCTGTATATATCCATTGAAGCATGACCTCTGCTCTCTAGTTTTTCGACCCTTAGGGCAAGCGATTCGGCAACGTAAATATCCATGATGATGTTGCTGAGGTTATTTTGAACCTCCTGTTCGCTTACAAACTGCTTTGCAAAAGTTTTGTTGGCACCAAAAATCCCCAGCAGGGCAATCTTTTTGAAGTTCCTGATGAGCTGTTTTTTCTGCTCAAAGTAACCAGCAGCACCCATTTCTACCTTAATTCCATCCAGGTTGGTGTAAAGTTCCTCGGCTGGTCCCATAAGGTTGAAGTCGCCTTTCAGCGAGCGCTTTATTGCTGTGTCAACTACCAGCAGGCGGTTAATTTCGTTGGTTCCCTCAAAAATCCGGTTGATACGGGAGTCGCGGTAGCCTCTTTCCACATTCATTTCGGCAGAGTAGCCCATTCCGCCATGGATTTGAACACCCTCATCAACTACAAAGTCGAGCATTTCGGAACCGTTTACCTTCAGAATGGCATCCTCAACAGCGTAGTGGCTTATGGCATCAATAGCTGCCTTGCCGTAGTCGCAACCTTCGGCTTTGTAGCGTGTAATAAGCTCGTCGATGTTCTGACTAACCCGGTAGATTGCCGATTCGTGGGCAAATGTTCTGATAACCTGCTCGGCCAGCTTATGCTTAATGGAGCCAAAGTTGGCTATTTGCGTGTTGAACTGCTTGCGCTCATTAGCGTAACGAACCGATTGGGTTATGGTTTCCTTGGCTGCCCCAATAACGTTAGCCCCCAGCTTCATTCGTCCCATGTGAAGAATGCTAAGGGCAATTCGGAACCCCTCACCACGGTTTCCCAACAGGTTTTCGACCGGAACTTTCACATCGTTATAGTAGATTTGAGCGGTAGAGGATCCTTTTATTCCCATCTTGTGCTCATCGGGGCCAACCACAACGCCCGGCCACTTACTTTCCACAATGAAGGCGCTTAGCACCCTGTCGTTTTCAATTTTTGCGAATACCACCTGGGTATCAGCAAATCCGGCGTTGGTAATCCACATTTTCTGGCCGTTGAGTATGTAGTGCTTGCCATCTTCAGAAAGCTTAGCGTTGGTTTTGCCAGAGTTTGCATCGCTGCCGGCTCCAGGTTCTGTTAAGCAGTATGCACCAAGTAGCTCGCCGGTTGCAAGTCGGGTTACATACTTCTGGCGCTGCTCCTCGTTTCCATAGTATAGTATTGGCATGGTACCAATTCCGCAATGGGCCATGTAGGCCACAGAAAATGAGTAGCCAGCACCGGTTGTTTCGGCAACAAGCATTTGCGTGATGAACGATTGTCCAAAACCGCCATACTCTTCTGGAACTGCTATGCCGAGCAACCCGAGCTCACCTGTTTTTTTCAGTAAGCTTTTCATCAGCTCCCTGTCGCTTTTATCCAGGTCATCAAGCTTGGGGTAAACCTCAGCCTCAAGAAAATCGCGACATGTTTGGGCAATCATCCTTTGCTCCTCGTTGAACTCTTCAGGGATAAAAATATCGTTGGCTTCAACTTCGTTTACCAGAAATTCGCCACTTTTAAGTAGTTTACTCTCACTCATGGTTTGCTTGGTTTATGTTTTGTAGTCTATAGATTTAACGATTCGGCAATAAGCTCCGCTATGTCGAGGTTACGAATCTTCTCCTCCTGGTTCTTATACTTAATACCATCTGTTATCATGGTCATGCAAAACGGACATGCGGTTGCTATGATTTCGGGGTTCACCTTCAGCGCATCCTCGGTTCGCTCGATGAAAACCTCCTTGTTTCCTTTCTCTGCCTCCTTGAACATTTGTGCCCCTCCGGCACCGCAGCAAAGGGAAAAACTCCGGTTGCGCTCCATTTCAACAAATTCGCCAGTCAGGGTTTTAATTATTCTGCGGGGTTCTTCATAAATGCCGTTGGCCCGACCCAGGTAGCATGGGTCATGGTAAGTTATACGGGTGTTCTTGAATTTACCGGCATCAAGTTTTAGCTTCCCCTCGGTTATGTACTGCTCCAGCAGTTGGGTGTAGCTAATAACCTCGTAGCTACCGCCCAAATCGGGGTACTCGTTTTTAAAGGTGTTAAAGCAGTGAGGGCAGATGGTGATAATTTTTTTAATATCGTATGACTTGAACAGCTCAATATTTTGAAATGCCTGCATTTGGAACAACATCTCGTTTCCGGCCCTTCGGGCAGGATCACCCGTGCAGGTTTCCTCTTTTCCCAACACGGCAAAGCTGATGTTCAGGTGAACCAGAATTTTGGTAAATGCCCGGGTAACTTTCTTGTACCTATCGTCGTAGGCTCCGGCACATCCAACCCAGAACAGGTATTCGGGTTTTTCTCCGCGGGCGAAAAGTTCGGCCATTACAGGCACTTCTATTTTTTTTGTTTCCATCTTTATGGCTGGTTATTCAAATGGTTGTGTTTGCATTGTAATGGGAAAAATACTTATTGTATGTTGATTTCCAAATTGTTAGCCCAGTTAAGCCTGTCTTCTGGTGAGTACTGCCAGGGTGCTCCGTTGTTCTCGATATTGTTAAACATTGCCTTTATTTCTCCGGGTGCTGAGCCCTCCTCCATGACCAGATAGCGGCGCATATCCACAATCAAGGTGGGATGGTTAATGTTGATTGGACACTCCTGGGCGCAGGCGTTGCAGGTAGTACAAGCCCAGAGCTCCTCCTCGGAGATGTAGTCCCTAATCAGCGATTTGCCATCGCTGTAATCCCTTCCATTTTTCAGCATTAATGGGCCTTTCTCCTTCATCCTTGCGCGCAGGTCCATCATTACCTTGCGGGGTGAAAGCCTTTTGCCGGTTAGGTTTGCCGGGCAAACGGAGGTGCAGCGTCCGCATTCGGTGCAGGAGAGGGAATCGAAGTAGCTTTTCCAAACGACATCCTCGGCATCCTTTACGCCAAATCTTTCGATTGGTGTGTCGGAAGGAGGTGCGGCAAAGGCAGCGTTCGGATCCAGCATAAGCTTAACCTCGCGGGTAATGCTCTCCATGCTGGGTAGCTTGCCCAGTGGTTCCAGCCTCGACAGAAACACGTTAGGGATGGACATGAACACATGAAAGTGCTTGGAGTAGGGGAGTATATTGGCAAAAAGAAAAATGAGCAGAATGTGTGACCACCAAAAGACTTCGTAGTAAGTGTAAATGACCTCTACCGGCATGGAGGAAAACAGACCGGTAAGGTGCTGGCTTACCGGATAAACTCCATGAATCTCCTTTCCAAGAGAATGGCACCAGCTCACGTAGGCAGTGTTCATCCCCATAAGGGAAATCATTAAAAGCAAAATTAGCGTAAGGGCGATGTTGGCATCTATGTGCGAAATTTTCTTCATCTCGATGCCCTCGAAGCGTTTAATATGCAGGAATACCCTGCGTATTAAAAAAACCACAATGGCAATGGCTATGATAGGTGCAAAGATATCGCCGGCAGCCATGATGAAGTCGTGAAACCAACCTAAAACGCTCAGCGACTTTTCAAGCCCGAACAGCCCGTCAATGACCATTTCGATGCTTCCAAAGATGATTAAGCAGAATCCCCAGAAAACCATGGCGTGTAGAAACCCAATAATGGGCCGACGAAAAATTTTGGTTTGGCCAAATGCCACCTTGAGCATTATCCCAATACGTTTTCCAATATTTTTAACCGGAAACCCCTTACGGGTTAACGAGAAAAACCGGATGATTCTGGTTATGGTAAAACCAAAAGCAACCAGCGTTACCAGCAATGCTAATGCAAAAACAACTTGTTTGGTCATGGAGCTTCAGTTTTTTATTATTCTATTGTTTCGTCGGGTTTGCAGGTAATGCAATGGTGTATGCCGCCTATGTTCATATCATGGGCTATTTTATGGAACTTCGTGCAACCGGACATCCTCCTGCTGCGTAGTGTGGATTTAATCACCTGAATCTATTCATTAAACATAACCTTACATGCAGGAGCACTGCTTGTTTATCTCCTGCATGTTGTTTTTTTAGGCAGCAATTTTTTCTGCTCGTGGAGCCAAAACACCAATATTGGAGCTGCCAAACATCGGCATTGGCTATTTTCCTTTAATTTCCCTAACAGCTTCTACCAGTTTGGGAAGAACCTTTTGGGCGTCGCCTACAATGCCGTACTGGGCTACCTCAAATATTGGAGCACTCTTATCGTTATTAATAGCTACAATATACTTTGAACCGCTCACACCGGCAATATGCTGGGTTGCTCCCGAGATACCAACTGCAATGTAAAGGTTTGGGGCGATTATTTTTCCGGTTTGCCCGGTGTGCTCCTCGCTGGGACGCCAACCTTCATCTGAAACCGGACGCGAGCATGCGGTAGCACCTCCAAGCAGTTCGGCCAGCTCCACCAGTGGTCCCCAGTTATCGGGCGATTTCATTCCGCGTCCGCCCGAAACTACAATCTCGGCATCAGTGAGCAGCAGTTTGCCTGCTTGCTTCTGTACATCCTTTACCACGGTTTTAGGTTCGGGTAGGCTGATGCTAATTTTTTCCACTTCAGCGTTAACCGGAGTTTCGGTTACATCAACAGAGTTTTGGGGTAGGGTAACTATTTTTACGTCGGTTTTTAACACAACGTGGGCAATGGCACCACCCGAAAAAGCTCTCTTACGAACGGTAAAGGGATTGGTTGATAGCGGTAGGCCATTTACACCTGCTGCTAGCGCAGCTTTTAACTTTACGGATAATCTAGGCGCAACGGCTTTGCCAACATTATTGTTAGAAATTACAACTACTTTTGCATCGTTGTTTTTTGCAACCTGGGCTATAGCTTCGGTGTAGTTTTGTGTGTCGAATACCTTCAGGTTGTCACTGTTTACGCTCAATATCTTTTGGGCGCCATAGCTACCCAGCTTTTTCAACTCGGCATCATCAACATTTCCAATCGAAAGGGCAATGCAGCTGGTATTCAGCATTTCGGCAACCCTTGTTGCATATGATACCAGCTCAAAGCTTAGCTTTTTGAATTTTCCGTCCCAATTTTCTGTATATACTAGTACTGACATATCGTAATCGTTTAATGGGTGAAGGCTAAATTAACTTGGTTTCGGTTTGTAGGAGTTCGATGAGCTGTTTTGGATTTTCAGCATCAACAAACTTACAAGCTGCGCGTGGTTTGGGTAGCTCGTACTTAACATATTCGGTCATGATTTCTACAGGAACAGGCTCGTAAAGTTTTATTGGCTTAGTGCGTGCTGTCATAATACCGCGCATTGCGGCAATTCTTGGTTCCTTAGCTATTCCCTTTTGAACAACGGCAACTAATGGGGTGGGGGTGGTAACCACTTCTTTTCCGCCATCAACCTCGCGGGTGATAACAACTTGTCCGTTTTCTATCTTGAGGTTTGAAACTGCCGATATGGAGGGTATTCCTAAAAATTCGGCAAGCATACCTCCAACCGAAGATCCATTGTAATCGCTCGACTCGATTCCACATAGAATAAGGTCAAACTGTTCCTTCCTTACCACCTCGGCAAGCTGAGCAGCCACAAAGTAGGCATCGGACGAGTCGGCATTCACCCTGATGGCATCGTCGGCTCCTATAGCTAACGCCTTTCTGATGGTTGGTTCCGATGAGGATAAACCTACGTGGGCTACGGATACGCTTTTCACCCCGGTGTTACCATCATCCTTCAACTCCAACGCTCTGGTGAGCGAAAGTTCATCCCATGGGTTAATAACCCACTGAATACCGTTGGTATCCAGCTTGCTGTCTCCCTCTGTAAACTTCACCTTGGTGGTGGTGTCGGGTACGTTGCTGATACACACTAAAATTTTCATCAGACTATAGTATAAGTTTTAAAATGTATTGGTTTACTACTTTACACTTGAAGGTTTCTTGATTAGAATTGCAAAAATAATCAAAGTTATTAATGGGAAAAATTTGTTGGGTGGGGTTTATACCCACAGTCGTCAAAATTCACTGATGTTGAGTAGGTTATGGCGCTTTTTTGCAGTTGAGCAGGTAGAGAAGCGATGGCCAATGACGTAGCTGTGAACCGGGAGAGTGAAGAAGCTAAGGAAAGAGGTTGAGCTATATGAACCATGAATCCGTCAGATCCCAACGCCTGTTTGCTAAAAGCCAGGCAAGTTCAGTTAAGAACCGGACCTGCCCGGACGCTGAGCCTGTCGCAGGGTAAACTCCTCGGAATGAGACAAGCTTTCGTCAAAAGCCACTCAGGCTTCGATTTTCTTTATCCCTTGCCTTAATTCTTGAATGTCCTTTCTCCAGTAACCTTATTTTATTAGCTATCTTTATGCTTTAAAATATATGGTGATGACCAAGGCTGATTCCTTCAATAGGGATGTTGTTTTTATTGGTGCTGGCAATCTGGCCACTTCACTTTCTGTTGCCTTTTTTAATGCCGGTTGGCGTGTGGTTCAGGTTTACTCCCGAACCTACCAAAGCGCTGCCACCCTTGCCAACCGGCTCAACGCAGAGCCAACTGCCACCCTCAATTCGCTAATTCCCGATGCCCAGCTATACGTGGTTGCCCTTCCCGACTCGGTAATTCAAACCGTAGCCGAACAGCTTCCGTCTCTTAAAGGTTTCCTGGTACATACGAGTGGGAGTACATCAATTGAAGTGCTTTCGGTTGCTGATGTTCTGGGATACGGGGTATTTTATCCGCTGCAAACATTTTCAAAGGCCAGGCTGGTTGAGTTTAAAAATGTAACGGTTTGCATTGAGGGAAATAGTCAGGCAACCCTAAACGCCTTAAGCAGTATAGCCCAAGCTATTACATCATCGGTTGTAGCTCTCGATTCGGAGAAACGCAGGTGGTTGCATCTTGCTGCTGTTTTTGCCTCAAATTTTACCAACCACATGCTGGCTGCAGCATACAGGATTGCCGAGCAGAATGGAGTTGATTTTAAGATTTTTGAGCCGCTAGTTAGGGAGACTGTTTCAAAAGCTTTTCTTGCCAATCCAAAGGATTTTCAAACGGGGCCTGCTGTACGGTTCGACCAGCAAACCATGGAGCAGCATCTCTCCATGCTTGGATTTTCTGACTTGGAGTTGCAGAATATTTACAAGGAGCTATCTTTGAGCATTCAGAATTTTGCCCAAAGTAAAAAGTAATGCCCATGCGTAAAAATTTTAAGGAGATGTTGGCCCTGGTAAAGGCTTTTGTTTTCGATGTTGATGGGGTTTTTACCGATGGAACAATAATTATTCACCCTTCGGGTGAGCTGCTGAGAACTTCAAATACCCGCGATGGCTATGCTGTTGGGGTAGCGGTTGGAAGGGGTTTTCCTGTGGCTATTATTTCCGGCGGAAAATCCGATGCCGTTGGGGTTCGTTTCAGGGGGCTTGGTGTTCAGGATATTTACCTTGGGGTGGCCGACAAAATGATTGCTCTTGAAGATTTTCGTAAAAAGTATGACCTGGAGCTGGCTAACCTTCTTTACATGGGCGACGACCTACCTGATCTTGAGGTAATGAAGCTGGTGGGCGTTCCAACTTGTCCCCATGATGCCGCCTACGAGGTTAAGCAGGTTGCTGTTTATATCTCCTCATTTAACGGAGGCAGGGGATGCGTTCGAGATGTTATTGAGCAGGTGCTAAGGCTCAATGGTAAGTGGGGCGAAAGTTCCGACATGTACATGCAGTAACCCTACTGCTTTTATAGGTATGCTGAAAATCAAGTGGAATAAAACAACAAAATAGGCTACTTTTACATCACACCAGCTATTTTAACTTGACGTATGAAGTTTTTTCAACTAATTCGGTATAAGAACCTGCTTATCATTATCGCCACAATGATACTGATGAGGTACTTTATTATTGAACCAATTTTGCTAAGCTATGGGTTGGCGCTTCAGATGCCAACCGGCGTTTTTATTATGCTTGTCATGGCTACGGTGCTTATTGCTGCCGGAGGATATGTTATAAATGATTATTTTGATACCCGTACCGATTTGGTTAACAAGCCTGGAGAAGTTATTGTTGGACAGGAGGTTACCCGTCGGGAGGCAATTGCCATGCACATGGTGCTAAGCACACTCGGCATTTTGCTGGGGCTTGTAGTATCATTCAAGGTGGGTCGTCCTGTTTTTTCGCTTCTCTTTTTCCTCACTGCCGGAATACTATGGTTCTACTCCACTCTGTACAAGCGCCAGCTGATTGTCGGGAATCTTGTTGTTTCGGTTTTAACAGGATTAATTCCTCTTATTCCCCTGGTGTTTGAGCTTCCCTTGTTGGGAAACTTCTGGGAGGTTATTGCCGTTTACCAGCTCGACCTGCACCAGCTTGTTTACTGGGTTGGTGGTTATGCTACAATGGCTTTCCTACTCACATTTGTTCGTGAGATTATAAAGGACATCGAGGACTTTGAAGGGGATTTTACCTATGGTCGTAACACCATTCCTGTCCGATATGGTATCAAAACAGCCAAGGTTACAGCAGCTTCCATGCTTGGAATCACCATGCTTGCTCTGGTTTACCTTTTTGCCGCTTACATGCGTCAGCTTAGCACCGGCGAATTCGATTTTGTTACTTTTTCCTACTTCTTTTTATTCATAGTTGTTCCATGCTTTGTGCTGCTGGTCATGATACTTCTGGCGCAGGAAAAGAAGGACTACCACAGGGCAAGTGGCTTTTGCAAGCTTATCATGCTATTTGGCCTTCTCTACGCATTTATTTTCCGTTGGTTTATTGTTTAACTTTTATTGATGCTTTTACAAGAACTTTTGACAGGATACAAGCTAGTGCTTGCCTCGGGCTCTCCCAGACGAAAAGATTTGCTTGGGGGATTGAATATCCCATTTGAGGTATGGCCTACCGAACATCAGGATGAGTCTTTCCCTTCAGGTTTGGACACTGAAATAATACCCCAGTACCTAGCTAAAAAAAAATCGTTAGCCTTTACTGGCAAACTCGATAATTCAACTATACTGATAACCTCCGACACAATAGTAGCATGTAACGGAATGGTGCTGGGTAAACCTGCTGATATGGTGGAGGCTAGTAACATGTTGAAGCTCCTTTCGGGCAACATGCATACCGTTGTTACTGGAGTCTGCATTAGCTCCAGTAGTAGGTCGGCTACTTTTCAATCCTCCACGAATGTTTACTTTCGAAATCTTTCTGCCGAAGAGATAGACTACTACGTACAGCACTATAACCCACTTGATAAGGCTGGAGCCTATGGAGTACAGGAGTGGATTGGGTTTGTAGGTGTCGAAAGAATAGAAGGCTCCTACTTTAACGTAATGGGATTGCCCGTACAGCGCCTATATATTGAGCTGGTTAGTTTTTTACAAAATAATAGCTAAAACTATGACTAAAAAATCATTAATTTTTTTCCTGTATTTTTGGGTAACCCTTATTCCGGTTAAGGCCGATGAGGGTATGTGGCTTCCCCTGCTGATTGGAAAAAATACTTCCAACATGCAGGCCCTGGGGTGCAAGCTAACCTCCGAAGAAATCTACAGCGTTAACCACTCCAGCCTTAAGGATGCCGTGGTGCAGTTTGGCGGTGGCTGCACTGCCGAAATTATTTCACCCGATGGATTAATTATTACCAATCATCATTGCGGATTTTCTTCCATTCAATCGCACTCATCGGTACAAAACGATTTTCTTACAAATGGTTTTTGGGCCATGTCTCGCTCCGAAGAGCTGCCAAACCCCGGATTATCCGTCCGTTTCCTGGTTCGAATGGAGGATGTTACCGGTTCGGTGCTGCAAGGTGTTTCGCCCAATACGCCTGAAGCTGAACGGAGCAGGATTGTTTCTGAACACATAAAGTCTATCGAGTCTGCCGCTACGGCGGCCGAACCAGGATACTTAGCCCAGGTCAAGCCATTTTACTATGGAAACGACTACTACCTTCTGATTTACGAAGTCTTTAACGATGTAAGGTTGGTAGGCGCACCACCCGAAGCCATAGGCCGTTTTGGAGGCGATACCGATAACTGGGTATGGCCCCGCCATACGGGTGATTTTTCCCTGTTTAGAATCTACGCCGATAAAAACAACAAGCCGGCACCCTACTCACCCGATAATGTTCCTTATAAACCTAAGAAATTTCTGAAAATTTCAACCAAGGGTGTTAATGAGGGTGATTTTACCATGATTTACGGTTTCCCGGGTAGAACTCAACAGTTTATTACATCAGATGCTGTAAGCCTGCTGGTTAACCAGAGCAATCCCCACAAAATTCACCTGAGGGATATACGTCTTTCAATTTTCAATGCTTACATGTCTGGCAACGATACCATCCGAATCCAATATGCCAGCAAACATGCAGGGGTTGCCAATGCATGGAAGAAATGGATTGGCGAAACTGTTGGGTTGCAGCGCCTGAATGCTGTTCAGTGGAAGCTTGAGCAGGAGCAAATGTTTACCGCATGGGCAAATTCAAATCCTGAACTTTCCAGGGAGTATGCCGGCTTACTCCCTAAGTTTAAAAGGCTCTACGGGGAGTTGGCACCCCTTTCGCTCGTAGCCGACTACAGGAATGAGGCGGTATATGCTGTTGAGTTGCTCGGATTTGCTTCACGTTTTAAAGATGTTTTAGCTGAATTTTCGGACAGCACGCTCGACACGGTTAAGGTGGCATCGCTTAAAAACAGGCTGTCTTCCTATGCTTCTACATTTTACAAAAATTTTAGCTCGCGGGTAGATATGGAGGTATTTGCAGCCATGATGTACCAATACCACCAGCAAATCGGTGGCGATTACCAGCCACAATTTTTAACTCAAGTCAACAACCAGCAACAGGATAGCTGGATGCAGCTGGCTTACAACATTTACAGTAAGTCAATTTTTACCGACAGCCTGATGGTGCTGAACTTGATAAATGACATGGATAGAAGCAACGCTCAAATTATTGCATCCGACAGCATTTACAGGATATACGCTCAGTTTGAGAACATATACCAGTCTAAGGTTGATACTCGCTATCGTGAAATTCAGGACAGCATAGATATTCTATACCGAACCTACGTTAAGGGACTCAGGGAGATGCAGCCCGATAAAATGTTTTTCCCTGATGCCAACTCTACCCTTAGGGTGGCTTATGGGAAAGTTGCCGGATTCTCGCCTCGCGACGGGGTAAATTACTTGTATTACACCACAATTGACGGTATTGCCCAGAAATCACTGCAGTCGGATGTCCCCGACTACAAACCTCCTGTCAAGCTGATGGAGCTATATCGCAATAAGGACTTTGGTAGGTATGCGGTGAATGGGACAGTTCCTGTTGCCTTTATTGCAACAAACCATACAACAGGTGGAAACTCCGGAAGTCCTGTGCTCGATTCAAATGGAAACCTCGTGGGGGTTAACTTTGACCGATGCTGGGAAAGTACCATGAGCGATGTGATGTTCGACCCCAACTACTGCCGAAATATTGCCCTGGATATTCGCTACGTGCTGTTTATTATTGATAAATTTGCCGGAGCACAACACCTGATTAGCGAGATGCAGCTTGATGGCTAGCTCCTAAAGCTATCAGAAATTAGTTGTTCTATCTTAGAGTATAATCTAATTTAATTTTAGGTGAAAAGGCTTACACGTTTAACGGGTTCAGGCTAACCGATGAGTGCCTTTGCCTGAATTATACCAAATCACTAAAGCGTCCCTGTCCCTGGACGAAGGAATATTAAGATAGCTTATGGGAATTTTACTACATGTAAGGTTTAAAGCATTTCTTTTGAGAAATTGTATGTATATGGTGTTGAGGTGTTGGAGCGTAAAAGCTGTTTTTAAAACTTTATCCTGAAAAAAGCATTGTATGGCAAATAGAATTATGGATCCCATTGAGAGGTTGATGGGTTTAAGGTATAAATCGCACCCCTGGCATGGTGTTGATGTTGGTCCTGAAGTTCCTGATGTGGTTACTGCCTTTATCGAAATGGTTACTACCGATACCGTTAAGTACGAGGTTGACAAGATGTCGGGCTACCTTAGGATTGATCGTCCTCAGAAGTACTCCAGCGTGCTGCCTGCGCTCTATGGGTTTATACCCCAAACCCTATCGGATGAAAGTGTAGCCCAAATAGCACGCGGGAAAACCGACCGCAAAGATTTATCGGGCGATGGTGATCCGCTGGATATTTGTGTTCTTACAGAAAAAAACATAGTCCACGGTAACCTGCTGGTTCACGCAATCCCAATTGGTGGCTTTAGGATGATTGATGGCAATCAGGCTGATGACAAAATAATTGCAGTTCTTAAGGACGATGCCGTTTATGGGCATATACAAAGTATAGACCAGTGTCCCGAAGCGGTTATCACCAGGTTAAGGCATTACTTCCTTACCTACAAGGATTTGCCAGGCACAGTACGCGATTGTGAGATAACCCATGTTTACGGAGTGGAGGAGTGCCATCAGGTTATTAACGCATCACTGGACGACTACCGAAAAAAATTTGAAAACCTCGATATTGTTCTATCCCAGTACGGCATCACTAAAAAATAAATACGGAGGTGCTGTTTTACTTGCCGATTACCCTGTGAAGCAAAATTTGAATTCACTTAAAACAATTTCCTGGGGATGGGGTCATTATCAATGTGAATTACTCATCCACCTATTTTTCGAAAGTGCTAACAAGTTAAGAAAAGCCAGGATGCCCTGGCTTT
>Ga0209604_1002418_pt1 | contig 13651 bp, 13 predicted proteins | sample AD_UKC097_MetaG_FD_184405 | JGI IMG/M metagenome (GOLD analysis project Ga0209604, IMG submission 184405) | Active sludge microbial communities of municipal wastewater-treating anaerobic digesters from USA - AD_UKC097_MetaG (SPAdes) (version 2) | ecosystem: Engineered > Bioreactor > Anaerobic >... | reverse complement strand
GGTATCGGCGAAAAACACGCCGCCGCCGCCGTTGTTGGCAAAATTTGACATAAAAGTATTATTATATATTGCAGGAGCTCCCGAACTGACATACAGGCCGCCGCCGCCCGTGCTCTTGTTATTTGAAAAATCGCTAAATGCCACCTGGGCATATGATTTCCGCATATACACCGCGCCGCCGTTGGTTTTAGCCGCGTTATGTTCAAAAGTGCAGTTGGAGATTTTCAGTCTGGAAAAGTTATTTACACATACAGCGCCACCATTGGCGTCATCACCGGTACCATTGGCCTTTCCATACGAAAACCTGCAATAAAAAAGTTTAGAAGTATCCGTACTCACATTATTGACAAAACGAACCCCGTACCATCCCCCATTGTTGGATGTCATGGTTGAAAAACCTGTTGTGTCGTTGATGGTAAATTGTATTTGGTTGTTTACTGTCCCGATAGCCAGCAACCGTCCGTTGACATTAAATTTGTAATGTCCCTGAAAAATCACTTTGGTGCCCGGGTTGATAGTAAGGGTGACCCCGCTGTTAACAGTTATGTCACCGATGATCAAAACGGTATCTGTGCTCCATGTTGTTGAAAAAGTCAGGGGCCCTGTAGCATACTGGCTTGTTCCGAAAGAATTATAAGAAAGTGCCAGAAAAAAAATCAATACGGCACATTTAAGTGATGCTTTTTTCAAAAATAGTTTCATAGTCAAGTAGTATTTTATCTAACAATGGTAACGGTTCCTTCAACTGTTTTGCTTCCGTCTCCGGCATCAAAGATATAATAATAGACACCGTCGGGCACGCCCTCGGCATTCCAGGTATTTCTGTAAGGGGAGGCTTCAAATACCTTATTACCCCAACGGTTAAATATGGTCAGTTTGTTTGCGGTATATTTCTCCACATTTTTTATTTCAAAAAGATCGTTGTATCCATCATTATTTGGGGTAAACACGTTTTCATACTGCAGCACATCATCTATTACTTCTACTTTACGCACAGCGGTGTCTTTACATCCATGGTCCGAGGTAACAATCAGCGAAACGTAGTAAATATTTTCACCGGTAAAGGAATGGGATGGAGATTCATAATCAGAAGTATTGGCCGAGCCGGCCCCGGGGTCATTAAAATCCCAGTTCCAGGCATAAGCATACGTTGACTGATCATCAAAAAACACCGTCCAGGTGGGGTATTCGGTTCTATTTACAACAGTGGGTGTTGCAGTGAATGAGGCCATCGGTTTGGGGTGTACAGTGATATAGTCATCGCGGAACATGGTACTATCGCAGCCATAGATTGATATTACCGTACACGAAACATCGTATGTGCCCGGAGTCTGAAATATGTGCACCGGGTTTTTAATGGTATCATGTGCGGTGTTGTCGTAGTAATTCCATTCATAGGTTTGCCCCTGATCCGGGCTTAATTCGCTAAAATGTACTACCAGAGGTTCGCAACCTTCGGTAATGTCGCCAACAAAATTTACCGGTGGCAGGGGGTGCAATTCTATCAGCGTGATAGTATCAGATTTATCGCAGTCAACCGAGTCAACCACATTAAGGATATAAGTACCGGCTGGTAAATTAAAAGCCGTATCCGAGTTACCGCCTAAAGGCACCCAATCATAAGTATATCCCGGTGTGCCTCCCCATACATCAGCAACTATCATTCCCGTACTATCGCCGGCACAGTTGATGTCCGTGCCTGTCAGATTAATAAAGATTTCGGGATTCACATAATAAATGATAAGTTGTTCGGTAGAAGAACATCCGTTAACATCAGTAACCGTAACCATATAATTGCCCACGCCCACGGTGATGCTGTCGGCAGTAGCGGTAGTGGTAACTGTCTGTCCGGTATTCCACACATAGGTGTAAGGGGGTGTTCCATTGTGAGCATACACGGTTACAACGGCGTCGGTATCTCCGAAACAAATAACATTGGGCCCTTCAATCTCGGTATAAAAAGGATCGTTGGGATACATGATCAGCTGGCTGGTCATAACGGTATCAAAGAGTCCAATGCCGCTGTTATCGGGCAGGAATTCGCCTAATTCCCAGGTATCGTCAAACCAGTCAAATTCGATATGTCCCAGAGGAATACTCAAATTGATGAGGGGGCCAATGGTGTAACTGGCATCGGGCTGTTGTGTTGCAGGTGCACACACCTGGGGGAAACATACCAGTTGCCAGCAGGTATCGTTTCCTAATGATTTTTCGGTGCAGGGTACAGGCATATTGATACAATATTCCGGGATGCAGAAATCGCCCATGATAGGAAACGACGGCAGGTTTAGCGTGAAAGTAAAAGCTGTCAGGACAAAAGTAAAGGTGAGGCTGTCAAAGGTATGATTCCGAAACTCATTATCCATAGAAAACCTCACATAAGCCGGCATAATATCCGGCATATTACAGGGCAGGTCGAGACTTAGGTTATGATCTACCTGGAACGTTATGCTGTTGGAAAATCCGGAATTTACAACCGTTCCGGTGCCGGGTATGGTTTCCGTATAAGAATAGTTGTTGGGGAAGGTGAGATTGGCCCAGATAGTAGGGCAAAAAGAGAAATTCTGCACCATATAGCTTGTAACCAAAAGATTCATGGTAAGCAGGCTATAATCGATAGTAATACCAGCTCCTATGTCGATAGTTCCGTTCAGTAGGTCGAGGACGGAATCGAGGCTGGGGTCAAAAGCCCCTATAAAGGTAAGTATATCTAGGTCGAACCACATAAATGCACTGTCGCCTCTGGCATACAGGCATTTGTCGTTAGAAAGCATATAGTCGTTGGTTTCCACATAGGGCAGGGTAATCACCCCGCTAAGGCCGATACCCCCGAGGTTGTTGAATACCAGGGGAAGAATGGTGTCGTGGGCCATATAAAAGCCGATGGCCGGATCATACCATGGATAAGTGATGGAAGCTACACCGTTGCTGTCGGAAATATCAAAAAGCAAGGTTGTATCAAGGGGGACGCCCACTTCAAAGACATCAAAATACGTACAGCTCCACACACAAACTTCGGCATCCACATCAATGTTAAAGCCGAAATAAAAGTCAAACGAAATATGACCAGAGGTCGGAAATTGTGTGGTAAGAAACCATCCGGTATCAACCTGGTAATTAGATTCTATGGTAATGGTCTGGCCCGGATTGAACATCATGCTGTCGGGATAGGTCAGATCGATAATGGTAGGATAATTGACATCAACCCACCCTGTGGTAAAACCGTCAATATTAAAATTGGATCCCATTCGCAGCCAATAATCTATGGTCAGCATAGCTCCGAAATCGCCACCGAGTATATTCACAATAGAACCGGCAGTGTTTACTCCCGCTTCGTTAACATCAAAGATATTGATAGAAGTATCCATGGTGAAGGCCGACCCGTTTGGTCCCCACATGTCCTGCGCTTCGGTATGCCAGCGCACATGATAGGTTTGTGTTTCTGTTTGCGAAAACAGCAATCCGGGAACCATTACCAGAAATAAGATAAGGCTAAGGTATATTTTTTTCATGCAACACATTTTGATTAATTCATAATAACAGATAACATGGACGTTTTCAGGGGCTCCTGAATTAGCTTTTTGATGATTACAGGGTAATTTACCACAATGCAAATGGTTCTTGTTTCATTACCTGTAATCAATACCATCCTTTCGAAATCGGCGGATGTGGTGTTGTCTTTATTTTTCAGAGGCACCGTGAGGGTATAGAGTATGGCATCCTGGCCTGAGGATGTCTTAACGTTTTCCTGACCTGTCAGCAAGGCCCCGTCTTTTTCAAGACTGGAAGCATTGAAATGTTCTGCGGCGAAACTAAAAGGGGAATTGGGTATTTCTTCTATCATCAGGGTAGATGCGCTGCCTTTATGTAAAAAGCCGTTTTGACCATTTACTGCTTCAAATCCATCCGGCACGTCCAGTACAACATTATTGACAGTCGCCTTAAAAAACTTGCTTGGGGCTTCTTTGGTCTGCGATGAACAGGCAAATGAAGCAACTATAAACAACAGGGTTAGCAATCTGATTTTCATGTATTTTTATTTTTTTTTGTACATTAATTTTGTATTAGCAAACAAATTTATTAATTAATCCCAATAATAAGTCTAATTTTTTCGAAAAATTGAAATATTTTTACGTTGAATTTTAAAATACTATTTTTACACCAAATAACCAATAACTATGAGAATAAAACTTTCAGTACTGTTAATCATAACGTTCTGCATAACAAACATTAGTCACAAGGCTGAAGCTCAGGAAAAACCAGAAGACCTGACAGAACATTTTTTTAAACTTTACGTGGAACAAAGTTCGGATACAGCCATCGGATACATATTCGCCAATAACAAATGGATGAATAATTACAAGGCTTATGTTGATAACCTGAAAATGCAGACCAAGGAATTTATTGCGAAGATAGGACAGTATTACGGATACGAACTGATTGACAAAGTGGTATATTCAGAAAACTATGTCTTATTGAATTATATGCTGCGTTACGACCGGCAGCCAATAAAAATTTCTTTTATTCTGTATAAGCCCAACCAAAAATGGCAGATTCAAAACCTCAAGCTTGATGAAAAACTGGAGGACGATATTGAATCGAAACAAAAGCAATAATCAGCAACTTTTTTTCGCCTATTGCTTTCTGTAAAACAAATACTGTATGAGGATGATAAAGACCAACGTGTAAAGCACGTTTAGCAAGGCATGGAGCAAGGTCTGGAAAAAGCCGGCAAACCTGAAAACTTCCAGGTAGAAGAGAAAAACATGATGAATAGTGATCAGGATTAGTGAATACAGAAAAAACCAACGGAACCCCAGATTTTTTATCCCCGGCTGTATGCCCGGTTCGTATTCCTGCCTTGAGGAAACCGTGTTTTGAGCCCATGGCCTTAAATACGCAATCAGGACCGTAGCCGCGGTATGTATTCCACCCGTATTTGAGAAAAAATCAATCAACAACCCTAAAGCAAAACCCGACACCAGCATCAACCATCGGGGCGTCTCGAAAGGCAGCAGAAGGATAAACAGAATATAAACATACGGTGTAACAAATGAAAAAACCTGGATATTATTAAACACCAGCACCTGAAATAATATCAGCACAAAAAACCGTATGATATTCCGAAAAATCAGGTTAGTCATTTTGCGTCTTGATTTTGAGTTCTTCGAGTTCCGGTTTCATCAGCGATTTTACAATATATACATATGAAATTTTGTTAAAATCAGTACTTAGCCGTATTTTGATATTATAAAAATCATTGTCCTTGTTGGAGTCGTAAAAATATACGGTGCCTATCATCAATCCGCCTGGAAAAATCAAGGAATACCCACTGGTAACAATGGTGTCGCCGCTGGCGATTTTGACGTGTGTTGGGATATCTTTCAGGTTGGCCAACCGGTAGTCTCCGCCTTCCCACACCAGGGTCCCGATATAATTGTTTTTTTTGATTTTGGCCGAGATTTTCGATTTGGAATGCAACACGGATGTAACTGTGCAGAAATTTGCCGACACATCTTTAACAATACCGGCTACGCCCAGCGGAGTAATCACCCCCATTTCCTTACGTATGCCATGGTTGAATCCCTTGTTCAGGGTTATATAATTGTTGATTTTATTGGTAGTGTTGGCCACCACCCTTGCTTCTGTATATTCGTATTGCTGCTGATACAGCGTATCGTCCACCACAAAGGTTTTGTTGTTGGTCGACAGGAAAGCGCTGCGCTGGTTGTTACGCAGCCGGGCATTTTCTTCGGCCAGTCTTTTGTTGATAATTTTCAACGACAGGTAATCGGTAAGATTGCTTTGGATGGAAAAGATACCGCCTGTAATGGCATTGGCGGAATTGATAAAGACCGACTGCTGGTAATAATTGCTTTTTACAATGTAAAAAAAAGCAAAAAACTCCATCAACAGAAACAGGAAGAAGTTGATATGTTTCAGAAAAAATTGCAGCAGGGGGCGCATAAAAAAGAATTACACCCGGGAACATTCCCGAAGATAACAATCAGCGAAATAACAAAAAATCTACTTAATAAGGAATGGAAATTTGTCAAAATTTTTCAAAGCGATTGCTGAACCTCTGGCCACGGCCTTCAGGGGGTCTTCGGCCACATGTACGGTAAGCTTGGTTTTCATGTGCAGCCTTTTGTCGAGTCCGCGCAATAAGGCACCGCCGCCGGCAAGATAAATACCTGTACGGAAAATGTCTGCCGAGAGTTCCGGAGGTGTCATATCGAGGGCATTGAGAACAGCGGTTTCTATCTTGGTAATGGATTTATCCAGGGCATGAGCTATTTCGGTATAATTCACCATGATCTCGCGCGGAATACCCGTGAGCATATCCCTGCCGTGAACTGCGTAGTCAGGGGGCGGGTTTTCAATTTCGGGCAGAGCGGCACCAACCTCTATTTTAACCCGTTCGGCAGTGCGTTCTCCCACGTTCATATTGTGCTGTTTGCGCAGGTATTCTTCAATATCCTGGTTAAACTCATCACCTGCAATACGGATGGATTTATTGTTAACTATTCCTCCGAGGGCAATAACGGCAATTTCGCTGGTTCCACCACCGATATCAATGATCATATTGCCGTTGGGCTCCAACACGTCGATACCGATGCCGATAGCTGCCGCCATTGGCTCATGGATAAGCCTTACTTCCTTGGCGCCTGCCTGCTCGGCGGAGTCGCGCACAGCACGTTCCTCCACCTCGGTGATGCCTGAAGGTATACTGATCACAGCTTTCAATGATGGCGGAAAAAGAGAATGTTTGTTGTCCATCATTTTAATAAATTCCTTTATCATGATTTCCGCCGAATGAAAATCGGCAATCACGCCGTCGCGCAAAGGCCTGATAGTCCGTATATTCTGGTGTGTTTTACCATGCATCATCATGGCTTTTTTTCCAACAGCCTCGGTTTTGCCGGTAACGAGGTTCACGGCAATAATCGAAGGTTCTTCAACCACAATTTTATCTTTGTAGATTATAATAGTGTTAGCGGTACCGAGGTCAACGGCGATTTCTTTAGTAAATAATGACAACAATCCCATATAAGGTTTATTTTTTTAATGTTTAAAATGTCTGTATCCTGTAAAAACCATAGCTATTTTATGTTGGTTGCAGCAACTTATGGAATCACTATCCCGCACCGAGCCTCCGGGCTGGATTACGGCACTGATTCCTGCCTGTGCGGCAATCTCAACACAGTCGGCAAAAGGAAAGAAAGCATCGGATGCCATCACGGCCTTGTTGAGGTCTTTACCAAACTCACGGGCTTTTATAATTGCCTGGCGTAAGGCATCCACCCGGGAAGTCTGCCCGGTACCATTACCCAACAGCTGACGGTTTTTAACCAAAACAATTGTGTTGGACTTGGTGTGTTTTACTATTTTGTTTGCTAACAACAAGTCATCGATTTCGGCGGCGGCCGGAGCGGTATCGGTAACCACCCGGAGATCCTCACTGGTTTCTGTCTTCAGGTCTTTGTCCTGCACGATGACACCGTTCAGCAGGGATTTGTATTGTTGGGCCGCAAACGCAAACTTCTTTTGTTTCAGGATGATCCTGTTCTTTTTGGCAAAAAGGATTTCAAGAGCTTCCGGCACATAATCCGGCGCAATCAGCACCTCAAAAAATATCTCATTAACGGCTGTGGCCGTTTCTTTGTCAACAGTTCTGTTGGTTATCAGCACTCCGCCATAGGCTGACACGGGGTCTCCTGCCAGGGCATCTTTCCATGCTTCGGCCAGTTGTGCACGGCAAGCCAGACCGCAGACATTGGTATGTTTTAAAATAGCAAAAGTTGCCTCCTCAAAGTCGGCCATAAGATTAACGGCAGCTTCTATATCCACAAGGTTATTGTAGGAAATGCTTTTTCCGTGCAACTGCTCGAACACTTCATTCAGGTCGCCAAAGAACATGCCCTGCTGGTGAGGATTTTCCCCATAGCGCAGGAGGGTTGATTGACTACAGCTCTGCTTGAAAACAGGAATTTTTTCGGCGGCATTAAAATAGTTAAAAATAGCCGTATCATAATGCGACGACACATTAAAGGCTTGAGCGGCAAAATATTTACGATCCTCAAGAGAGGTATAGCCATTTTTTTCTTTCAGCAATTGTGCAAGTTTGCCATAAAGGTCAGCAGAAGGAACAATAACCACATCATTGAAGTTTTTTGCCGCGGCCCGAATCAGCGAAATGCCGCCGATATCAATTTTTTCAATGATTTCTTCTTCGGAAGCACCCCCGGCAAGCGTTTTTTCAAATGGATACAAATCCACGATGACCAGATCAATGGAGGGTATTGCAAAATCTTTTGCCTGTTGTACATCCTGCGCGTTGTTTCGCTGGTAAAGAATTCCACCCATAACCTTGGGATGCAGGGTTTTTACACGCCCGCCAAAAAGTGCCGGATAATCTGTTACCGATTCCACAGAAACTGCATCATGACAATATTTCCTGATATAATCAAGGGTGCCTCCCGTTGAATAAATCTTTACGCCTAAAACGTTAAGACTCCCGATAATCTCATCAAGTCCTGTTTTATGATATACTGAAACTAAGGCACTGTTAATCTTAATCATAGGTCCGGTAGGTAAATTTTTCTGCAAAGGTCGGTAAATTTAGTTAATAAAATTGTTTTACTGTCAAATTAATATGGATTGATTTTTCTAGGCTGTTTTCAGTATCCAGGCAAAATTCTGCATTGTTCAGCGATAGTTTTTTTTCCGGTCCCAAACAATTTAGTAATTTTATGGCATGTTTGCCTAATGGCCATCTTATTAAATTTACAATTTAAACGATTAAACGCAAACATAGTTACTTTTTTAACGAAAAAAAATGATACTTTTTATAAGGCTGCTACGCGAAAGTTATTTGTTTGCTTTTCAATCTATTATCGCAAATAAATTGAGAACATTTTTGTCGCTGTTAGGTATAACAATAGGGATTTTTGCCGTAACAACGGTGTTTACGGTGGTGGATTCGATGGAAATTACCATTCGGAAAAACATTGAATCCCTGGGCAACAATGTGCTTTTTATTCAAAAATGGCCATGGAGTTTCAGCCAGGATTTTCCCTGGTGGAAATATTTTAACCGGCCGCAACCCAGGTATTCCGAGATGAATGAGCTGGTGAAACGTTCCAGCAGCATTGAAGTGGCCACTTTTATGATTTCTACCAGCAAAACCATCAAACACCAGGACAAAAGCATTGACAATATCATGATTGCGGGTGCATCGCACGACTACGAAAAGGTTTTTACCATCAAGCTGGGCAGTGGACGTTATTTCACCCCACAGGAATCAGCCGGTGGGCATCCGGTGGTTATCATCGGCAGCAATGTGGCTGAAAACCTTTTTGGCAATACCGATCCCCTGGGCCAGGATGTAAAGATTTTTGGCAGAAAGGTTCAGGTCATCGGTGTTTTTGAGAAGGAAGGCACTGATACCTTTGGCAACACCGCCGACGATCAGGCATTGATACCCATCAATTACGCACGAAACATTATAGACATCAACAACGAATATTACGACCCGACACTTATTGTTAAAGCCAAACCAAATATTTCCAACGCACAAGCCAAAGATGAACTGACGGGTATTATGCGTTCGATACGCAAGCTTAAGCCGGGCAGCGACGATGACTTTTCTATTAACGAGCCGGATTTGCTCACGAAGGGTTTCGAAAATATTTTCAACGTTATTTCCATTGCAGGATGGATTATCGGGGGGTTTTCGCTGCTGGTTGGGGGTTTTGGTATTGCCAATATTATGTTTGTATCGGTGCGCGAACGGACCAACATTATTGGGATACAAAAGTCGCTGGGAGCCAAAAATTATTTTATACTTTTTGAATTTTTGTTCGAAGCCATTATGCTTTGTATAGTCGGCGGCCTGTTCGGACTGTTGCTGGTATATGGCGGCACACTGATAGTGTCGGCAGCCTTCGACATGGAACTGATGCTTACCGCAGATAATATCATTCTTGGATTAACAGTGTCGGCCTTTATCGGGTTGATTTCGGGCTATGTTCCTGCCTATATGGCCTCCAAACTCGATCCGGTGGAAGCCATACGTGCCGGAAATTGAGTTTGCCGTGCCCGTTTTTTTTGAATTTGCTACTTATTGGCTATCAGCCTGGCCACAATCCCGTTCAGCTCTTCTTCATGCTCGGTAACAAACCGCTTGCCGGATTCCACCAATTTTTTGATATTATACTCATCGGCACAATCCATCGCTGATTTCGCCTCCCCGATACCTGGTTCGAGCCGGTAATAATCATTGCGGTCTTCTTCTTTTTGGAGTGTTTTGAAAATTTGTTTCAACTGATAACTTACCGTTTCGGCGTTACCCGACATGAGAATATCGATGATAGGCAGCAACCAGCCCACGGCACCCCATTTTCTGGCATCTTTGTACAGATAAGGTTTTCCTTTTGCCCCGGTGCCAATAGAAACTATAATCATGTCTTTGGCCATAGGTAAATCAGGCTTTTTTGCATCGTTCAAAATTTCGCTGAATTTCATTTTTCTGGCCTCAGCATAGGCACAAAGTGCCGGATTATTGGCAAAAACCCCGCCATCGATCATAGCATAGGGCGCTCCGTAAACCGATTTGATAGAGGCTGTCTCAAAATAAGTAGGAGCTGCCGAAGTAGTCCGGCATATATCTCTCACATAAAAATCGTCCAGGTCGCTTTTTTTTCCGTTCACCGAGTTGAAGAAAAACGCTGCCCTTTTGGTTATTTCGTAAGCTGTAATCAGACAAGGTTTTAACAACTCACTGAGTTTGGTGTTGCCTAAATAAGTTTTAAGGTTTTTTTCAAGGTTGGCAACCGGAAATTTTTCTTCAGTCAATCCTCCCAGACTTTGTATCCTATGCCAGAAATCGATATCGAAAATCTCATGGCCTTTTTTTATGTATAGGTCAACGGCTTCACTGGCAGTATATTTAGGACGGCTGTGCTCTCCGGGGGTAAGATAAATACTCGTCAGGATACCTCCCGTGCTGGTGCCCGCAATAAGGTCGAAATAATCCGAAAGTCGTCTGTCATCACCTTCCTGCTTTCTTAACTGATTTTCAATATACTCAAGAATTATCCCGGGCAATATACCCTTGATTCCTCCACCGTCAATAGAAAGAATCCGTATTTTTTTTGCCATATGCTATTCGATTTATGATTTCTGATTACACAATATTATTAATCAAGCCCTTTTCTCAAAAACATTTCATGCATATATCCTCCGAATAATACCGTAGTAAATAAAAAGAAGCCCGAGCAGAATTTGTAAATGTGGAAATGTTTGTGCAGACAGGTATCATTCAAATAATTTCATACACAAATATAATCATGATTTGAAAAAAATGCAAACAGTGGAAAATATTTTTCAAAACTTCCTGCGCTATAGGTTGCCTGATAAAAAAATCAGGATAAGCGTTGTTCCAGGTGTTTTTTGGAAATGTATTTTACCGGATACCAGGCGGCAATAAAGCCGATAATACATACTATCAGAAACACATAAACAAAATCGAGTGCCAGTATCCGAATGGGATAAGCATCCATCACAAAGGTATCGCCGGTAGAAATGGTAATAACTCCAAAGGTTTGCTGTATCCAACACACCACCCCGCCAAGAACCAGCCCCAGCAAAGCCCCCGATAAAGAAATCATCATGCCCTCGGTAAAGAAAATGTTCCGTATAGTTTGGTTGCCGGCGCCAAGGCTTTTAAGCACAGCAATATCTTTGCGCTTATCGATGATGAGCATGCTCAGGGAGCCAATAACGTTAAATGTAGCAATCAGCAGGATGAATGAAAGAATCATGAACACAGCGAGTTTTTCTGATTTCATTATCTTAAAAAGCAGTTCTTCCTGCTGGTATTTGTTTTTGACAGCATAGTCATCGCCCAGCATTGATTGCAGTTGTTTTTGAACCCTGTCGGGCCTGGCAGCAGGATCCACTTTTATTTCCAGAGCAGATAACTGGTGTTCAGATTCGAGGAGCTCTGCAGCAAAACGCAGGGGTACAATTATGTATTTTTGGTCGTATTCCTGCTGTACCGAAAACACACCCGAGGGTTGGATCAACAGGTGGTTGAAAGCCTCTACCGGGTTTATGCGGCTCCCCTCGAAACGACGCGGCACATAAACCGACAACGGATTTTCATAGTCATTTAGGTTTAGGCCAAGATTATATGAAACGCCCATTCCTACGATGGCAAAATTTTGCTCACCCCGTTCAAGAATTGCATCTCCATGCACAATCATGGAATCCAGCCTGCTGGTGCGGTAAAAACCATCACTCACACCTTTTACGGTACAGATGTATTGCTTATCAAGGTATTTGACAAGGGCATTTTCTTCAATGACTTTGGTAACACAACTGATGCCCTCTACATTTAAAATATTTTTTTTATCAAGTTCCTGCTCATCAAAAGTCTTTCCCACGACGGGAGTCACTTTCAGGTCTGGGTTAAAGGAATTGAACATGGTAACCACCATGTTTTCAAAACCATTGAAAACAGAAAGGACAATAATTAATGCTGCTGTGCCAATGGTAATTCCACCAACTGAAATAGCAGAAATAATATTAATAATATTGTGCGATTTTTTCGCAAAAAGATAACGCTTTGCTATGTAAACAGGTAAGTTCAACCTAGTGTTTCAGCAGTTCGTCAATATGGTCAATGTAGTCCAGCGAGTCGTCATGAATAAAATCCAGTTCGGGAATGATGCGCAGCTGATGTTTGAGCCTGTTGCCCAGTTCGCGTCTGATTTCTTTACTGCTTTCCCTTATTGAAACCATTAGTGCTGCCTTATCCTTGATACCAAAAAGACTAAGGAATACCCTGGCATAGGATAAATCTTTGGTTACTTTAACTGCGGTCACCGTAATCATAGCGTTACCTGCAATCTTTTTTGCCTGATTTAGAAAAATGTCGGCCAGCTCTTTCTGAACAAGCCGCGATACTTTATTGAGTCTTATGCTATCCATGAATGCAAAGATAATAATTTTTCATGATTATAGGATAGTTTTTCATAACTCCAATATCACATAAATACCATATTTCATCAAACCACATACAACTAATTTTCAATGATATAAAAATAAATAATACCGCTATGATAAAAGATTTCATTGAAAAACTTGCTTTTTCAAAAAAAATTGATTATACTTGTGGTTTGAATACAAAAAATTGACGTTTATCAACCAATTTTGCTAAAGAATAAAAAGCCAATATTCCCAGATACAAAAAGAATTAATAACGACAAAATTCCATAACGCAAGATTTTAAGCAAGTCAATAAATAAAATAAAAAACAGACAACATAATTAAAATGACATAAATAAAAAGCAGACAAAACTTTTTGCGCTAAACCATCAAACTCCAAAGCCTATGAAAACAATATTTACTCTCAATGATTTAGTCGTAAAAATACAGAAAAACATAACACATACAAATTCAGGTGGTTATGTGCGAAACAACCACTTACAGGGTTTATTATTGGTTTGTCTACTTACTTCATTAGTGGGCACTTAAAACCCACTGATTTTTAATTGATTATTATTTTGTTCTTTGACATTTTTGTAATCGCATTTTGTAAGTATCTCTTTAACAGGTGTTTTATCCAGTAGGGATATGCTGAGAA